>Ga0208766_1001501_pt1 | contig 12436 bp, 12 predicted proteins | sample ETN01SmetaG_3_FD_185792 | JGI IMG/M metagenome (GOLD analysis project Ga0208766, IMG submission 185792) | Marine microbial and viral communities from oxygen minimum zone, Eastern Pacific Ocean - ETNP2014F12-01SV263 (SPAdes) (version 2) | ecosystem: Environmental > Aquatic > Marine > Oceanic ...
CGTTAATTTTTTAATTATTAATTCACTTGAATATATCAATTTGAATATACAGGAGTAGAAAACAATGAAAATAAAGCACTTAAAGCGATATTTAATCGGTATCGCAATGACCGCATTTCTTGCACTTTTTGCAGGTAACGCTTTCGGAGATGATACAGCTGGTACAAATGCAACTGTAGATTTTGGTGATGGTACCACAACAGATCTCGGTCGATGGGCCAATAACTATATGGTCATGTCTCCGTATTGGCAGGTCGAGGGGGGGGGGTCTTATACCTTCATCGCGGTTTCCCACTCGTCGCTTTCGGGTATGGCTTCACAAATCGGTGTTGAGATCAACGCTATCACTAGCGCCGGTGCCGCGTACGACACTGCTGAAGAGTTCACCGTTACTTCCGGGAATACCCAGCGAGTGTTTATTATTCCGACGAATCACGCTACTATTAATTCAACGACTATCTCCTCGGCGGTATTTTTAGCCGGTACCACGGATTTTACGTACGGTCATGTTCGTGTCAGGCCACAGACGACTCATCCCCAGTTGAAAATAAGTCCTAAACATCCTGTAACTAACCTTGGGGATGGCTTCAGAGATTCAACCATGCTTACCTACTGGGGTTCGGTCATCGTCGAAGCAAATACTACTGGTTTTGCCATGGAATTTATCGGTGACATGAATGATAGTCAGACATTGGGAAAATATGCGACAGCGGGTGCCTATGGAGCTTCAGGTGTCAACCTTAACTAAGTAGGTGTTCTATAATTTAAATTTATGCCAAGTGATTGGCTAAAGATATATTAGGGAGAATAATTGATGAAAAAAATAAATTTATTTTTAATGTTTGTTATGCTTGGGTTTGGAGTGATGACCGTCCAGACCGTTCAAGCTGCGGCTATTATAGAAAAGGCACCATGCACGGACTTGGTTGACGCCGATGGAGGTAATTGTGGCAACGGCCCTGAGTGGAATGCTCGTATCGCTATCGCTCCTTATGCGCAAGTGGTAGCTGATAACTCATATACCTTTATTGGTATCTCTCACCCGTCTCTAGCTACTGCTCATACTAGTATCGGTGTGGTTGTTGAAGCGTTGGGTATGACCACGGTTCCGGATACCGCAGCTGGAAGGGCCGCCGTGTTTACGGTTTCAGCTGGTGAGACTCACCGGGTTTTTATTGTTAACCAGAGTCATTCCACCATTAACCTTAATAACTCCGCATTCACCGATACCCAGACGCATCTGATCACTACGACAGATGCCGCCCAGTTTGGCAACGTCAAGGTATGGGGAATAGGTACGGAACCGAATTTTGCTCACCTGACGACTAACCGTCCAGGAAGTTACACCCACAACGGCTCTAGTGCTACAGGGACAGTTATTACAAGATTCGATAACGTTTCTCAGCTTTCTATGTGGGGTGTGGTTTACCAGACATCGAATGGTGCTGGTTTTGCCATGGAATTTATCGGTGATATGCATGATTCGTCAGGTGCGTCTGGGATAGCGATACCAGCGGTAGCGGGAGGCAAAACCTGTGGGCGGGCAATGCTAAAATCAAATTGCTCAGGGCCTGGACGAGGTATCAACTAAGAAGTATCAACATAGTTATTATAGGGTCAACCGCCTTGTGTGGTTGGCCCTATTTTTTTATTCTTTCCATACGTATGTTTTTAGGTTAAACCAAAGTTGTTATTATGAATTTTTCTTACGCTTATATATTTGGATAAAATTAGATTCTTTAGGTACAAACTTTGTCGTATCCACCCCCCAGTAATAGTTTGTAGTGTTGATATCCTGAATTTCCACAACTCCCGCTAGTTTGTAATTTTTCGATACAAAACCATCAAGCCAATGAAAAAGCATAGACTTGGAATCTTTTTGGAATAACCATGAAGTTGGGATCACGACATTGATAAGGATACGTGGTTTCGTTAATTCGATGTCGGTCATCAATTCTTTTTGCATAGTCAGTGCATGCAAATGGTTTCCCATCAGGTAGTACATGAATATATGCTTGGAGGATGAAATTCTATCTACATAAAACAATATTTGAGGTTCAGATCCAAGAATGGCAATTTTATCTGATGGGGAACTGTGCTCCTTGATATAATCTGCGATAACAAGCGACTCAGGAAAAGGGTTATTCCCATATATTATTCGGGAGACCACTTCTGGGTTTGTTTGAAAAAAAATTTTCGTTGATCAAATATTGAATAAGAAAAAAACATAAAAACAAATCCAGCAGTGATGATGGGGTTTATTTTTCTTAAGGGTATTTTTTTTATGAGGTTATTTATTGAATAAAACCCTACTCCAGTCAGAAGCGCTGTGGCGGGGAAAAGACAAAGAAAATAATGTACGCGAAAATAAAAAACCAAGGAAATGGTAAAAAAAGAAAAAATAAAAAATAGAACTATGAATATGACTGCCAATCGTAAGGTCTTGTCCCACAAAGGACTTAAAAGGCCTATCGCTGCAGTCCAAAAAAATAGTGGAGATGATTTGATAATAGGGAGGGTTAAGATTTTAAAATGATAAACGGCCCTTGTTATTGAAATAGAGGGAGTCATTTCTGTCGGCATGACAAAAGTCCAGAAGAACATTTGCTCCCACGAGTCTGTTATCAAACAGGAAATAAAGAAAATAGCTAACGGTATAAAATAACCGAATGTAAAAAAACATAATGCGTCAAACCAAGACCTCCTGCTTGGATGTGATTTTTTTAATAATGCCCAACAAAAATAAACGATAGGTAACCCGATGAAAACGAGGGTATTTTGTTTGATTAATAACCCTGCTCCGAAAAATAATCCGCTCCATAGAAATAGTGATTTTTTTTTAGAATCGATACCGAGTAATAAAATATAAATCCCGGAGCAGATGAATAGCATGGTAAAAGGTTCACCGTGTGAAAATAATCCTTGAGCATGGGGGTTTAATCCGAGTAAACCGAACGTTGCTCCAGAGACGACCCCTGTTAAAGAATCTAAAATTTTTTTACCAATCAAAAAAATAATAACAATGGTGATTAAATTAGCGATCAGCAAACAAAAGTGAATTGCAAAGATAGTTTGGCCGAGGATAAGAAAAGTTAATGCGTAGATTATAAAGAGCCCCGGGAAGTAAAGTGAGTATGCTTGGGTGTAAGGAGGGACTCCCTCTAAAAGTAATTGAGCCATATAGGCATAGGCACCCTCATCACGTTCGAGAGGAATTTCCAGAAAAGGGAATCTTAGTTTTGTGATGATTAACAGGATAACGAATAAAGAGATTAGATCCCAGTACCGTAAAAATATCCCCTCCCCTGCTTGATTCCCAAAAAAGTTTTTATGATTCATTGTGTTACCTTTTCATTAACTGAAAGTTCTTTCGCAATTTTAAAATGATCAACTGATTTATCAGACTCTCCCAGGATTGATAATGCTGTACCAAGATTTTGGTGGGCCTTTACATAGCGGGGGTTAATTTTTATTGCGGTGTTGAAATGCGCAATGGCTTGCTTAAAATTTCCTTGTCCTCCTAAAGCGCTTCCAAGACTGTTATGAGCGATGGCATTATTAGGATCAGTTTTGATGATAACTTCGAGGTGATCTATAGCGATTTTAAATTTATTTTTCTTGATCAAAATATTTCCAAGGGCTAAATATGATTCAGATAAATTCGGTTTAAGTCTAATGGCTTCTTGCAGGTGACCAATGGCCTGATCAGAATCGTTCCATTTATTTAAGGTTACTCCTAAATTGAAATGCGCTTCGTAAAATTCTGGTTTGAGTTGAATAGCTTTCTTATAGTGAAAAATGGCTTCCTCTAAATCCTCGTGCTTTTTGCTTAATGAATTAGCAAGATTGTTGTGTGCTTCGGGATAATCAGGTTTAAGTCTTATAGCTTCTTTGTAGGAAATATTAGCTTCTTGGAAACGATTCAACCCGCTAAAGGCATTGCCAAGATTGTTATGTGTTTCGGAATAGGTGGGTTGAAGTTTGACCGCATTATTAAAATGAACCATAGCCTCTTCAAACTTCATTTGCTGATTTAGAACGACACCAAGGTTATTGTATATACCAACAAAACTAGGATATTTTTTGTGAGTCACCTCAATGGCATGCTCGAAAAGTTTTACGCTATTTTCCCAGTATGGCAACTGGACCGAGGTTAATGTTATTAGTACAGAAAAAAATATTCCTGATAAAATAGACAACAACTTCTTTCTAAAAGGATAATTTTGTAAAAGATCCGGCACCCCCCATGCGATGATGATAAATATTCCAATTAGAGGGACGTATGCATATCTATCAGCCATCGCCTGCTGTCCAACCTGAACCAATCCAATAGTAGGTATTAAGGTCCCCAGGTACCAAAACCACCCAACGGAAAGATAGGGAGCTTTTTTGATCAATCGTAATATTATTATTGTTATACCTGTTAAAACAAAGCCACTCACCAGGCCCTCCCATATATATGATTCGCCAAAAGGGTAAGGATAAAAAACTGAAAATTCTTTCGGCCAAATCATTTTTTCTAAATAAACTAAATACGAAACTAGTGCATTACTGATACGTGTTGTTGTTTGTACGGTTTCAATAGATACAATGGCCCCTGCCAATTTTTGGGCTGATAATGTAACGATGCAGGAACCAACTACTAAAAATAGAAGGGGAATTTTTTCAAAAATCAAATTTAAAAGTTTCTGTTTATATTCAATTTGATTTTTCGTATCACCCGAAAAAATTCTTTTAAGGTGGGTTATCTCGAAACGTTTTAAGGGCCAATAATCAAGTAACAGTAAGACAAAGGGTAAGGTTACCAGCATGGCTTTCGACATTAACCCAAGGGCAAAAAATAGAACAACTGTACTGTATCTAGCTAAATTTCTTTTCTGGAGATAGTGAACATAAGCCCACATCGTCAACAACCAGAAAAAGGTGCTCAAGACATTTTTACGTTCTGCTGCCCATGCAACAGACTCTATATTGATGGGATGAAAAGCAAATATTGAGGCAACAAAGCAACTTCTCCAAATTGATCCCGTCATTCGCGCAAAGACTAAAAATAAAAGTAGTGAATTCGCTATATGAAGTACTAGGCTGGTTAGGTGGTGACCTTTAGGATTTAAGCCATAAAGACGAATGTCAAGCATATGCGATAACCAGGTAATGGGGTGCCAGTTGGCAGCATATGAGCTGGTAAACGCCCAGATAAAATTTTCTTTAGAAAAATCCCTTATATGTTTATTTTCTGTTATATAACGGCCATCGTCATAATTGACGAACTCGTGGTATTGAACTTCCCAATACACAGCTAATATCAATACGCCAAGCAAAACACAGATTATTTTTTTCATGTTTAAATGGATTATTCTTCAATAATAAATTTATGTATATCAGTTAGTAGAGATGGAGGTTTAGATTCTAGATTTTTATCACACAAAAAAAATGGGAACTAGACAAAATTAGCGAAGATGTTTTTGCTTGGGAGTTGGGTATCAGTGGCTATTTTGCCTGCAGAAGGGCGACGGCGTAAGCGGCAATCCCCTCTTCGCGCCCTGTGAATCCAAGTCGTTCGGTAGTGGTTGCCTTAATATTAATTTGAGTGGGATCAATTTTAAGGGTTTCAGAGATATTTGTAGTCATCGACTCAATATGCGAGCAAATTTTTGGTTGTTGTGCAACGATAGTGGTATCAATATTGGAGATTTGGAAACCGCGTTCAGCGACCAATTCACCGGATTTTTTCAACAAGACTAAACTAGAAATGCCTTCCCATTTATTATCCGTATCGGGGAAATGTTTTCCGAGGTCGCCCGCGCCGGAAGCTCCTAGAAGTGCATCGCACAGGGCGTGGCACAGGACATCGGCATCAGAATGCCCATCGAGTCCAAGATCGTGTGGGATATCCACACCTCCGAGAATGAGTTTACGCCCTTTTATCAAACGGTGAACATCATATCCGTTTCCTATTCTGTACATAGCCGAATGAAGTTTTTTTAGGTCAATGCGTTGTTAGAGTGATCAAGTTCCTTACTTCTTCGCGCGCCCAGCTGTCTGCGGATTGAACGTCTTCAAGTGAATCTATGGTATGAGATTTGTGATTATTCATAGCCATTCGGATTGTTTCAGCAATATCTTTGAAGAGGATCTCTTTGTCCAGAAAAGCTTGTACAGCAACTTCGTTTGCGGCATTGAGCACTGCTGGCATACTGTGGCCTGCCTCTAGAGAGTCCTGGGCCAACTTGATGCAGGGGAACTTATCATAATCCGGCTCTTCAAAGGTCAACTGCTTTATCGCTGCAAGGTCTAAGGTTGGTAACGCGCACTCTATTCTATCAGGAAAAGTCAAGGCATAGGCAATAGGAACACGCATATCAGGTATCCCTAACTGGGCCATGACAGAAGTATCAACAAATTCAATCATCGAATGAATGATGCTTTGTGGGTGAACAATGATTTCCACGGGAGTGTCGAGCCCGAACAACCATTTTGCCTCAATATACTCCAACCCCTTATTCATCATCGTTGCAGAATCAATCGTTATTTTTGCCCCCATTGTCCAGTTTGGATGATCGAGCGCTTCCTTGACAGTGACGTTTGCCATTTCCTCTTTTGCAAAAGTGCGGAATGGTCCACCGGAACCTGTAAGAATAATTTTTTTAATGCGTTCCTTTTTTTCTCCGTTAAGCGCCTGAAGAATAGCACTGTGTTCACTATCAATCGGGATAAGATTAACCTTATTTTTCGCTTCACGGAGTATCAGTTCCCCGGCAACCACCAGGGTTTCCTTATTGGCAAGAGCAAGGTCCTTATTCGATTGAATAGCGGCTAAGGAAGGTACCAAGCCGGCACTACCGACGATAGCAGAGACCACCAGCGATGCATCGGGGTGAGTTGCAACTTTAATGGAACCTTTTTCACCACAAAGAATTTCTACATCTTCCCCTTGAAGTAATTCCTTAAATTCGTCAACCTTTGAAGGGTTAAAAACAGAAACGAGAGAGGGTTTGAATTCTTTAACTTGCTCGGCAAAAAGCTCAACATTACTTCCGGCGACCATTGCCGCAACAGTAAAACGGCCTCGGTTTTGTCGAACAACGTCGAGGGTATTGACCCCAATAGATCCGGTGGACCCTAAAATGGAAATCGTTTTCATGGGCGGATACTAAAACTTCGGATTAATTTCCCAGTACTCACTTGCTATAGCTCGTCTCGGAGGAAGACAACGGATTAAACTACAAGTTTGAAATAACAGTAAAACATAGGCCCGGCAAATAAAAGACTATCGATACGGTCCAAAATTCCACCATGCCCTGGAAGAACATCCCCGGAGTTTTTAATACCTGCATGACGCTTTAATAAAGATTCTGCAAGATCCCCGAACTGTCCGATGGTACCGCAAATAAGAGCAACAAGTAAACAATGCGCCATCGCTATATGATCCAAAAACCAATATCCGGCAATGGCCCCAGCAGCTAAACTTCCCGCAAGACCGGCAATGGCACCTTCCATGGTTTTATTTGGGCTTACAACAGGCGCTAGAGGTTTTTTCCCAAAATGTTTTCCCCAGTAGTACGCTGCAATATCACCTAGCCAGACAATGAGAAACAGGAAAAAAATTAGGCGTTCGCCGTCTCCTAAGTTTCGGATGAGGAGGGAGTATCCACCAAGACCCGCGACATAAAGAACGCCAAACAGGGTAAACGAAATTTGGTCTATAGAAATCTTAACGTTATCTTCATGAAAAAACCACGCTGCGAAAAGAGTTACACTCGCAATCAGTCCCCATTCCATCATAAAGCTTCCATTAAAATAAAAACTAAGGAGAAGCAAACAACTCAAAATGATTCCATGGATGGGGAATCCGCTAATGCCAATCCGATCAATGATAGTAAAATATTCGCGTACTCCCATCAGGGTAACCGCCGCTACCAACAACAGAAACAATAGAGGAGAACCGTAATACAGGATTCCCACAACAATGGGAACGGCAACAATACCTGTTAGTACTCGTTTCAATGACTACCCCCTGTTTTATTCTATGCGGATAAAATTGGATTTTTGAGAAAAAATAATCACGACTTTATAATCTGTTCTTGGGTCATGCCAAACCGTCGTTCTCGGTTTTGAAAATCAATGATCGCATGAAGTAAATCGTCTTCTTCAAATTCCGGCCACAGTACCTTCGTGTAATGCAACTCGGTGTATGCTATCTGGTACAAAAGAAAGTTGCTGATTCGCATTTCACCGCTTGTTCTTATTAAAAGATCAGGGTCTGGAAGAGAGTTTGTTTGTAGAAATTTTTCGAAGACGGAATAATCAATATCTTCCACGAGCAATTCACCGGCGTGTACCTTGTCTGCTATTTGCTGAACCGATTTTAAAATTTCCTGACGCCCTCCATAACTCAGCGCTAGGGTAAGTGTCATACCATCACAGTCCTTTGTGTAATCTTTTGTATGTGCGATAAGTTTCTGAATCTCAGGTGGAAGGTCCTCGAGTTGACCTATCGCATGAAAACGAATATTTTCATTTTTCATTCGGTCGAGTTCTTTATTCAGGTAATGGTCCAGAATTTTCATCAGTGTTTTGATTTCGACAGGTGGGCGACTCCAATTTTCATCTGAAAAGGAGTATAGCGTGAGGGCTTCAATATCGAGTTTGCGACACAAGGAAACGATACGATCCACTGTTTTTACCCCTTCCCAGTGACCTTGTATTCTCGGCAGCGAGTTTTTCTTCGCCCAGCGCCCATTGCCATCCATGATGACAGCGATATGTCGAGGCATTTGAGCAAGGTCTAGCTTTTCAAGTAGAGAGGAGTTTATCGAGGAAAGATCCATCAGACTAAATATGGTTATGAAACTTTAAGAGTTGGTTTAGATTCACCTATCGAGCCAGAAAGCGCGTCAATATTTTAGTTTAGGTCGTTAATTGCCTTCCCTCGGAGACACAAATTGTAGATGCCTATTATAGGGTAATTATCAAACATTAAGGACATCTTTTTCTTTGGCTTCGGAGAGTTTTTCGGCTTCCTTAATGCATTCGTCAGTTATTTTCTGCAATTTTCCCAAGCCTTTTTTCGCATCATCTTCAGAAACTTCATGGTTTTTTTCCATGGTTTTTAGCTTGTCGTTAAAATCACGTCGCACGTTACGGATGGCCACCTTCCCTTCCTCTGCGTACTTCTTCACGATTTTAACTAATTGCTGCCGTCTTTCTCCAGTAAGTGCAGGGATATTCAACCGGATGATTTTCCCGTCATTGTTTGGAGTAAGGCCAAGATCAGATGACAAAATGGCTTTTTCAAGATCCTTAAGAATTGAAACATCATAGGGCTGGATTGTGATGGTTTGAGTATCTGGAACACCCAGCGTTGCGACCTGGTTCAGCGGAGTCGGATTACCATAATAATCTATCTTGATACCCTCCAGAATGACTCCGCTGGCACTTCCAGTTCGTAACTTGGAAAGTTCCTGGCGTAAATGATCCAGGGAATTTTTCATTTTTTTTTCACAATCCGCGAATAAATTTTCCACTTACGAATTCACTCCTACTAGGGTTCCAATTTTTTCACCCATCAGAACTTTTTTAATACTACTTTTCTCTCGAACGTTAAAAACAATCATCGGTAGTCTATTATCCATGCATAATGAAACCGAGGTTGAGTCCATGACTTGTAAACCCTTTTTTAAAATTTCCAAGTAGGTCAACTGCTCAAACTTTACCGCAGAATCATCTTTCATGGGATCGGCAGAATAAACTCCATCCACCTTGGTTGCCTTGAAAATAACATCCGCTCCTATTTCCACGGCTCGTAAGGATGCGGCGGTATCGGTTGTAAAATAGGGATTACCAGTACCGGCAGCAAAAATTACCACCCGATCCTTTTCCAGGTGACGTATTGCCCTTCGTCTTATATAAGTTTCTGCAACCTGCGGTATCTCGATTGCAGTTTGCACACGGGTTTGTATACCGACATCTTCCAGGGAATGCTGCAATGCTAACGCGTTAATGATCGTTGCAAGCATGCCCATATAATCTCCTGTTACACGCTCCATTCCCAAGTTGCTGGCAGTGGCTCCACGAAAGATATTGCCACCGCCAATGACAATTGCCATCTCAACACCCAGATTCTTCCCATCGAGAACTTCATTGGCAAGGTTTTTAATGGCTTCAACATCAATACCGAACCCGCCTTGTTCGGCTAGGCTTTCCCCGCTCAGCTTTAGAAGAACTCGCTTGTAGACCGACTTACTCATGTTTTAATTACCAATTTCAAACCTGCAAAAATTTTCGACCAGTATATTTTCACCCAAAGTTGCGATGTTTTGCTTGATCAACTCTTGAATCGTGCAGTCCGAATCTTTAATAAATTTTTGTTCCAGAAGGCAGTTCTCTTCATAAAACTTGTCAATTTTTCCTACAACTATTTTATCAATTATTTTTTCCGGTTTACCGGAATCTCTTGCCTGCGCGGCGAAAATTTCTTTTTCCTTTTCCAAGACATCCTCCGTTACTTCGTCGCGGGATACAAACCTCGGTTTGGAAGCAGCGATATGCATACAAATATCCTTGGACAATTGCTGGAAATCTGGTGTATTGGCTACGAAGTCTGTTTCGCAGAGTACCTGTGCCATGACTCCAACTTTACTTCCAGGGTGTATATAAGAGCATACGGTACCTTCACTCGTCTCCCGGTCAGCTTTTTTATCCGCCTTGGCGAGTCCCTTTTTTCGAAGGAAGGTAACGGCCTCTTCGATATCGCCACTGGTTTCCTTGAGAGCATTTTTACATTCCATAATGCCCGCGCCTGATTGCTGGCGTAAGTTTTTTACCATTTCTGCTGTTATTTCCATTCTTCCTATCCTTATTTTTACGGGTTTATACTTTTTTAAATGATCCTTAATGCTAAGAGAAAATTAGAATCCTCTCGTAAAGTCCACTACGCAAGCACATTAAAAGATCAAAGAAAAAACGACCTTTACTCAAGTGAATTATAATTTTTTTTTTAAATTAGATACCCACGTTATCGTGAAATAACCTTAACAAAAGCAGGTAAAGTCAGACCGGGATCTTTTCTTCTTCGTTTTCAGAGTTCGGATCAGGTTCTGCGCTAACCTTTTCACCCTGTTCATCTTCACCAGAAGATTTTACGGGAGGTTCCGGTTTTTGTTCTTCAGGTTTTTCTACGTCCTTGCGGCTGGCTTGGAAAATTTCTTGACCTTCTAATGCAACGTCTGCAACCCGCGTTGCAAATAACTTGATGGATCGAACTGCATCGTCGTTACCCGGGAAAGGAAAGTCAATTCCATTTGGGTCACAATTGGTATCAACCAAGGCAAACGTTTTAATCCCAAGAGTTTTTGCCTCTGCCAAAGCGATTCGCTCTTTTTGTGTATCAATAATGAAAAGGGCGTGAGGGAGTTCGCGCATACTTTTTATTCCACCAAGAAACTTATTGAGCTTCTCTATTTCTTTTCGTTTATTGAGAGCTTCTTTTTTGTGCAGACGCTCAAACTCACCCTCTTCTTCCATTTTTTCCAGCTGTAGTAACCGGTCAATACTCTTACGGATGGTTAAAAAGTTCGTCATTGTTCCACCCAACCAGCGTTGGTTGACAAAGTACATACCACACCGTTCGGCTTCATGTTTGACAAGTTCTTGAGCCTGTCTTTTTGTGGCAACGAAAAGAATCTTCTTTCCGGCCGCAGTTATTTTCCTGATAAATTCCTCAGCTTCTCGGAACTTCTTCAAGGTTTTCTGAAGATCCACGATATGAATTCCATTTCGTGCACCATAAATGTACTTCTTCATCTTGGGGTTCCAGTGGGTGGTCTGGTGACCAAAATGAACCCCTGCTTGCAGCAACTGCTTCATCGTAATTTCTGGCATTACTACTCCTTTGCTAAATAAAAAATGGTTAGTCCTCCGCAGCTGTCACTTCAAGCCTAAAACCTTGCGGTCACCATTAGGTTTGATCCGGCTGCGTGCGTGATAAAATACTGTTCTCGGGAAATATTTTCCCTGCAAAAAGCGGATTGCCCGACAGAGTAACACACTGTTTTTAAGGTGACAAGCTTAGATTGAAAGCAATCAGCTAAACATGAAGAATGGATTCAAATCGTCATTTCGCAAGAGTAAAATGGGTTGATTTTGAAGGGGATATCTCTTTTTCTAATCGATTAAGACCAATACCGATTAATTGGTTTTTTTATGGGCTGGCCTGTATGGGGAGATTGTCCTAACCAGCGCTGTGCGGATCGATGATTGTCGTATTGTTTTGGATGGTAGAGCTGCGAGTGATCGCTCGGATTATGTGTTCAACTCTAAACAGCCGACATTTTTAACGGCTAAAACTATGTTGAAATTTTTTCAACTTGACGAGCGACCAGATCGTAGTCCGTCGATCCGGTAATAAGCATGGGTGAGATTTGTCCGATTTCTA
>Ga0208766_1001503_pt1 | contig 12432 bp, 10 predicted proteins | sample ETN01SmetaG_3_FD_185792 | JGI IMG/M metagenome (GOLD analysis project Ga0208766, IMG submission 185792) | Marine microbial and viral communities from oxygen minimum zone, Eastern Pacific Ocean - ETNP2014F12-01SV263 (SPAdes) (version 2) | ecosystem: Environmental > Aquatic > Marine > Oceanic ...
TCTATGGATTCCACCCAAAGGCTCTGGAATAATTTTATCAATTAACTTGTGTTTCTTTAAATGCTTGCTTGTTAGCTTAAGAGATTCAGCTGCAATTGCGGCTTTCGATGCGTCTTTATAAAGAATAGAGGCGCAACCTTCGGGTGAAATGACTGAATAAATACTATATTCAAACATCATCATGGTATCACATAGTCCGATAGCTAGGGCTCCTCCAGAGCCACCTTCACCTATGACTACTGATAGTATTGGAGTCTTTAGTGTGGACATTTCGAAAAGGTTTTTAGCAATTGCCTCACTTTGACCTCTCTCTTCTGCACCAATTCCTGGATAAGCACCAGGTGTGTCAATAAATGTGATTACTGGTAGGCTAAATTTTTCTGCCATTTTCATGAGTCTAAGGGCTTTGCGATAACCTTCTGGTCTAGTCATTCCAAAATTATGGTAAATTTTGTCTTTAGTTGATCGACCTTTTTGCTGACCAATAAACATAAATGTTAGGCCATCCATTTTTGCAATGCCTCCAATCAATGAATGGTCATTTGCGAATGCACGATCTCCACACAACTCCGTAAATTCATCAAAAATTTTATCTATATAATCCTGCGTATATAGTCTTTGTGGGTGTCTAGCTAGCTGAGAAATTTGCCAGTCAGAAAGTGATGAAAAAATTTTCGTTGTGAGCTGCTCACTTTTAGTTTTGAGTGAGTCCATTTCTTTGGCAATATCGACATCATCTTTAACACTTTCAAGGGCGTCAATTTTATCTTCCAACTCAGCGATTGGTTGTTCAAAGTCTAAATAATTTAGGTTCATTTAGTGTGCTAATTACGGTTGAAAATTTAATGATAATTATAGCAGATGCAATGTTTATAATCTGGCAATGGATTTGCTTACCTTACTTTCACTAGTCATTGCAACTTTTGTTTATGCCATTTCTCCAGGTCCTGGCTTATTCGCAGTCTTGGCAATATCAACTAGATTTGGCTCTATTCCAGCTATTTGGCTTTCAATAGGGCATACCATTGGAGACATAATTTATGTTGCTCTTGCTATGTTTGCGCTCAATGCCTTAGCTGAATTAATTAGTGATAGTATGCTTTATGTCAAAATTTTAGGTGCATCATACTTAATATTTATTGGCTACCAACAGTTTCGATCAAAAGGGGTCAGCTTTGAGAAATCTAGTAATAAGAGTTCAATGACTAAGCTTTTAATAGCCGGATTTATTGTTGGAGTAACAAACCCTAAAACTATGATTTTTTACTTGTCTTTTCTTCCAATCTTCATAGATTTGAACAATTTGACACTAGCAACTGAGGTTAAGGTTCTAATTGTAATTGGATCAACAGTATTTTTTGTTTTAAGCTTGGCAAATATATTAGGTATTAGACTTAGAAAACATATTGAAAATCCAAAGACCATTAAACGAATCAATCAAGTGACAGGGGTAACGATGATTTTTGTTGGTATTTTTGTCGGACTATACTGAATTAGATAAGGAAATTAATGTTTCAATCTGAAAAAACAATGACACTACTAATGCTTCTTGTCCCATTTGTATGGGCCTTCTCAGGTGTCTCTACAAAATATCTATCTTTCTATATTAGTGAAGATGAGGTTGTAGTGTATAGATTTTTCCTATCAGCATTATCAACCCTCCCTTTGCTTCTTTGGATGAAAATTCCTATGAGAATTAATCCAAAGAATTTTGTTATATGCATACTTCTCGCTTTTTTTCTGATTGGAAATTATAGAGCTTATTTCATGGGAATGCAGAGAGGCGCAGTCGGTTTAGGGGCCGCTTTAGTGACTGTTTTGATCCCTATTTTTGTATACATAATGATGATTTTTTCTAAAAAATCTAAACCTATTTTGAAAGATTGGCTCGCCCTTACTATGGGTTTCATAGGTGTTGCTTTAATGCTTGATCTTGATCAACTGAATCTGGATAGGTTAATAAGTGGTGGAAATATCTATTTTGTTTTGGCTGCACTTGCTTATGCGTTGTTCACAGTTGTTGCATCATACATGAGAAATATACATGTTTTGACCATTAACTTCTATGTCTGCCTTTTTGGATTATTAATTGATTGGAATTTATCCTATGATAGTAATAATCTATTTTCATTAGGGGGTATGGATTATGTATTTTGGATTCATATTCTTTTCGTTTCAGTCATAGCAGGAACCGCAATTACCGCTCTTTACTATACTGGGCTTAGGATTATTGGCTCTAAAAAAAGTTCTGCTTTTAGTATTTTAACTCCATTCTTTGCAATTGCATTAGGCGCAATTTTTTTTGGCGAAACGCTTACAATTTATAATGCTGTCGGCATAATAATAGCCGTTATGGCTCTTGTTGTTCTTAACGACTTAAAGATAAAAAATATGATTCCTTTCAGATAGCTTAGGCAGAATTCAATTATGGAAATAAATATTTTTTTAGTCCTTGGTTTTACTCTTTTTATTTTTGCAATAACTCCTGGACCAGGAACTCTCGCATTGCTCTCTATTTCCACTTCAAAAGGTCTGGCCTCAGCAATATTCTTTTCAGTTGGAATGACCTTAGGTGATTTGTTATATCTAACTGTTGTAATTTTTTCTTTAAATGCAGTGGCTGAATTGATTACGCCTGTAACAAACTCGATTCAATATTTCGGAGCTTGCTATTTATTTTATCTAGGTTATTCTCAATGGAGGGCTGGAAAATTCAGCATGGAAAATGATATTTCAACTCAATCTCATTTGAGAGAATTACTGTCTGGATTCCTTTTAGCTGGAACTAATCCAAAAGTGATGATTTTCTATTTATCAGTCCTTCCATCTCTGATTGATCTCAATCAAGTTAGCTTATCTTATGGATTAAAAATCTTGGCCACAGTTGCCATTTCACTGTTGATTGGTTTGGTTGTGATTGGTGTTCTAGGAAAAAAATTAAGACAGCTAATAAGTAGTCAAAAAATGGCTTTGAGGGTGAATAGGATTTTTGGAGTAATAATGATTGGTGTTGGTTTTAGCCTTTTATATTTTTAGACGATTAATTATTGACTATCAACATCTATATCACGAGTCAATAAATCTTGCATTATTGCAGTTCTCATTTCATCAGAAAAATCAAACCAATCAAAAATTTCATTCATATGGCGTTTACAGCCAACACAAAAGTTGTCTTTATTGTATTTACAAATACTTACGCATGGGCTTTTAATTTGCTTTAATCTTGCTTGCTCACTCATGACTATTAAATTTTTTTTGATTGAAAAGTATTTTAGTTTAGTTGTTATTTATGAACGAAGTTTTTTATTGTCGTTATCGTAAGCAGCATTTAAAGACACATGGCATTTGCGACTACCCAAAGAGGTTTCGACTCTCAGTTTCTTTCCCTCATCGCAGTGACTTGGATTCAGGTATGCAAATGCAATACTATGACCTACTCGATAGCCATATGCGCCACTTGTAATAATGCCACTTAGTTCATCACCATCAAAGACAGCTTCATTTCCAAAACATTCTGCTGGAATATCATCATCAAAGATTAGATAAGCTAATTTTGTTTGAATGCCTTCTGATTTACGTTGATTAATATTCTCTGAGCCAATAAATTTTCGACTTAAGTCTAGAAATCGATCCATTCCAGCTTCGAGCGCAGAAATTTCTTCAGTAAATTCAGCGCCATAAGCTCTGTACATTTTCTCCAGTCTCATGCTATTAAAGGCCTGGCCACCGAAATCCTTTAATCCAAATTGAGATCCCATTTCAAATAAGGATTCATAGATTGATATCAGTTGCCAACTTGGCATATGTAGTTCCCATCCTAATTCACCAGCATAAGAAACTCGCATAGCAAAAACATCTGCAGAATCAATTTTTATTGTTTTGCAGCTGAGCCAAGAAAAAGCATTATTACTGAGATCTTCTTGAGTACATTGACCTAAAATATTTCTGGCTTCAGGTCCAGTTAATAGGAGTCCTCCCCATTTTTCGGTCAAATTTTCAATGGCTACATCAAAACCATCTGAGTGCCACTCAAGCCATTGATAATCTTTTACTTCAGAGCCAATGGCTCCCATTAAGAGGAATTCCTCTTCACTGATTCTACTTATTGTTTGTTCGGCCCTAATTCCACCTTGCGGGGCATGAAAAAGAGTTAATCCAATCCTCCCATCCTTTGAAGGAAGTTTGTTGCACGATAAATTATTAAGAAAATTAAATGCATCTTTTCCAGTGATTCTAAATTTTGCTGTTCCACTTATATCAGTAATGCCACAAGAGTCTTGAACAGAAATGCATTCTTGCTTGATTGCTTCGTGAGCCTCCGTATGTGCCCATGATAAAGATTCCTTTCTTATCTTATCAGTAGTAAACCATGAAGGTTTTTCAAAGCCCGTATTAACCGTATGAATAGCGCCTTTCTGGCCCAACACGGTATGAAGCGAACTAACCCTTATAGGTCTTCCGTGAGGGCGATTTTCGTTCGGCGCCGCATATGCGTACATACGCTCATAAGATTCAATAGCGCGGGTTGTGCAATATGATTTATCTGCCCATGTATCAAATCGACGACTATCAAGAGAGGCCATATTGAGTTCAGTTTGACCATGAACCATCCATTGAGCTAAATATTTACCAATGCCGCCTTGTGCAATGCCAATGCTAGCACCACAAAGATTCCAGAAATTCTTTAATCCTTTTGCGGGGCCAACTAAAAGGTTGTCATCGGGAGTGTGAGTGATAAGACCATTAATTACAGTGCTGATTCCAACTTCCTTGAAAAGAGGGAAAATATCCATACATCTTTCCAACCATGGCATAAGTCTCTCTATGTCTCCTTCAAATAGTTCACGATCAAATGACCAATCAACACCATCGAGAGCCCAAGGCTTAGAACCTCTGGTTTCATATGGGCCAATTAAGAAACCACTTCCTTCTTGTCGAATATAAGATGCTGCAATTGAATCTCGGGTTACAGGTAGTTCCTTGGTAAGCGCAGCAATTTCTGGGTGACTATCTGTGATCAAGTATTGATGCTGCAGATTAACTAAGGGTACATAGGAGCCAACCATTTCACCTACTTGAGGAGAGAAACAGCCCCCTGCGTTAACCACATGCTGAGCAATAATGTTTCCTTGTTCTGTAATGACTTCATATTCTCCAGATGGAAGAATATTGATATCAGTTACACGATTAAAGTTACTCACTTCAGCTCCAGCTTTTTTAGCAAGTTGGGCTAATTGAGTTACAACTGTTGTAGGATCTACATGACCATCATTTGGGGTATATAAAATATTTCTTGCATTCGTAAAATCCATCATTGGATTAATGACTGAAGCTTCCTTTTTCGATACAAAATGCATTTCACAGCCGATATGATTTGCACGACTTAAAATGTTTGTAAACCATTGTTCTTCTACTTCGGTGTAGCCAACTCTAAGCGAGCCAGTCTTATGGAATGATGAAGGTAGGCCTGTTTTTTTAGGGAGAATTTCGTCATATAGTTTAACCGTATACTCATGAATATTAGACAAGGTATGGTTGCCATTAAAGTTTGGGCAGAGTCCAGCCGCATGCCATGTAGAGCCACTCGTTAGTTCACCTTTCTCTATTAAAACAACGTCGGTCCAGCCCTCGAGTCCAAGGTGATACATTAGGTTAACACCTAATGATCCTCCACCTATAATGACTACTTGTGCATGTGATTTCATATAAAAGATCCTCTTCTAAAGTGGCTTCCGACCAATATTATTTCTGCTTAATTTAATATTAAACTTTTCTCGTAATTTTTGGTCAGTATCGTCGCTGATATGACTTGGGAAATATTCTGATAAGATTTCATTTTTTCTCTCTATTGCTTTCTCTAATATAACAGGCTTACCCATATCAGCCCAGTCATTGGGGCTGTCTCTATCACTTAGATCAGGATAAATATATTCACTTTGCATTACATCAATTGTTTGCTCTGACCCAAGGTAATGCGCTTTATTATTCAAACAAACATCTTTAATTGTTTCAAAGCAAAGAGATTCTTCACTGTCATCATTAAAGCCCTTGGTCATTCTCATTGATGCACCTAATAAATCATTATCTAAAAGTAAGCTTTCTGGGCATGTGCCAAGAAGACTTGCATACATTCCTGCAGACTCATAGATAATATTTGCCCCAGCAATAGCAGTTACAGCATGTGTTGAAGCCCTCTCAGAGCCGGCTTGAAAGTCAGGAAATTTTGAGTCCGTCATTCCAGCTGGTGTTCCAGTTGGGAGATTGAAATGATTTCCCATTTGAGCACATGCTGCTGAAATTAAGCCTTGTTCTGGAGAGCCACCACACATTGCACCAGTTCTAAGGTCTGATACAAATGGCCATGTGCCAAGAATTGCAGGAGCGCCAGGTTTGATTGCATTGACATAGACTAGCCCGCCCAGACACTCAGCCCAGGCTTGAGATACTACTCCAGGAAGTAGAGGGGGTGCAGTAGCTCCAGCTTGACCAGCTGAGAGAAGCAATACTGGCATTCCGCCTTCAACACCAACACGAAGACATTCTAGCGACTCTTCAGCAAATTTCATTGGTGGAACTACGTGACAATTGCTCATGCTTATAAAGGGTCTTTCTCTCCACTTTTCTTCGCTTCCAGAAATAATATGAAGCATTTCGAGAGCATCAGTAACATGTTTAGATTCTGTAAAGCTAACTCCTGCATGTTTTTCAGTTCCCATTGCAACACAATAAACTGAGTTTTGATCCATCTCACGAGGATTATCAATATCTCTTAAAACACAGGTTCGCTGGAACATATGAATATGTTCACATTTATCAGCTATTCTAGCCATATCATATAAATCTTGACTCTCAGACTCTCTGTATTCATTGTTTTCAGGATCAGCTATAAGAACAGCAGCACCCGCGGTTGAAAAGTGGACTCTTGAGCCACTAAGATCTAAGTCATGTTTAGGTGATTGGCCATAAAGAGTCAGATTTCGTTGCGACAGATTTATTGCTTTATCAACAACCTGTTTTGACATTCTTAATCTTCCATCATCTCCAAGAGTGGCGCCAAATGAGAGGCAGGCTTCTATGCAATGAGGTGTGGCATCTCCAAACCCTATCTCTTCAAGAATTCGATAAATATTGGCCTCAATTGTTTTAACCTGTTTGTCGCTAAGAGGTTTATACCTGCCACCAATCTCTCCAGCATGGACAGGTTTTTCCTCTTCTTTTAGTGGAGCATTTCTTAATGCAATTCTAGCTTCTCTTCCACCTGATTTTCGTCTCGACATGATCGTGATTTGGGTTTGTATATTGAGAACATTTTGATACGAAATTTAATTACTGTCAATTGTTTTTTTTACAGCTATTTTTCGCATGAATTTTAAGTCTAGATTAGAGAGACTGTGTTTGAAAATTAAACTAAATTATATTTTTATTTATAAATTTATACTACTTTTGCAAGGCTTTTAATTAAGCTATCAGTTTCATCCCAGCTAATACAGCCATCTGTCACCGATACGCCGTATTGCATATCATCCTTGTTGTCTAGTATTTTTTGTTTTCCTGGGTATAAGTTGCTTTCAAGCATCACGCCAAAAATTGACTGATTTCCTGAAATTATTTGACTTTTAATATCCTCAATGACTTTGCCTTGATTTCTATAATCTTGATTAGAGTTATCATGGGAGCAGTCAATCATAATTCTCTCAGCTAAACCATTTTCTCTAAGAAGTTTTTCACATTCAGATACAGCAGTTTGGTCATAGTTGGGTCTCTTGCCTCCTCTAAGAATGATATGGGAAGATTTATTGCCTTTCGCTTTGAATGTAGAAATCTGACCTTTATCATTGATGCCTAGAAAACTTTGTTTGGATGAGCATGCTTTAATTGCATTAACAGCCATAGTCAAGTTTCCATCTGTACCATTTTTAAAGCCAACTGACATAGAGAGTCCACTCGACATTTCTCGATGTGTTTGTGATTCAGTGGTTCTTGCGCCAATAGCGCACCAAGAAATTAGATCAGCTAGGTACTGTGGGGTGATTGGATTAAGTGCTTCTGTTGCACACGGTATTCCTTGTTCTGCAAGCCAAACTAAAAGTTCACGTCCTTGACGAAGTCCTTTTTCCACATCCAGTGAGTTATCCATGTCAGGATCACTGATTAAGCCTTTCCAGCCAACAGTGGTTCTTGGCTTTTCAAAATAAACCCTCATCATGATGTAGATTGATTGCTCAACCTCTTTTTGAAGAGACTTTAACTTAAGTGCATATTCCTTGGCAGCTTTAATGTCATGAATTGAGCATGGACCAACAATCACAATTAATCTTTCATCTTTTCCTGAAAAAATCTCACCAACAGATTTTCGACTCGATAAAATATTCATTTCGCCTTGGTCACTAACAGAGATTTTTTGTCTCAGGTCAATGGGAGAAGTGATGACGGTTTCGCTCTCAATATTCGTATTGTGAATTTGATTAATCATTTCATTAAACTTTTTATCGTGAGGGACGATTTAAACATAAATCTAGAAATATTTTTAACTTAGATGGATAAAAAACATAATTGTCTTATTAAAGTTTTTATTTTGTTATGAAAAAAATTGCAAAAAAAGCGCTATTGTTTTCATTGATATTTATCTTTGGATGTAGCTCAACGACCTTTGTTTATAACCGAATTGATTTTTTATTGCCGTGGTATCTTGAGAGTTATGTTGACTTGAATCGAGATCAAAAACAAGATTTAGATGAATTATTAATACCTTTTATTAAGTGGCATAGAGAGGAAGAATTACCCAAATATGTAGAAATTATTGAAAATTTTGAACTTGCTCTTGATAGTACAATTGATTTAGAAGATATTCAAGAAATTACAAATGATGTTGAAGAGTCGTGGTTTCGAATAGAAGATAAAATGATTTTATGGGCAATTCCTATGGCTAGAGATTTGTCTGATCAACAAATCGAAGATTTTTTTCAAGTACTTCAAACAAAAACTACTCAAAGAGAAAATAAATATTTGAGTCGCAATTTGCAAACTTATCAAAATGATAACTACAAGCGATTAAGAAAGAACTTACGTCGCTTTATGGGAGGATTAAATCAAGATCAACTAAGTTTAATCAAAAATACCAGTAAAGAAATGATTAGAGTTGATGGACAATGGATCAATAACCGAAAAGCACTGATTGAAAAGCTTCAAGTAGCTCTAAAGAGAGAAGATAGTTGGGATTTGGTTATAGAAAACATTACTAATAGAGACGACTTAGTTTCAATAAATTATCGTCAAAATTATGCGCATAATATAGAAATAAACCAGCGCCTTTTTGTCGCTATATTAAATTCTAGGACTGAAAAGCAAGATAAGAAACTTCGTTCACAGTTATTAAAGTATCGAAAAGATATTGAGACACTAGTTGAGAATATTTGAATTAATAAGGTATTAAGTTAGGTTAATTTGTGGCTATTCCACTAAATTTAGGCATTGAATCAAGAAGTGATTTAGTATAGTTATGTTGAGGTGATTCAAAAATATCATCGTTGTTTCCTTTTTCTAAAGCTTTTCCATCCTTCATAACTATAACTTTATCGCACATTTGGCGAATTACTGCTAAATCATGACTTACAAAAAGTAAAGTCAAAGAAAATTGATCTTGTAAGTCTTTTAATAAATTCAGTAAGTTGGCTTGAACTGAGACGTCAAGTGCAGAAGTTGGTTCATCACAAAAAATAAAATCTGGTCTGTAGCCAAGTGCTCTTGCAATTCCAATTCGCTGTCTCTCTCCACCTGAGAATGCATGAGGTAATTTATTGGCGTCCTCCTTTTTTAGTCCAACTATTTCCATGAGGTCTTCGGCAAGAGATTTTGCTTTATTTGCATCAATCAACTTATGAATTTTTAATCCATACGTTATGTTTTCTCCTGCGGTCATTCTTGGGTTAAGTGAGGAAAAAGGGTCTTGAAAAATACATTGCATTGAAAGTTGATGTTTTAAACGTTCCTCATTATTGCTAATATTGCTGAGATCTTGGCCTTGGTAGATTATGCTTCCTGCGGTTAAATCTTCTAGTCCTAAGATCATTCTACCAATAGTTGATTTGCCTGAGCCTGACTCTCCTACAATTCCAACAGTTTCTCCTCGTTTAACCGAAAAGCTTACATTTCTAACAGCTTCAAATGCTTCACTTGGCTTAAATATGCTTGCCGGTGTAAAAAAAGTTTTAGAAATATTCTTAATTTGTAGAATGGCTTGTTGCGAAGAAAATTCAATATTTCTTTCCTCTTTTAAGTAGTCAAGATTTAAAGAATTAATCTCTGAATTACTATTTGGCAATGAAAATCTATGGAGCCTCTTTTCAATAAGCGGGACAGAGGCCATTAAAGATTTAGTGTATTGTTGTTTTGGTTTTTCTAAGACTTCAACTGTTTCACCTTGTTCGATATGCTTACCATTCTTAAGAACATAAACATAGTCACATGTCTCTGAAACTACACCAATATCATGAGTAATAAGAATAATTGCAATCTCCTCTTCTTTGCTAAGCTTAATAAGAGTTTGAAGTACTGAGTTTTGAACTGTAACATCAAGTGCAGTAGTTGGTTCATCAGCAATAATTAGTTTTGGTTTTGCAGCAATAGCAATTGCAAAAACAATTCGCTGACATAAACCTCCAGATAATTGATGAGGGTATTTTTGAAGTCGATCTTTGGCAAAACTTACGTCAGCTCTCTCTAAGAGGTGAATTGCAAAATTATAAGAATCTTTTCCACTCATATTTGTATTAGCTTCTATCGCTTCAATAATTTGCTCACCAATAGTTAATACGGGATTCAAAGCTGTCATAGGATTTTGATAAATATATCCAATTTGATTCCCTCGTAAAGACTCGTATTGAGTTTCATTTAAGCCAATCATAGATTTTCCCAATAGCTTAATTTCACCAGCTAACATTTTTGCAGGCGGGTCAAGAAGTCCTAAGACAGCTTTTCCGATTGTTGATTTTCCAGCGCCACTTTCTCCAACTATTCCTATGATTTCAGCTGCATTTAAGTTAATTGAGATATCGTCAAGTGCTTTTAATTCTGCATTTTTTTCTGAATCCAAAGGGTACGAAACAGTTAAATTTTTTATTTGTAGTACTTGAGATTTATTCATTGTCTATCCTGATGTTTTAAATAAGGATTATTGAATTCACGAACTCTATCTGCTACAACATTAATGCACAATACAAGCAAAACCAATATTATTCCTGGAAAAATACTAATCCACCATTTTCCAGAAAGTAAGTAGTCGTTGCCATTAGCAATTAATAGCCCTAAAGATGGCTCAGTAATTGGAACTCCTACTCCTAGAAATGATAGTGTTGCTTCTGCGCCAATTGCACCTGAAAGTGCCATTGGAACCATTACTAATACAGGAGCAATGCTGTTAGGTAGCAAAAATTTCATCATTATTCTCCAACTTGGAATGCCAGATATTCTAGCTGCATCAATATATTCCTTTTGCATTTCTTGAAGGGCTGAAGATCTTGTTAGTCTAGCCTTGCTAGCCCATACCCCTATAATAAGTGCATAAATAATCTTGTCGACTCCAGTGCCGAAAATAGCTAACATCATCAGAGCAAGTAAAATGCCTGGAAAGCTTACCTTTAAATCAACTGCACGCATAATTACAGATTCAACCCAGCCCCCTTTCGTTGCTGCTAAAAGTCCAAGTATAACTCCAATTGTGGTCCCTATAGATACCGCAACGAATGCTACAAATAGACTCAATCGAAGTCCGTACATTACAGCTGATAATATATCTCGACCCAAAGCATCAGTTCCGAGCCAAGCAGTATTTCCATTTCCAAGTTTTGATAAGGGCGGTAATAACCCATCCATAATGTCTAATATCATCAAGTCATATGGGTTTTGTGGTGCAATCCATGGGGCTAAAAGTGCGGTTAAAACAAATATAATAAAGCCAATCAGGCCAGCAATTGCTATTGGGTGGCCAGAGAAAATGGATTTTATTTGCAAGCTTAATGTATCTAATTTTTTTTTGTAATCAATCATAGGTAGTTACTTTTGGTGCCGAATACGTGGATCTAGAAATGCATACATCACATCCACAATAAAATTAATAAAGACAAACATAAGAGTAATTAGGATTAGATAAGCAACAACAACTGGCCTATCAACCATATGGATGGAGTCTAGTAGTAATTTACCGATACCTGGCCAAGAAAAGATTGTTTCGGTTACTGTAGAAAATGCAATCAGTCCTCCCACTTCCAGCCCTGTAATGGTAACAATCGGAATCAAAATATTACGAAGAAGGTGACGTCTAATAATGCGATTTCTTGTTATTCCTTTGGCTCGAGCAAAGGTCATATATTCTTGGTACAAGATTTCTTGAGTTCCAGACTTAGCAAGTCTTTGCTGCATACAAATTTTGTAAAT
>Ga0208766_1001508_pt1 | contig 12420 bp, 9 predicted proteins | sample ETN01SmetaG_3_FD_185792 | JGI IMG/M metagenome (GOLD analysis project Ga0208766, IMG submission 185792) | Marine microbial and viral communities from oxygen minimum zone, Eastern Pacific Ocean - ETNP2014F12-01SV263 (SPAdes) (version 2) | ecosystem: Environmental > Aquatic > Marine > Oceanic ...
ATGGTTCAGCCTCAAGTCTAGATACGTTCATCCACTAAAGAACTTACGACCGAAGGGTCTGCTAGAGTCGAAATATCTCCTAGATTGTCTATATTTCCAGATGCGATGCTTCTGAGGATTCGTCTCATTATTTTGCCAGATCTAGTTTTTGGTAACCCCTCAGTAAATTGTATTTTTTCAGGAGATGCATGTGGCCCAATGTCGGCCCTTACGATTTTAATTATATCAGCTTTAGTATTTTCAGTTATTTCATGTCCCGTTCTTAATGTAACGAATGCGTATATCGAATTTCCCTTTATTTCATGAGGATAGCCAACAACTGCAGCTTCGGCTACATCAGGGTGTCCGCCTATGGACCCTTCGATTTCAGCAGTTCCTAGATTATGCCCTGAAACAATTATCACATCATCAACTCGTCCTGTAATCCAATAATATCCATCTTCATCTCTTTTACAGCCATCTCCGGAAAAATATTTTCCAGGGAACTTTTCAAAATATGTTTCAAAGAATCTTTGATGGTCTCCATAAACAGTTCTCATCATACCAGGCCACGGCCTTTGCATTACCAAATTTCCTTCAACATTATTTCCTTCTAGGACATTTCCTTCATTATCCAGTAACTCAGGAACTATTCCAAAGAAAGGTAGTGTGGCAGATCCTGGTTTCGTCGGAGTGACGGCAGGTAATGGTGCGATCATTATCCCTCCCGTCTCAGTCTGCCACCATGTATCTACTATGGGGCATCTTTCTTTTCCTATAATCTTATGATACCATAACCATTCTGGTTCTTTTATTGGTTCACCAACAGTTCCAAGTATTTTTAAGCTTTCTAAATTATACTTATTTGGCCATTTATCTCCCTCTTTCATTAATGCTCTTAATGCCGTTGGTGCTGTGTAAAATTTGTTGACTTTATGTTTCTCGATAATCTCCCAAAACCGTCCATAGTCTGGATAATTTGGTACACCTTCAAACATCATTGTAGTTGCTCGATTTGCCATAGGTCCATAGATTATGTATGAATGTCCAGTAATCCATCCAATATCCGCAGTACACCAGTAAACCTCATCAGGATGATAGTCAAAAATGTAATGATGAGTCGTAGCCGTATAAACCATGTAACCTCCAGTAGTATGCATTACACCCTTTGGTTTGCCAGTAGATCCGCTTGTGTACAGAATAAATAAAGGATCTTCGGCATCCATCTCTTCAGGAACACAAATTTTGTCTGCAGAATTTATTGCATCATGCCACCAGACATCTTTTTCTTTATCCATTTCAATTGGACTTCCTGTTCTTTTAACAACAAGAACTTTTTCAATAGAAGGTGTTTTCTTAGTTGCAATATCGCCATTTTGTTTCATAGGGATATCATTCTTAGTCCCTCTGACTCCAGTATCTTGTGTAATCAATACTTTACATTTTGAATCATTAATCCTGGCTTCCAAGCTATCTGGTGCAAAGGCTCCAAAAACAACCGAGTGAACAGCCCCAATTCGAGCGCATGCTAAAACAGATATTGCAAGTTCAGGAATCATTTGCATGTAAATACATACACGATCCCCTTTCACAATTCCTAAATTCTTAAGAGCATTTGAAGCGAGTTGTACTTCTTCTAATAAATCGTTATAAGTATAAGTTTTATTTTCACTTGAATCATTCCCTTCCCAGATCAACGCAGGTTTATCTCCGTATCCTCCATTTACATGCCTATCAATGCAATTATAGCTCGCATTTAGTTTTGCACCTTCAAACCACTTTACTTCAGCTTTATTGAAATTCCATTCCCATGTTTTGTCCCATTTTTTGAACCAAGAGATTCTTTCAGCTTGTTCAGCCCAAAATTCTTTAGGTTTATCAATGGAGTGTTTGTACTTTTTTTTATATTCTTCAATACTACCAATATGGGCATTAGATTTTGCAGTATTATTTGGATTGAATATTTTCATATGACTAATTTCATAATGGGATGACAAACTAAAAGCTTTCTAAATCAATATGTTTTTTTGTAAAAGCATAAATCACAAAATACCCAATCCTTAGACCTCTGTGAGAGTATGCCTGAAATGTGGAGCTGAAACGCCGTTAACTGATCAGCTTTGCGATAGCTGTTTTCGCCAAAATTTTGAGCTTTCAAAAGTATCACCTTCAGTAAATATGGTGTGTTGTAAAGCCTGCTATTCATTAAAAATACCAGGTACTTGGCTTGAGTTTAGTGATTTAGAATCCTCAGTTTCTCATTTTGTTAGAGAATCGATAGAGTGGAATTCAGAGATAGGAATACCATCTTCCAGTTTAGTTCTCAATCAGTTGGATCCTCAAAAATTTAAAATAAATATAGGTTGTGAAGGTAAATACAAAGGACTTCTGTTAGACACTGAGCTAAAAACTGAAGTTCAGATAAAATTCCAAGTTTGTCAAACTTGTTCTAGGTTAGCAGGAGGTTATTACGAGGCAATATTGCAAGTCCGAACAAAACGCAAAAAGATTTTGAATACAGCTGTAGAAATAATATATGATCAAATTGAATCGGGACCTTCTGAGTTTTTTACAACTGAATCCGGCCCAGTTAGAGGAGGTTATGATTTCCAATTGTCTTCCACAGATAAAGCTCGAAGTATTTCTCGTGATTTAATGATTAAATTTGGTGGCCATGTTACTGAGACAAACACACTAGTTGGCCGTAAAGATGGTCGTGATTTGCTAAGGCATACTTTTGGCGTACGTTTACCGAGTATTGGTGTAGGGGATTACTTATTTTTAGAAGATAAAATATGGAAAGTGTTACGTATTGATAGGCGACGAACAAAATTAATCATGCTTTCAGCTCCTTTCCGCCAAAAGATGGTAGAGGTAGACACTTTGAGGAATGTACCTTTACTTGATTTTCCTGAGGAAGTTCAGGTAATAAGTCATAGAGATTCCGAATATCTTCTTTTAGATCCTTTCACATTAAAAACTGTAGAAGCCATATCGCCTAAAGATTGGAAAGGAGATAATGTTTTGGCTCTAAGATATGGAACCGAGACTTACTTTATTTGGGATTAAATTTCAAAATCTTCTAACGTAGCTTGACCACGTTGTCTTTCACCTTCAATAGGTAAAGGATAATTCTCCGTAATGCATCCGAGACAAAGATCTTTTTCTTTTTTTCCAATACTTTCTACTAAACCAGGTATAGAGACATATGCTACCGAATCAGCTCCAATTTCATTTCTTATTTCTTCTACAGTTCTATTTGGAGCAATAAATTCTTCCCTATTTGGCATATCTATCCCTAAAAAGCAAGGAGAAATTATAGGTGGACATCCTACTCTGAGGTGAACTTCTGTAGCTCCAGCATCTCTTACTCTTTGCACGATTCTTCTAGAAGTATTTCCTCTAACAACTGAATCATCCACTAATACTACTTTTTTCCCTTCAACTAGTTCTTTTACTGGATTCAATTTCTCACTAATAGTTGCTTTTCTTTGTTCATTACCTGGCTGGATAAAGGACCTATGAACATATCTATTTTTGATTAATCCTTCTCTATAATTTATTTTTGATGCTTCAGAAAAACCAAGTGCACAAGCAATTCCAGAGTCTGGTACTGGTACGATAATATCAGCTTCTAAAGGGGCTTCTTCCCAAAGTTTTTTTCCAATACGTTGTCTAACTGAATAGGTCAAAACACCATCAATTTTTGCATCAGGTCTTGCAAAATAAACATATTCAAACATACAAAATGCTTTGTCTTCTGATTTAGTTATAGAATGTGAGTTTACTCCGTTAGAATCAATACTGATTATCTCCCCAGGTTCAACATCTCGAATCACATTTCCTCCCATAATTTCAATGGCTGAACTTTCAGACGCTACCACAAATCCATCATCAATTTGTCCAACACATAATGGTTTTATTCCTAATGGATCTCGAAATGCTAAAACTTCATCATTATGCAATAAGACTATAGAATAACTACCTACAAGATGTTCCATTGTTAATTGAATTGACTTTGTAATGCTATGATTTTTAGATAATTGATTAGCAATCATACGGACTATGATTTCAGAGTCAGTATCCGACATAAAGGCCCAACCTGCATTTTCTTTTTCATGTCTAAGCTTATCTTGGTTTGCAATATTTCCATTATGGCCAATACTTAGTTCACCAGAAACTGTTGAAACGGTCATTGGTTGTGCATTTTTCATTGAAGATCCTCCTACAGTAGAGTATCTTACATGTCCAATTCCAATAGTTCCGCTTTCAAAATCAGAACCAAAATCATTCAATACTTCACTAACAAGCCCCATTCCTTTTTGGGTAATATGTTCGTTGTCTGAAAGTGTAATTCCTGCAGACTCTTGACCTCTATGTTGTAATGCTCTTAATCCTACTTGTAATAAATTGAGTACAGGGAATTTATTTACAATACCTAAAACTCCGCATGCCTCCTTAAGTGGCATCAGTGTGTTTTAGCCCACTTAAAAGTACGGTTTTTTGCACTTTCACCAAAACCACAAGACGCACATCTCTTCTTACGCATATGATATGCATGTCGGCCGCACTTTCTACAAATTAGATGTGTTTGCTTTTGGCGCTTACCTTGTGCTGCAGTTCCTTTACTCATTTTTTAACCGTGATTTCCCGAAAGCGATAACTCGGACCGTGTCGGGGAGTTGTCGCACTTAGAAGGGTTATAAAATAACTTGTTTTAACCCAAGCCAATTGCTTTGTAATCAAAACCAGTTTCCTCCATTCTTTTTTGATTGAATCCTCTTCTTCCATCAATTACAACATTTCCACTCATTTCTTCTTTCATGATTTTATAGTCTAATTCAATGTATTCTTTCCATTCAGTCATCAAAATAATACAGTCAGCATCTCTAATAGCAGTTATTGGTTCGTCAGCCATTTCAATATCTATGAGTTCTTTAAAATTATTCATTCCCTTTGGATCATGTCCAATAATTAGTGCACCTCTCTTCATCAATTCTTGAATTACTATCTCACTTCTTGTTTCTCTTACATCGTCAGTATCTGGTTTGAATGCTAATCCTAGAACTGCTATCTTTTTCCCTTTTAGTACGCCTAATCTTTCTTCAGCCATTTTTACTACATTTAAGGGTTGAGTTTCATTAACTTTCAAAGTAGCATTTAGCATCTTAGATTCAATTTTATTATTTTTTGCTGCAGCCGCCAAGGCTTTCACATCTTTAGGAAAACACGATCCTCCGAAACCAGCACCAGCCCGTAAAAATAAAGGAGAAATTCTGCTATCAGATCCCATTCCTTCAGCAACTTCTTCAAAATCAATTCCCCATTCATTTGACAAATTAGCCATTTCGTTAACAAAGGAAATTTTTGCAGCCAAAAAAGAGTTTGAGGCATATTTGATAAATTCAGCAGTTCTTGGGACACATTCTTGTTTAGAACAGCTATGTTTTTCGTATAATTTTTTCATTTGTTTGAGTGCAAGCTCATCAGAGGCTCCCATTACGATTCTATCTGGTTTTTGAGCATCTTTTACTGCAGAGCCTTCTCTCAAAAATTCAGGGTTCATACCAATGCCTAATTGTTCTCTTTTCCATCCACTTTTCTTAACAATAGTAGGAAGGACAACTTCCTCTGTTGTTAGAGGTACTACTGTTGATTTTACAATGATAGTATGCTCGTGTTCTTCTTTTGCCCTTAAAGCCCTACCAATGGATGCAGCTGCAGATTTTATGTATGCTAAGTCTATACTTCCATCCTTATTTGATGGCGTTCCTACACAAATAAAGGTCAAATCACTTTCCCTAATACAATTTTCAATATCAGTAGAACCTCTTAGATTTCTACTTTTTAGTCCTGATTTAATTAAATCCTCTAATCCCGGTTCAAAAATCGGAGAAATTCCATTATTTAGATCATTAATTTTACTTTCAATTAGGTCTAGACATACAACTTTGTTATCACCATCAGCTAAAGTAGCTCCGGTAACTAATCCCACATATCCGGTTCCCATTACAGTAATGTTCATTATTTTGCCCTAGGGGACTTACATAAAAGACCCTCCTATAGAAGTTTCGTGGTTACTAAATTAGAGCTTAAAAAACGGAGACCAATTAACAAACGTGAAGCTAAAGTATTCAATGATAAATTGAAAGCTGCGCATGATATTTCTTTTTCTTTTGAAGCTGGAAAATTTGAAAAAGCTAATTCAAAAGATTTTGATGTAATTATTCAGAATGGTTACATCATTGCATTTTTGATTGATGATATACTTCATTTTTCTGTTCGAGGTTTACTTTCTAATTTACCAGATAGTGGTTGGGTACAGGTTGATATGGGTGCAGTTCGTTATGTTTGCAATGGTGCTAATGTAATGTCAGCAGGCATAAATGATGTTAGTACAGAAGTCGTTAAGGGTCAATATGTTTGGATACGCGAAGAAACACATCACAAACCATTAGGAGTAGGTAAAGCTCTTTTAGATGGCAAAGAAATGTTATCTTCTAAACAAGGCAAAGCCATAGAAGCACTTCATTATATAGGTGACAAAGTTTGGGAATACGGAGCCAAAGACTAAAGTTTAATATTTTAGCTACTAGAGGGAGTTATAAGACATGAGAAAAATTTCACTATTTTTTTTATTTGCATTTTTATCATTCCTAGTAGTTTTAGATGATGGAGCAACAGGTGAAACCTTTGCTTCTGTTGATTTATATATTTCAGGTGAACCAAATGGTCAATTAAGAGTAGAAGAACCTTCAGGTTCTAGTACTGAATCCATAGTTATTGCTGACGGAGAATCTGGCCAAGGTACTTGGCAGGAAGTAGGTAGTTGGACGACTACTTCTTTACAGGCTGAGTCTAATATTTCAGGTGAATGGTCAGGTAAAGCATGGGTTTCTTCGAATAGAGACGCTACAGTCACACTTAGGTACACTCTAATACAGAATGATAATAATCTTGATGAATTTGAATTCTCAGGTGACGTTAACACTGGAGAAACAGCTCAATTGGGTGGTTCCAGCGATTTTTCGTTACAAGGCTTAGATGAGTCATCTATCACACTTCTTATAGAAAGTAGTTGGACTGCACAGCCAGGTTCAGCTCCACCTCCTCCAACAGAGGGTAATACTACTATTACTTTTGAGTATGGTACTGATTCTTCAGATACTAAGGTCACCATACCCATAAGCCATTTACGAATGAGTAGTGGTTCATCACCTTCACTGTTGACAGGTCAAAGTGAATTTTATGTATATATTGAAGTTTTAGATGTGTTTGGAGTAGATGATGTAATTTCTTTGAGTAAAAGTGATTACAGTATGCGAATGGGGCCTAGTGGTGATTCACCATGGAGCGCAGATGTGGACAAAGTTTCAGATAAAGGTGATTATGTTGAAGTTCGATTCCTTTGGTCTTTTGAAGGTCATACTTTACCAGCTGGAGAAAATACTTATGATATTGAAGTTGATACAACTGATTTACTTAGCGATTTGTCTTGGTCCAAGAATCTTCAAACCACTATTTACATTGAGCCTGAACCTAATGCTGAGATTGAAGCTGTAACAAGTACTTCTAAAGTTGTTGAATTTGGAAAAACTGCAATTTATACATTGTCAGTAAGGAATAGTGGTTCTGGCGGTGATGAATTTATTATAACATATGATAATAGTGATAATTGGGATGTATCAATAGATATTTATGATTTAGAATTAGATGCAGGAGATAGTCAGAATATTAAAGTGAACATCATGCCTTCAGATTCAGCATCAGATGGCGAAGAATCTCCAACTATTATCACAGTTACAGCAGCATCAGATTCTGGAGTTTATGATACGATCACATTAATTACCACAGCTAAAGAGCCAGAACCTGATTGGGATTTTTCTATAAGCATTGATGAAGAAGGCAATGAAAATTATGATTATAGTAGTGATAGCTTTATAATTAAAGATCGTGAGCCTTTGATAATTACTTTCTCAGTAACCAATATAGGGAATGGACAAAACAGTTTTAATTTAAAATTTATTTCTGTTGATAATGCATTTAGTAGTAATTTTGATAGAAATTCATTGTCTTCAGTGTCTCCTAATCAAAATGAAATAGTAGTTCTGACCTTAACTCCTCGTAATGATTATTCTGGAACTAATACTTTCGTTGAGATTGAAGTTACTTCATCTGGAGATTCTAAAAAGAAAATTGAGCTGATTGAAGTCTTTTTAGAACAAAGTGGTAATATTTTGGGTCCTTCAAATCTTAAATTAGAAGTTTCTGTAGGTAAATCACAGACTCAAAATTTAAAAATATCTAATTTAGATATTGATGAAGCCAATCAAATATATTTTGGTATATCTGGAGTCGATGATCAATTGGCTGAATCTTGGGTTAGTTTTAAGGATAAAGATGGAGATATTATAGACTCGATACATCCCTTAACTTTGCTGCCTGCACAAAATGGTGTTGAAGTGACTTTAATAATTACAATGCCTTCAAGTGGTGTAGATATAGGTTCATATGAGTTTAATATCTGGATGGAAAATGAACAAAGAATTAGAATTTCTGAGCAATATAGTTTTGAGATTGTAGCAACAATATCTGAAGATTCTACAGAATCCAATTTCCTTCTTTATGGCGTATTTAGTGTCGCATTTGGTGGAGTTTTACTTTATGGTTATCGTAATTTCAATAATTATGACGAAGAAGATTATGAGGATTATGATGAATTAGAGGATCTTCCAGAATTTATTGATGAATTTCCGTCTTCAGATGAGAATATAATTCCAGAACCAGTACCTCAAACAGTAGTTCCAGAACCAGTACCTCAAACAGTAGTTCCAGAACCAGTACCTCAAACAGTAGTTCCAGAACCGGTACCTCAAGCAGTAGTTCCTGAAGTCCCAGTTAAGCCAAAAAAGAAGTGGTTTGGTTTATTTGGTGAGTATGATACTAAATCAGTAGTTGCTCAACCGATGGCAGCCGAGCCTGTAGTTGCTCAACCGATGGCAGCCGAGCCAGTGGTCGCTCAACCAGTTGTAGCCGAGCCAGTAGTTGCTCAACCAGTTGCAGCCGAGCCAGTAGTTGCTCAACCAGTTGCAGCCGAGCCAGTAGTTGTTCAGGCTGTAGTTGTACTCGATCCAGATGAATAGTATTGCGATAACTTTTAAATACAAGTATTAAACTATAGGTTCACAACTAAAGGTTGTATAGTGATATATTATGGACAGGAAGAGAGATAATAGAGATAGTGATTGGTTTAGCGGTAGTGATTGGAATATAGAAGATATATTTGGTAATCTAGATAGTGAATTCCGTAAAATGCGTAAGCAAATGGATAATCTAATGCGAGATGCCGTTGAGGGTAATCTTCCAGATCATGCTACAAAAAACCCTTTTGTATTTGGTTTTTCAGTAAGTACTGGTCCAGATGGGGTTCCTAAATTTGAGGATTTTGGTAACACACGTATTAGGCCTTTTTCATCTTCTAAAACTGGGTCTAAAGAGGCTACAGTAGACACTAGTCGTGAACCTCTTACCGACGTTAATGAAACAGATACAGAGATTGCCATTACTGTAGAATTGCCAGGTGTGGCTAAAGAAGATATAGACATAAATGTAGCTGAAACTAAAGTAGAAGTCAAAGTTGAAACAGAATCTAGAAATTATTTCAAAAAAATAGAGCTTTCCAATGAAGTTCAAAGTAAATCGTCTAAAGCAACATATACTAATGGAATTTTAGATTTAGTACTCAAGAAGAAAATATCTGAAAAAGTTAAAGGCACTAAAGTAAAAGTAAATTAAAATAATTATGCAAGTTTTTCGAGATCTATATCGGAAATTAGGTCTGCAACAACTTGAGGCACATCCTTTTCCCAGTCACCACCCTCCAGTATCGCCTGACGGATGGAGGACCCCTCCCAAACCCCGCGGTTAATCATTTCAGGCACTATAACATTGTGTCCAGCATCCATGAATAATCTTTTTACCAGCGGATTTCCACTATAAACAATATCAAATGATGGTACTAAACTCTTGAGGTGTGATACATAAAGATCATAGTTATTAATATCGGGAATTTCGTAAATTTCATATTTACATTTTAAATCTTTTAATACAGTTTCTATCATTTTTTTCCTTTCATTTTTTGTAAATGGATTTTCTTTGCTTCTTCCTTTTTGCGAAGAACCTATACAAATTAATGGATACACACCATCATTGATCACATTTTTTATTAATGCTACATGGCCTCGGTGCAAAGGCTGAAATCTCCCTAAAATTAATCCTTTTCTCATTTAGATTCTATGACTTCTTGATTTGCCATCCATTTCCGTAATACTTTAGGAATGAGAACACTTCCATCTTCTCTCTGATTATTTTCTAGAATCGAAGCTAGTGCTCTTGTTGTAGCTATAGCTGTAGAATTTAGAGTGTGTGGAAAATTAGTACCTTCAGATGTCCTATATCTCATATTTAGTCTAACACTTTGATAGGATTTACAATTGCTTGCACTAACAATTTCCTTCCATTGTTGTGTTGCTGGCATCCAGGTTTCCAAATCATATTTGCGTGAAGCTACAGTGCCTATGTCTCCAGTACAAATATCGACTACTCTAAATGGTATATCCAAGCCTTCAAATATTTCAATTGCGTTATCCAATATCTCCTTATGGAGTTTTTCAGATTCTTCAGGTTTACAAATAATTACTTGTTCAACTTTTGCAAATTGATGAACTCTCCATATTCCTCTATCACTTAAGCCGTGTGCTCCAACTTCTTTTCTAAAATTAGTTGAAAAACCAGAAAAACGTAATGGTTCTTCTTTTAGTTCTATTATTTCGTCTTTAAATCTTGCAGTTAAAGGATGTTCTGAAGTAGCAATAAGATAAAAATCTTCTTTTTCTATTTTATACATAACATCTTCAAAATCATTTAAATCAACTACACCTTCATATGCTTCACGATTCATAAAGAAGGGAGGTATTGTTAGAGAAAACCCTTTTTGATATAGTATTTCAATTGCATAATTAATTAAAGCCATTTCCAATCTTGCTAAGTCTCCAGTTAGAAAATAAAATCTCCTACCTGCCACTTTTGAAGCTCTCTTAAGATCTGCACCTTCAATCAGCTCAATTATGTCTTGATGGGATTTAGTCGAATTTGTATTTATTTTTGGGCCATATATTGCAATTTCCTGATTGTCATGTTCATCATTACCTACAGGAACATTTTTTTCTAAAATATTAGGTACTTTCATTCGGTAATTATCTCTTTTAGCTAATGCTTCTTTTGTAAGCTCCTCATTATCATTAATTTTTTCTTTTATTCCAGCCATTTTTTCTAATAATACAGAAATATCCTTTCTATTTTTCTTTAATTTCCCTATTTCTTTAGAAATACTATTTCTTTTCGCTCGAATTTTATTCCCTTCTTCAATTAATTCGCGCCATTTAATGTCTTGTTTAATAACGCCTTTAACTAGTTCATCAGAAAGTTTTCTCCTTTGTATATCTTCTAATATTTCTTCCAGATTTTCTCGGAAGTTCTTCATTTCAAGCATTAATTTTTAGAGAGCAGTGGTCTTTATGAACTTGGTCCTTTGGAAATCATGCTTCTTTTACGTGGAGCGGCCGAAGTAGTCACACCGCCAGTGACTTCAAAACCTCTTTCAGGCAAGGCGATGGGAGAAGTTGAAAGACATCCCAATACAGATGTATTAATTGAAAATGACAAGATTGTAGCCGTCGGCAGAAATTTAGAGTCTTTAGCCTCTAAAATAATAGATGTTAGTGGTAAAGTTATTGTCCCCGGTTTTGTTGATCCGCATACACATTTAGTTTGGTCTGGATCTCGTGAACATGAGCTTGAATGGAAGTTGAAAGGGCGTACTTACCAGGAGATATTGGCAGATGGAGGGGGAATATTACGTACAGTTAAAGAAACTCGTAATTCAGATATTGCAGATTTACAGACTGAGTCTCTTTTACGTTTTAAAAATGCAATTAAACATGGAAGTACAACAATTGAAATTAAATCAGGTTACGGTCTTGAAAAGGATACTGAAATTAAGCAATTGAAGGTAGCAAATTGGTTAGGAAGTTTAGGTCTTGCAGAAACGGTTGTTACATTTATGGGTGCTCATGCATTGCCTGAAGGCTCTGAACGTTTTTCATACATTAATCAAATTATAGAGATGCTTCCCGATGTAAGAGAATTTTCTGATTTTTGTGATGTCTTTTGTGAAGAAGGAGCTTTTACAGATAGTGAAGCTCGGAAAATATTGGAAGCTGCTAAAGAGAATGGTTTTAGTTTAAAAATACATGCCGATGAATTTGGAGACACAGGAGGTGGCAAGCTTGCAGCAGATTTAGGTGTAGTTAGTGCTGATCATCTTGCAGGTTCAACTTTAGAGACTATTAAAGAATTACAGAAAGCTGGAGTTATTGGGGT
>Ga0208766_1001510_pt1 | contig 12414 bp, 10 predicted proteins | sample ETN01SmetaG_3_FD_185792 | JGI IMG/M metagenome (GOLD analysis project Ga0208766, IMG submission 185792) | Marine microbial and viral communities from oxygen minimum zone, Eastern Pacific Ocean - ETNP2014F12-01SV263 (SPAdes) (version 2) | ecosystem: Environmental > Aquatic > Marine > Oceanic ...
CAAATAATTCCTTTATAGTTGAAGCACTTAATCTTACAGAATCTGACTCTAAATTATTCAAACTAAAAATATCAAAAAGTATATCTTCTTCTTTTAAAACTTCATTTTCTTCTTTATCTTTTTTATTAAGAGTATAGGCCAAAATCTTTTTAGAATTATTTGCATATTCTTTTGTATAAAAATTTTTATCAGCAAAATTAATAAATATTGGGGTGATGTAGAAAAAAGAGATAATTAGGAAGCTACTTAGAAAAATTTTTACTAAAGTATTTTTACTTTCTTGTTTAAACAAATTTTGATTATTTTTCATATTTTTAAATTGCAACAACTTCTTTCACTTCTGGCAAATAATGACATAGAAGATTTTGTACACCTTGCTTTAATGTCATTGTGGAACTTGGACATCCGGAACAGCTTCCTTGTAGCTGAACTTTAACCACACCATCCTTAAACTCTTTAAATTTTATATCTCCACCATCCCTTGCTACAGCAGGTCTTATTTTTTGATCTAAAATTTTTACTATTCTTTGTTCAAGTTCACCTAGATTTGAATTTTTCTCATCCAAGCTCTCATCAATAACAAACTCTTTTCCTTCAGAATAAAAATCATTAATAAATGAAATTACAATATGTTTTACATCATCCCATTTAGTTATGTCTTTTTTATTCACAGAAATAAAATCTTCTCCCAAAAAAATTCCTTCAACTCCATTTATAGAAAGTATATTTCTAACAAGTAAATTTTGTGTATCATCTTTATTGGTAATTTCGTATGGACCACTATTAGACACTTTTTTCCCAGGTAAAAACTTAAGTGAATTAGGGTTTGGTGTTACTTCTGTTTGAACGAACATTAATTATATATAGTGAATATTTAAAAAATTAAAACTTGATAATAAATTTTATCTAAAAACCCACTATTTCTTTTATTCTTTTAATCTTTTTTGAAGCTATTATATTGGCTCTTTCAACTCCTTCTAGAAGTGTATTATCCAAATACGATTTGTCATCTAATAATTTTTTTATCTCTACTGAAATAGGTTGAATTCTATCCACAAGAACTTCAGACAATTTTTCTTTAAATTCTGAAAAATTTTTGCCAGCAAATATTTCCATACTTTTTTCTAAAGTAGAATTTGTTAGGCTTGCATATATTCCTAAAAGATTTTTTGCTTCTAATCTTTCTTCAAGATCTTTTATAATGTGTGGCATTGGCAATGTATCAGTTTTAGCTTTTTTAATTTTATTAATAATCAGATCCTTATCGTCCGTTAAATTTATTCTACTTAAATCTGATAATTCAGACTTGCTCATTTTTTTTGAACCATCTTTAAGGCTCATAATTCTTGAAAATTCTTTTTGAATTAAAGGCTCTGGAACTTGTAAAAAATTTTCTATTTGAAAATCATTATTAAACTTTTGAGCTATATCTCTACATAACTCTAAATGTTGTTTTTGATCATCTCCAACAGGAACATGTGTAGCATCATATAATAAAATATCAGCTGCCATAAGAACTGGGTACGAATATAGACCCACACTTGCTTTTTCTTTGTCTTTACCAGCTTTTTCCTTAAATTGAGTCATTCTATTCAGCCATCCCATTCTAGCAATACAGCTTAAAATCCATGCTCCTTCAGCATGAGCCGATACTTCTGATTGATTAAAAATTATACTTTTTTTTGGATCAATTCCACTAGCAATAAATGTAGCAACAGTTTCTTGGATATTTTTTTTTAACTCTTTTGGATCTTGTTTAACAGTTATTGCATGCAAATCTACAACACAAAAAATACACTCATTTGCATTATCATTATTTAAATCTACAAAATTTTTTATTGCACCTAGGTAATTCCCTAAATGAAGATTTCCTGTTGGCTGCACACCTGAAAAAATTTTTTTACTCATTATATTTTAATAGTTTAGTTTAAAATCAGTTATTTTAAAAGCTTTGATCCAGTACGAAATAAATATATAAAATAATAAACCTAACAGAACACTTAAAATTAAATAAAATGATTTCATATTTTGCTCAAAAGCTAATTGATCTTGAAAATAAATTAGTAAAAAATTAAATAAAATTCCCATAGATATAGAAGTAAAAATTATTTTTATAAATCTTAAAATGAATACTTTATTAAATCTAAACAAATTATTTTTTTTTAAAAAAATAAATAATAATATTCCATTGACCCACGATGAAATCGATGTAGCAATAGGAATAATAATGAAACCTATTTCTTTAAAATAATAAATACTAATAGCTATGTTTAATATCACTGATAATAGAGAAATATAAAAAGGAGTTTTAGTGTTATTGTTAGCAAAGAAAAAACTAGAAAAAATTTTTATTAATGAAAATGCCGGAAGACCTAATGCAAAGAAATAAAGTGCTTTAGATGAATTTTGAACAGCTATTTCATTGAAGGAACCATAACCAAATAAAGCTGACGTTATATGTTCAGAGCCTATAATTAAAGCAACTGACGCAGGTAAACTTAGGAATAAGCTTAATTCTAAAGCTTTATTTTGAATTAATAAAATTTTGTCTTTTTTCTTAGACTGAATATGTTTTGAAAGTTGCGGTAATATCACAACACCAATTGCTATACCTGCTATTGCTAAATTTATTTGATAAATTCTATCTGCATAATACAGATAAGATACTGCACTTGCTTGAAATGAAGCAATTATAGTTCCAATCAATATATTAATTTGAGTTACACCAGAAGAAAAAATGCTGGGTAAAAGTTTTTTAAAAAATATTTTTACTTTATTGTCAGCTTTTATTTTAAAATTAAATTTTAAAGAATAAAATTTATCTACTAATTTGTATAAAAATAATAATTGCAAAATACCAGCTAAAGAAACTCCATAAGATAAATAATAAACAAGCTCGTCACCTAGAAATTTAGAAAAAAATAAAATTATAATTAAAACAACATTTAAAATTATAGGAGCTGCTGCTGTGGCTGCAAATTTATTATGAGAATTCAATATTGCAGCAAAAAATGATGCAATACTTATGAATAATAAAAAAGGGAAAGTTATTCTTGTTAAATATATTGCTACATTCATTTTATTTGCATCCTCTACAAAACCAGGAGCTATGATTGATACAAATGCAGGCATAAAAATTTGAACAACAAGAACTAAAAAAAATAAACCTAAAAATAAAAAATTAAAAATATTATTAGCAAATTCATTTGATTTCTTTTTTCCTTTCATCATCTCAGATGAATAGCTTGGCACAAATGCTGCATTGAAAGTTCCCTCTGAAAATAATCTTCTAAATGTGTTAGGAATTCTAAATGCTACAAAAAAAACATCAGCTAACACTCCGGTACCAAGAAATATTGCAATAAGAATATCTCTAAGGTAACCAAGTAATCTACTAATTATTGTAAAAAAACCAAATGTGCCTGTTGACTTAACTATGTTCATAAATCATATTAGTCTTAATTTTACCCTAATTGTATACCTAATTATCAAAAATGAAAAAAACTAACATCGACCACTACACTGATAAAGAGGCTCTAGATTTTCACAAAAACAAAAAACCTGGAAAGATCGAGATCATTTCATCAAAAAATATGACAACTAAGAGAGATCTTGCTTTGGCATATTCTCCGGGCGTAGCTGCTCCTGTTAGAATGATTAGTAAAAACCCTGAAGCTGCATATGATTATACTAGCAAGGGAAATTTAGTAGCTGTTATTAGCAATGGTTCAGCAATTTTAGGAATGGGTAATTTAGGAGCTATAGCATCAAAACCTGTGATGGAAGGTAAAGCTGTGCTTTTTAAAAGATTTGCTGATATTGACTCGATTGATCTTGAAATAGATTGTTCTGATGCTGATGAAATTATTAATTCGATTAAAAATTTTGCTCCAAGTTTTGGAGGTATAAACTTAGAAGATATTGCTGCGCCAGATTGTTTTATAATTGAACAAAAATTAAAAGAAATTTTAGATATTCCAGTTTTTCATGATGATCAACATGGTACTGCTATCATAACAACTGCAGCTTTAATAAACGCGTTAGATATTAGTGGTAAATCAATAAAAGAAATAAAAGTAGTTGTTAATGGAGCTGGTGCATCAGCACAAGCATGTACAGAATTGTTTAAAAATTCTGGCGTACCAAGTGAAAATATAATTATGTTGGATAAAAAAGGTGTAATCTACAAAGGAAGACCTGGTGGTATAGATCAATGGAAATCTAGGTACGCAATTGAAACTACCTTAAGAACTCTAGAAGAGGCAATAAATGGTTCAGATGTTTTTCTAGGTTTGTCTGCTAAAGGTGTTCTTAAAAAAGAATTTGTGAAAACAATGGCAAAAAATCCTATAATTTTTGCTTGTGCAAATCCTAATCCAGAAATTACTCCTGAAGAAATAAATGAGGTAAGAAGTGATGCAATTGTTGCAACCGGTAGATCAGATTATCCAAATCAAGTAAATAATTTAATTGGTTTTCCCTATATTTTTCGAGGTGCACTCGATGTTAGATCAAAAACAATTAATGAAGAAATGAAAGTTGCTGCAGTACAGGCGATTGCAAAACTTGCAAGAGAAGATGTTCCTGATGAAGTTGTTGCGGCTATGGGTGGTGAAAGACCACATTATGGTAAAGAATATATTATTCCTTCTACATTTGATCCAAGATTAATCAGTATAATTCCAGCAGCCGTTGCAAAAGCTGCAATGGATAGTGGTGTTGCAAGAAAAAATATTGACGACTTTGATGTATATAAAGATCAACTTAAACAAAGATTAGATCCAACAGTAACAATAATGCAAGGAATAAATTCTTATATTAAAAAAAAACAAAAAAGAATAGTATTTGCAGATGGTGAGGATGAAAATACACTTAAAGCTGCAATAGCATTTAAAAATTCAAAATTAGGTATCCCAATTCTTGTTGGAAAAGAAGATAAGATAAAAGAACAAATTAAAAATATTGGTTACAGTGATAATTTTGATATTGAGATAGTTAATTCTAAAGATGAAGAGAAAAGAAATAAATATGTAAAACATTTATTTCAAAAACTTCAAAGGGAACAAGGTTTATTAGAAAGAGATTGTGACAGACTTGTAAGAAATGATAGAGTTATATGGGCAACTAGTATGGTTGCTTGTGGTGATGCAGATGGTGCTGTAACTGGAAACACAAGACGATTTGGTGCCTCTTTTGAAAAAATTAAACAGGTAGTTGATGTTAGAGATGGAGAAATCATGTTTGGACTCAATATGGTTGTTTACAAAGGTAAAACTATATTTGTTGGTGACACCAGTGTTCATGAATATCCAACATCAGAACAAATGGCTGAAATAGCAATTTCTACAGCAAGAGTAGTAAGATTATTTGGTTTTGACCCTAAAGTAGCATTTGTTTCTCACTCTACATTTGGTCAACCTCTTACAAGCCGAACCAAACACATAAGAAAAGCAGTAGATATACTAAAAGAAAAAAAAGTAGATTTTGAATTTGATGGAGATATGCAACCAGATGTTGCTTTAAATCCAGAATATGAAGATCTATACCCATTCTCAAAAATTGTTGGTAAAGCAAATATTTTGGTTATGCCAGGACAACACAGTGCAGCAATATCTTATAAAATGATGAAAACATTAGGAGACACTAAGGTTATAGGGCCATTACTAATTGGCCTTGGGCTACCAATAGAAATTGCTCCATTAAGATCCTCTACATCAGAATTAATTAATTTAGCTTCGATAGCAGCTTATTCTGCAGATGTGATTGATTATAAAAAATAATTACTCTCTTTGAATTCTTAAATCCTCGAGTAATAAAATACTCGCAATAACATCTTCCACATCCAAAATCTCTTTAGCTTCACTGATTACTAGATCCTTCTCGTCAGAAGTTATCGCAATTCCATAAACATAAATTTTTTTCTTATAAGTGTCGATTTGATAATTAGTTGCCTTAATATTTTTATTTAAAATAAATGCTGTTCGAAGTTGAGAGGTTATTAAAATATCTTTTGCAGATCTTTTAAAGTTAAATTCTTCTTTTATTTTAATATCATTACGAACTGACCTAGCTCCTTTTGTTTCCCAAGCTAATTTTGTTAATAATAGTTTTTCCTCAGGGTTATCAATCTTTCCTGTTAAAAAAATTCTTCCATCTAATACTTTAGATTTTACTGATAAGAGATATTTTTTATCTTTAACTAGAATTCGTGCAGCTAAATTTTTTTGCATAATTGAATCATCCATTTGGGTACCAACAGTTCGAGGATCAAAAGCAATGCTAACTCCTGTACCAAAAATACCCTTTGATGAAACTCCAACACAACCAGATAAAATTATACCTAATAAAATAATTAATAAATATTTAAATTTCATTTTTTAATTTCAAACAATAATTATAAATCTCTTTTTTTGATATCTCTTTATTTTGACTAATAATTTCAGTAATTTCTTTTATAGTTAATTTGTTAATCATTTTCTTAATTATAATCATATCTGATTCACTTAATTTTTGTGAATAATTTTTGTCACTTTTTTTCTCTGAAATTACTATCGTTAGCTCTCCTTTTAACTCCTTATTAAATATCTCTAAATCATTAACATCTTTTCTAATAAATTCTTCATATATTTTTGAAATTTCTCTGCAAAATACTATTTTTCTACCACTAAAGTTTTTTTTTAATTCAGGAATTATTTTGTTAACTTTTTTAGGAGATATAAAAAAAACACATGTTTCATCAAACTTTGAAATTTTATTAAAAACGTTTGCCAGAGCTTGTTTTTTTTCAGGCAAGAAACCATAAAAAATAAATTTTTCTGAAAAACCACTCATTGATACTGCTGATACAACAGCTGAAGGTCCTGGAATAGGAATAATTTTGATATTATTTTTTATACACTCATTAACTAATATTGTACCAGGATCAGAAATACTTGGTGTTCCAGCATCTGAAATTAATGAAATTGTTTCTCCAGATTTTAAAAGATCAATTATCTTATTTAAGTTTTTTGACTCATTAAATTTATGATTTGAAATCAGTTGTGATTTTATTTCATATCTATCTAACAAATTTCTTGAAACTCTTGTATCTTCACAAAGGATATAGGAAGATTTCTTTAATGTTTCAATGGCTCTTAAGGTAATATCTTTTAAATTACCAATTGGTGTCGATACTAAATAAAGACCATTTTCATTATCTTTTATTTGAGATTGTGATTTTATGATCATAATTAAGCTTAAAAAATATTATAGTAACACTAAAATGTGTAAATTTATTAAAATTATTTTTTTTATACTATTAAATATTTCTTTATTACTTTCATATTCAGTCAAAGCTGCAGAAAAAATAAAGATTGGTCTCATGGTACCATTGACAGGCTCTAATAAAGAATTAGGGGAAACAATTATTAAAGCCGCAAGACTAGCCTTGAAAGATATCAATAACAATTCAATTGAAATTATTCCAAAAGATACAGGTTCTAAAGCGAACAAAGCACTTAAATCAGCATTTGAATTAAAGCAAATGGGCGTAAGAATTATTATCGGCCCTATTTTTTATGAAAGTGTTGCATATTTAGATGAAATCAAAGATGTTACTTTTTTATCTTTAACAAATAAAACTCTAGATCTTCCAAAAAATGTAATTTCTGCGGGAATAAATTCTACTTCTCAATTAAATACTATAAAAAAATTCATAGAGACAAATAATATAAATAGAACAATATTTTTAACACCAATACAAGATTATGAATTTGAAGTTAAAAAAGGAATTAAAGACTCAAAAATTAAAATATTTAAAAATTACGACTACAGCACAGAGCCAACAAAATTAACAAAACAAATTGAAGAAATTACTAATTATAAGATTAGAAAACAAAACTTAAAAGATGAAATTATTAGATTAAAAAATTCCAATCAATCAAATAAAGAGAAAAAAATTAAAAAACTTGAACAGAGATACACTTTAGGAGGTTTAAATTTTGATGCAGTTGTTATTGCAGATTTTGATGAAAGCTTAAAAAGTGTATCAACATCTCTTTTATATACAGATGTTTCTCCAAAAAATAAGTATTTTATAACTTTAAATCAATGGTTTGATAAAAGTTTATTAAATGAAGTGGACATTCAACCTTTATATTTTCCATCAATAAATAAAAATAATTTTGAAAATTACAAAGATAAGTTTTTTAAAGAATTTAATGAATACCCTTCGCATTTAGCTTTTTTAAGCTACGATCTTGTGGGACTTGTTTATTATCTATCATTAAAAACAGACCTTTCTAATTTAAATAAACTTTTTAAAAAGAAGAATTCCTTTAAAGGTAAGATTGGTATTTTTGATATAAAAAACAATAAAATTAATCACAGATTAAATTTTTACAAAATTGATAATAAAAAAATTATAGAAATTTTTTAATTTTCTTAAATGCAGCAAAACGATGATCTATTTTATATTTTTGTAAAGAACTCATTTCACCAAAAGTTTTTCTTCTATTTTTAGGAATAAAAATTGGATCATAACCAAAACCATTTTTCCCTTTAGGGTTTGTTGAAATAAATCCTTCAACTTTACCTAAAACAGATGCAATTTTTTTTTCTAAATAATAAATTGATAATGCACAAATAAATCTTGCTTTAATCTTCTTTTTATTCCAATTTTTATCCTTTTTATATAATTCTCTATAAACTCTATTTATTGCTTTGTTAAAATCACCTTCTTTTCCACCCCATCTAGCTGAATAAATTCCAGGACTTTTGCCCAATATGTCTATTTCAAGACCTGAGTCATCAGCAAGACATATTAATTTTGTTTTTTTTGAGAAATGTCTTGATTTTATGATTGAGTTTTCTATGAAAGTCTTTCCATCTTCTCTTGGACTCTTCAATTTAAATTCAGATATTGAATATGTTTTAATGTATTTTGGTAATAAATCTTTGATTTCCTTATATTTTCCCTTGTTATTGGTACCTATAAGCAATTTTGAAATTTTTTTCATTAATACCTAGCAATTTTGAGATTTCTTACCATATATGCTGTCATGGAAAAAGAAGAAAACCTTAAAGAAGATAACATTAAATCTGAGTCGTTAAATGAGAATAATGATGCTGATAAGCAATCAGATGGGCAACAGGAGAAACAAAAAAGTGTGGAAGAAAAAAAAGAACTTTCTCCCGTAGAAAAAATAAAAGAATTAGAAGATAAGCTTGCAAGAACATTTGCTGAAATGGAAAACCAAAGAAGAAGGTTTGAAAAAGAAAAAGATGATGCATTTGATTATGGAGGTTTTGCGTTTGCAAAGGAAGCATTAAATTTAATTGACAACCTAGTAAGATCAAAATTAATTTTAGAGAGCGATGAAGCTCTTAAGGATACTGAAGCTTTAAAAAAAACCCTAGAACATTTTGATATAATTAATAAAGATCTAATATCTATTTTTATTAAAAATAATATTAAACCAATTGATTGTCTTAATAAAAAATTAGATCCAAACTTACATCAAGCAATGATGGAGATAGAAGATGACCAAAAAGAACCGGGAACAATCGTTCAAGAGGTTCAAAAAGGCTTTATGATAAAAGACAGATTACTAAGACCATCTTTAGTTGGTGTCTCTAAAAAGACAGAAAATAAAGATGACAAAAGTGAGGAAAATAAGGAGAATTTAGACAAATAATTGTATTTGTTGAACTTGTAGAATCAATATTAACACATATATGAAGGAAAGAATTAAATTATGAGCAAAATTATTGGAATAGATCTTGGTACTACAAACTCTTGTGTATCAATTATGGAAGGTAGCCAACCTAAAGTTTTAGAAAATGCTGAAGGTGCAAGAACAACTCCTTCAGTTGTAGCTTTTACTGATGATGGAGAAAAATTAGTTGGTCAACCAGCAAAAAGACAAGCTGTAACAAACCCTGAAAATACAATTTTTGCTGTTAAAAGATTAATTGGAAGAAATTTTGAAGACCCAACTGTAAAAAAAGATATAACTGCAGCTCCTTTTAAAATAGTTAACTCTGAAAAAGGTGATGCTTGGATTGAAGCAAAAGGCGAAAAATATTCACCCTCTCAGATATCTGCTTTTATTCTTCAAAAAATGAAAGAAACTGCTGAGAAATACTTGGGTCAAGAAGTAACTAAAGCAGTGATAACAGTTCCTGCATACTTCAACGATGCACAAAGACAAGCAACTAAGGATGCTGGTAAAATTGCTGGTCTAGAAGTTTTAAGAATTATTAATGAACCTACTGCAGCATCATTAGCATATGGTTTAGATAAAAAACAAAATAAAAAAATTGCAGTATATGATTTAGGTGGTGGAACATTTGATGTTTCTATTCTTGAACTAGGTGATGGTGTATTTGAAGTTAAATCAACTAATGGAGATACTTTTTTAGGTGGTGAGGATTTTGATAATACAATTGTTGATTATTTAATAGCTGAATTTAAGAAAGATAATGGTATCGATCTAACATCAGACAAACTTGCACTACAAAGATTAAAAGAAGCTGCGGAAAAAGCTAAAATTGAACTATCTTCAGCAGAACAGACGGATATTAATTTACCATTTATTACTGCAGACAAAACAGGACCAAAACATATTAATTTAAAAATGACTAGAGCAAAACTTGAGGCTCTTGTTGAAGATTTAATAGCTAAAACATTACCGCCTTGCAAAACAGCATTAGGTGATGCTGGTATATCAGCAAGTGACATAAATGAAATTATAATGGTTGGTGGAATGACCAGAATGCCTAAAGTTATAGCTGAAGTTAAAAACTTTTTTGGAAAAGATCCAAATAAAAGTGTTAATCCTGATGAAGTTGTAGCAATGGGTGCGGCTATTCAAGCAGGAGTACTTCAAGGTGACGTGAAAGATGTGCTTCTTCTAGATGTTACACCTCTATCGCTTGGTATTGAAACTCTAGGTGGCGTATCAACAAAACTAATTGAAAAAAACACAACAATACCAACAAAAAAAAGCCAAGTATTTTCTACAGCTGAAGATAATCAGCCTGCAGTTTCTATTAGAGTGCTTCAGGGTGAAAGAGAAATGGCAACTGATAACAAAATGTTAGGAAATTTTGAATTAGTCGGTATTGCTCCTGCGCCAAGAGGAGTTCCTCAAATTGAAGTTACTTTTGATATTGATGCAAATGGAATAGTTAGTGTTTCAGCAAAAGACAAAGGAACTGGTAAAGAGCAAAAAATTCAAATCCAAGCTTCTGGGGGATTAAGTGAAGAAGAGATTGAAAAAATGGTTAAAGATGCAGAAGCTAACAAAGAAGAAGATAAAAAGAAAAGAGAGTCTGTAGATATAAGAAATCAGGCTGATACTTTAATTCATTCAACTGAAAAGAATCTTAAAGAGCACGGATCTAAAATTACTGATGCTGAAAAAAAAGCAATTGAAGATGCATCGTCTAGTTTGAAAGAAGCTCTTAAGGGAACTGATAATGAGGATATTAAGAAAAAAACAGAAACATTAGTTCAAGCTTCAATGAAATTAGGAGAAGCTATATATAAAGCTCAAGAGAAAAAACCAGATTCGTCAGACAACAGTAAAAATAATGATGAAGGGAAAAAAGACGATAACGTAGTTGATGCAGATTTTGAGGAAGTAAAGGAAGAAAATAAAAAAGAAGAAGATAAAGAAAAAAGCGCTTAAGACTTTCAACAACTATTATCTCAAAGTAACATATGGCTAAAAGAGATTTTTACGATGTCTTAGGTGTTGGAAAAACTGCATCCCCTGATGATTTAAAATCGGCTTATAGAAAGCTAGCTGTTAAATATCATCCTGACAAAAACCCCGGTGATAAAGTTGCAGAAGACAAGTTTAAAGAAGCTAGTGAAGCTTACGGAATTCTCTCAGATAAAGAAAAAAAACAAAATTACGATAATTTTGGTCATGCAGCCTTTGAAAATGGTGGTGGTAGACAAAGTGGAGGTTTTGGTGGTTTTGGTGGAGCAGACTTTTCAGATATTTTTGAAGATTTTTTTGGTGATTTTGGTGGAGGAGGAAGATCAAGAAATAGAAGCTCTAATAACAGAGGCTCAGATCTAAGATACGATTTATCAATTACACTTGAAGAAGCGTACCAAGGAAAAAAGCAGGATATTAAATTTTCAACGACAGAAAAATGCAACACTTGTAAAGGAAATGGCTCAAAACCTGGTCACTCTCCAGACAGATGTACTTATTGTGGAGGAAATGGTAAAATAAGATCTAATCAAGGTTTTTTCACAGTCCAACAAACATGCCCTCAATGTAATGGTAACGGTGAGGAAATTACAAATCCATGTAATGACTGTAATGGCCAAGGAAAAAAACAAGCATCTAAAAAAATATCAGTTACAATTCCTAAAGGTGTTGATGATGGAACAAGAATTAGATTAGCTGGTAAAGG
>Ga0208766_1001511_pt1 | contig 12413 bp, 13 predicted proteins | sample ETN01SmetaG_3_FD_185792 | JGI IMG/M metagenome (GOLD analysis project Ga0208766, IMG submission 185792) | Marine microbial and viral communities from oxygen minimum zone, Eastern Pacific Ocean - ETNP2014F12-01SV263 (SPAdes) (version 2) | ecosystem: Environmental > Aquatic > Marine > Oceanic ...
AACTAATTACGCCTCTATTGATGGAGTCTGTGAGCAATTCTGTAGCTGAACTTTTAGGTAATTTGCAGCCTATTGCTACCCCTCGTCTAGAGCGCCTCCGGCAGCAAATCAGTATTCAGGAACTTGAGCTCAGCCTGGCTCGCCTTGGCTTTCCCTCTTCAACCTCTAGTGAGCAAGTCGAAGGAATCGCTAGTTGAGATAGCTCCTCATCTCTGGCAATACCGACTTGTCGGTAGCCATGAGCTGGGCGAGATTAGAATGACTCCATAATTTATTTGCGGACTCACTACTAAATAAGCTGATCTTTTTTTAGATCAATTGCTACTGGCATCAAGCACGATTAAGCATTTTTTTACTCCCTTGGTGAAATATCACTTCGTATTCGGCATAAACTTTTTATCAAAGCATCAGTTGTATTCGCCAGGTACGTCCTGCTTCCTTACCGTCACTCTCTCAACCTTTTGTCCAGAAATGCGCAGTAACTCATCACCTGAGAATTCATAACCTAGGCCGGCAGCTAGCTTTGCTACCTCATCAGCGGTGGAAGCGGTTAAGACCTGCTGGCGTAAGTCAGAATCATCCTGCATTTTGATAAGAAAAGCTCGGAGTTGCTCGAGGGACAAAATTCAGGGAGCAGAGGCTTCCTGGAATGATATTCAAGATCATCCTGTGATGCTGAAAAATTATCTATTGCATCGCATCACTGCTTAAGCTTGCCTTGGTGAAGATCCATATCTAAAGTCACAGGCAGGTTGCGCAAGCGCAGTGGCCTTTAATTGCAATGGCTGCTGAAGAGGCTTTGCATGCGAGTTTTCATGTACGCCATAAACAATCAGAATTATTTAAATTTGCCTTTATTCTCAATCTGAGCATAGAGATGTGGATCTTTAGCTGCGAAAATATCAAAATTAGGTTTGTTCGCGTTAAATCTATTTCTATCGCTGATTTAAATAATCTATCTCAAGTCGAATTGGAATTCTGAACAGATTTTTTCTGGTGCATTACGCAGCGCTGAACGCTCCCTTTGGAGGTCATTTCGATCTGCTCTTACAAAATGCCCCTCGTGTTCAGCCTGGCGATGCTGCAGCCACCAAGATTGACTGATCAGCATCAAGTCGCCGTTTGAGCTGGACGAGGTTGGGCTTGATCGATCCTCCTTGGTTTTTTCAGCAACTCTCTGCTTATCGATTGCGAAAAACGATTAGGAGTGCGGCTGTAAGTGCTGATCTGCAGGGGAGCATGGACAGTAAACACAGGCTCTGTTGGATCAGATCCGAATAGGGGGCTCGCCCTTGAGCTTCAAGAAAAATTCGCTAAAATCAAATCGCTGATGTCCCGTGCCACCTGTTGGTTCATATCAATCAGGTTGGGCTTGAGCAGTTCAAATCCTTTGGGGGGTCGATGACCATCCCCCTCGAAGAGGGTTTTACGGTAGTTACAGGCCCCAATGGGTCGGGTAAGAGCAACATTCTTGACGGAGTGCTCTTTTGCCTTGGCTTGGCCACTAGTCGCGGCATGAGGGCAGATCGCCTGCCGGACCTTGTTAATAGCGCAGTGCTTCGGGCGGGTAAGGCAGCGGAAACCGTTGTTAGCGTGCGCTTTGATCTCAGTGATTGGCAGCCTGATCCAGCGGAGGCAGGCCTGGAGCCCCCCGAAGAAGGCCCTTGGATAAAGGCTGACCAAAAAGAGTGGACTGTTACCAGGCGTTTACGCGTAATGCCTGGCGGTTCTTACAGCACTAACTACAGCGCCGATGGTGAACCCTGCAACTTGCAGCAACTTCAGACCCAACTGCGAAGACTAAGGATTGATCCTGAAGGTAGCAATGTTGTGATGCAAGGGGATGTGACCCGCATCGTGTCGATGAGTAACCGTGATCGTCGTGGTTTGATCGATGAATTGGCTGGTGTGGCTCTCTTCGACAGCCGTATTGATCAGACTCGAGCCAAGCTCGATGGCGTTCAAGAACGACAAGAACGCTGTCGGATTGTCGAGCAGGAGTTGCTTAGTGCACGCCAACGCTTGGAAAGGGACTGTGCCAAGGCCCGCACCTATCAGGAGCTTCGTCAGCGGCTTCAATTGGGGCGTCAACAGGAGTTGGTGTTGACTTTTGAAGCGGCCCAGAAAGGTTTGCGTGATCTTCAATTAAGGCATCAACAGCTTGGTGAACAAGAGCTACGCGATGTTGCGAGCCTTAAGGAAGCAGAAGAAAAGCTCGCTAAAGCCGCCGCCAACTTGAAGACACTGCAAGAGAACGTCAAAGCCCTGGGTGAAGATCAGTTGCTGGTAGTGCAGGCTGAATTGGCTGGATTAGATACACAAGCGCGTGAATTGGAGCGACAGGCAGAACAGCATCAGCAGGAAGGGAAACGCCTGCAAGGGATCCGCCAAGACTTCAGCATTCGCCGTCAAAAGTTGCAAGAGGACAGCAAAACTCAGACTGAAGATCCCCATCGCAGTGCTTTAGAGGCTGCCGAGAAGACTTGTAGGGATGCTGAAGCTGCTGTAGAGGTCTCAAGACGAAGGCTTGGGGACGTTGCCGGTCGCTCTGGTGCTTGGCTGGAGGAGCAACGGCAGCGCAGCTCTCGCCGTCAGCAACTTCAAGCCACCCTTACTCCACTACAGCAAGAGCAGCAACAGCTTCAAGAACGCCAGCGTCAGGAAGCTGAGCGGCAAGTGGAGCTCGAGGCTGAGCAGCAGCGTGATGGTGCTGAAGATCAGCAGGTACAAGAGCAGTTAGATCAACTCGAGCAGGAGTGGCAGACACTCATGCAAAACATCAGCGACCAGAAGCAGCAGGTTCAGCAAATCGCTGATTCCTTAGCAGTGCAGCAACGCACTCGTAATCGACTGGAGCAAGAACAAGCCCGCTTGGAGAAAGAAATCGCTCGGCTGGAAAGTCGTCGCGAGACCTTGCAGGAAAGCCGTGGAACTGGAGCGCTGAGGTTGTTGCTTGAGGCCGGCTTGGAAGGCATCCATGGTCCTGTGGCCCAGCTTGGTGAAGTGGATGATCGCCATCGCCTTGCTTTGGAAGTAGCAGCCGGAGCACGTCTCTCTCAGGTGGTAGTAGACGATGACCGTATTGCCGCCAAAGCCATCGAATTGCTCAAAAGCAGGCGAGCCGGTCGTCTTACCTTCCTGCCTCTTAATCGCATCAAAGCCTCTGTTGTTAGTAGCAATAGCGCCCTGGCTCGAGGTCAGAAGCCCGGTAACAGTGATGCTGGTAAGGGCCTACTCGGTAGAGCTTTTGAGTTAGTGAGTTTCGAGCCTATTTATACGGAGGTGTTTGCTTATGTATTTGGCGAAACCTTGGTGTTCACTGACTTGAAATCTGCTCGTTTTCAGCTTGGACGAACGCGGGCCGTGACACTTGATGGGGAGTTGCTGGAGAAGAGCGGTGCCATGACAGGTGGCAGTTTTTCTGGCCGCAGCAACAGCCTTAGTTTTGGCAGCAGCAATGATGGAGATGAAGCCGAACCACTGCGTCGCAGGCTGCTTGAACTTGGCGAGACTTTGGTGGCTTGCCGTCGAGAGGAAGCTCAGCTCAGCCAGGCCCTCGAGGAGGCTCGTCCCTCTTTAAGGCAATTAGAACAACGTCAAGCCGCGCTGGAAGCTGAACGAAGCGCTGCCCGCCGCTCCCACGGCCCCTTGATGGAACGACGACGTGAACGTTCTCAAAAAGTGGAGGGACTACAAGCGCATCAACAACAACAGCAGCAGCGCCTCAACTCTCTGAGCGAGGAGTTGGCTCCGCTCATTCTTGAGCTACAGCAACTGGAGAAACAGGAAAAAGAAGCTCAAGCTGATGGCGATGCGGAGACTTGGCAACGATTGCAAGCGGACCTTGAAGCTGCTGATGTTGCACTTGGGGAAGCCAGAAATGATCGGGATCAGTTACTGAATGCTCAGCAGCAACGTCAGTTGGCACTTGAACGCTTAGGCGATCAGCAAGAGGTGCTGGCGACGGAAGAAAAAAGGCTGCAGGAGGCAGTTCAGGCCCTGGCAACTGCTCATACTCAATGGCGTGAGCAACAGAAAGAGCTTCAGCAGCGTCGCCAAACACTTGAGAGCCAACAGCAAGATTTACAGGCTCGTTTTGGTGAACAACGTCGTGCCAGGGATATCGCTGAAGCAGAAGTGGCCGACCAGCGTCAACGACTGCAAGAGGCCCAGTGGAACTTGCAACGTTTACGAGAGGATCGCGAGTCCGTTGCAGAAGAGCTTCGCAGCGGAGGTATCCGACTTAAAGAACTTCAGCAGACCCTGCCAGATCCTCTCCCTGAGATACCAGAAGAGCTTCGTAGTGCAGGCCTCGAAGCTCTTGTGGCTGATCTGCAGCAGATACAAACAAGAATGGAGGCTCTCGAGCCAGTAAACATGTTGGCCCTTGAGGAACTGGAACAACTAGAACAGCGCTTAAGCGATCTGGTTGAAAGGCTGGAGGTTCTCTCTCAAGAGAGAGAAGAACTCTTACTCCGTATCGAGACCGTCGCCACCCTGCGTCAGGAAGCCTTTATGGAGGCATTTGAAGCAGTCGATGGACATTTCCGCGAGATCTTTGCCAGCCTCTCTGAAGGAGATGGCCATTTGCAGCTAGATAACCCTGAAGATCCCCTCGAAGGTGGTCTTACCTTGGTGGCCCATCCCAAAGGCAAAGCTGTGAGACGCCTTGCTGCCATGTCTGGTGGAGAAAAATCGCTTACTGCGCTTAGTTTTCTTTTCGCTCTTCAACGCTTTCGCCCTTCTCCCTTCTACGCTTTAGATGAGGTGGATAGTTTCCTAGATGGGGTGAATGTTGAGCGCCTTGCTGCCCTGATCGCCCGCCAGTCTGAACAGGCTCAGTTCATGGTTGTAAGCCACCGCCGGCCAATGATCGGCGCCTCCAAACGCACCATTGGCGTAACCCAGGCCCGTGGTGCTCATACTCAGGTAGTGGGGTTACCCGATGCTGCTTGAGGTAGTTCCTCTAAGTCCTTGAGTCAAAATGACTCGATTCGCCCCATGTTGAGGGCCTGCGTTTGACCACAACCCCATCTCCTAACGACCAATCGGTCACAGTGCCTAGCGATCGACTCTGGCTGCGCTCCGAGCTCATGGGCACTCACGTGATCACCCGTGACACTGGACGTCGTCTTGGTGTCGTAGGCGAAGTTGTGGTCGATATTGATCGCCGTGAAGTGGTGGCCTTGGGGTTGCGGGATAACCCCATGACCCGTTTTTTGCCCGGTCTTCCACGCTGGATGCCTCTTGATCGCATCCGCCAGGTGGGCGATGTCATCCTCGTGGATTCCTCTGATTCTCTAAAAGAAGGTTTCACTCCAGATCGCTATAGCCGAGTAATTAACTGTCAGGTCATCACTGAATCCGGAGAACAGCTGGGCAGGGTTTTGGGCTTTTCTTTCGATATTGAAACGGGCGAGCTAACAACCTTGGTTGTGGGAGCTCTTGGCGTTCCCTTGCTTGGAGAAGGGGTCCTCAGTACCTGGGAGATGCCGGTTGATGAGGTGGTTAGCAGCGGTGTAGATCGGATCATTGTTTATGAGGGCGCCGAGGAGAAGCTCAAGCAATTAAATAGCGGTTTCCTCGAAAAACTGGGTGTTGGTGGTCCTAGCTGGGAGGAACAAGAACGGGAGCGCTACCGGATGAATCTTGTGCCAGTGGAGAACCAGCTGGCTTCAGGACAGCCCACTGAACAGGAGCAGCATCGCTTGCAAGCCTCCACTACACAAACCTTTGAACCGGAAGAAGAGCTTGAATATGTAGAACTTGAAGAGAGCCAACAGGAGGCCATCCCTCAGCGGCGCTATCTCGACGAGGCGCCCTCAAGTTCTTCATCGAGCTATCGCAATTACAGGGAGGAACAGACGGCCTTTGCCGAGTCACCTGCTTATGAACAACAGGGGTCTACTTCCGAAAATTCACCTGCTTATCAACAGAGGTCGGAATATCAAGAACAATTTCCCCAAAGGCCAAGGCCAGCCTCCCGTCGACCTGTTCAAAGCCCTGGTGATCCTCTCGATGTAGAGCCCATCGACGTTGCAAGTCGTCAGCCAATCAGACGAGCTGCAGAGGTCGATGATTCTCAACCCCGTAGAGATGGAGCTGAACTGGAAGACCCATGGTGAAGTAGATCAGCGCAGCTTTTTGGGCTCATCTTCAAACTGAAGTGAAGCGCTGTTGACGCAATATCGCTTTCCAGTAGGTGTTGGCCCGTCGTTAAAGACATGACCTAGATGGGCATTGCAACGAGCGCAATTGATTTCAGTGCGCTTCATTCCATGACTGTGGTCTTCATGGGTGTGAATAGCACCTGTCTTGACACCCTCCCAGAAGCTCGGCCAACCCGTACCTGAGTCAAACTTGGATGCTGAGCTGAACAGCACTGCACCGCAGCAGACGCAGGCATACATCCCTATCTCTTTGTGGTTCCAGTAAGCACCTGTAAATGCTTGTTCAGTGCCCCCTTGACGAGCAACCTGATACTGCTCCTGGGTCAACCTCTTCTGCCATTGCTCAGGGCTGAGATTGATCCACTCCAAGGAATCGGAGGCTGAGTCACCAAAACTGGACATAAAAGGCAGATGAAGAAATTAAAGATCCTTGAAACTACCAAGAGCCTTTGGTAGCAAGCCACGCACCTCTTTGACCAGCGCCGATACAGCCCCAGGTTGTCCCCGCAGGCTTTGCAGATCCTCTCGCATCCCTTTGAGACGCTCTGGTGATTTCAGCCAACAATTTGCTTCATCAGCAATTTCCTGTGGCGAAATCGCGCCCATCCGTTCTGGGACCACCATGCGGCCTGCAGAGATATTTGGCCAAGCCATTAAGCCATGACGACGGAGTCGCCATGCACTAAGTAATAGACCAATGCACCAACGCAATCCGGGAAGCCTCGCCAGTAGGCCAATCCAGCCATCCCAGGCCTGCATTACAGCCAAATGTTGGGTGGGAACTATCACAATCATTGGCACACCCAGCGCTCCTAATTCCGCAGTATTAGCTCCCACAGTGGTTAGAGCTAGATCGCACTGGCTCAAGGCCCCATGAGCTGGATGCTCCTCTTGGAGATGGATCACCGTGCCGGCCCTGGTGATAAATCTTCCCCAAGGTTGATTGGGTTCAGATGGCTTGAACTTGGCAATCTCAGAGTCGTAATCCGCTGCAATCGGATTACTCGAACCGACAAAATGTTCCAGTTCCTTAATGCTTGTGGTGGGCGCCACAGGCAGCAAAAAGCGACATTCAGGTTGCAGCGCTGCTAAGCGGTCGGCGGTTTCCAATAGGAAAGGAACACCGACGCATAGCTTGGCTCGTTTGGAGCCAGGTAGTAATGCCACCCAATTGCCTGGTGGCAGTGGCGCTTCAGCTCGAGCGTGGTATGACAAATCCGCCATTAGGTCGCCCACCACAGTGCAGCGCTGCTGGAATCGAGCAGGCAGCTGATCCTTCACATTTGCTGACATGGCAGCAATGCGGTCATTCCAACGCGGCCAGCGAGCTACCCATTCGGCATAGGTGAGATGGCGATAGCCCAAGCGGACTGAAAGCAGCACGCTCCAGAACTGATCACCACCAAGAAAAACTACGATTCCTTGGTGAGGCCATGATCCGTAGCGTTGGGGACGGAGTAACAAATCCCCAAAGTGGTGTGCTGGTGTGATCTGCTCAAATTGATTCCATTGCCTTGCGGCTTCTGCTTCTTTGCCTGTGCCATTTGGGCAGGGCACCAATACCAGCCGTAGGTCAATCGGCGAGATGCGCGCGCGTGGACGCATCAAAATGCTTCTATGCAGGTTCTCGGCAATGGGCCTAACCCAAGTGGTTAGTTCGCCTGGACCATTGGAGATCAGAACCACCGCCAGCGAAGCTTCCTGCATTACAGCTGGAGGTAGTGAGGTCAAGTTTTAAGGAAAGAATGCGGATGGCGAGACTTGAACTCGCAAGGCCGAAGCCACACGCCCCTCAAACGTGCGTGTCTACCAATTCCACCACATCCGCGTAGCTGACTCCACCGCGCGGGCTTCGTCGATGGTGGATCATACCGGCCAATGGTTCAGCTACTTATAAGCATGCTTGGCAGGGAGCGCTGATACGATCCGCCCAAAGAGTGTTTATTGCGGGATGACCATCGGCAAAGTGCTGATCGCCAACCGCGGCGAGATTGCTCTCAGAATTCTGCGTACTTGCAGGGAGCTGGGAATCGCCACTGTGGCTGTGTACAGCACTGTGGATCGCAATGCGCTGCATGTTCAACTTGCAGATGAGGCCGTCTGTATTGGCGAAGCACCTAGCAGTAAGAGCTATCTGAATATTCCCAATATCCTTGCGGCTGCAACCTCACGTGGAGTGGATGCTATCCATCCGGGTTATGGATTCCTGGCCGAAAATGATCGATTCGCTGAAATTTGTCGTGACCATGGCATCACGTTTGTAGGTCCTTCACCTCATGCGATTCGCTCTATGGGAGATAAGTCCACCGCTAAGGCGACAATGCAGCAGGTTGGTGTTCCGACGGTGCCAGGTAGTGAGGGCTTGTTAGAAAGCCCAGAGACAGCCGCTGAGTTGGCGACTGAGATGGGTTACCCAGTAATGATCAAAGCCACCGCAGGTGGTGGTGGCCGCGGCATGCGCCTGGTGAATTCGCCGGATCAATTGGAAAACTTGTTCAAGGCCGCCCAAGGAGAAGCTGAAGCAGCCTTTGGTAACCCTGGGCTCTATATGGAGAAATTCATCGACCGCCCTCGCCACGTGGAAGTGCAGGTGCTTGCAGATCGACACGGCAACGTAGTGCACCTCGGCGAACGCGATTGCTCTATTCAGCGCCGCCATCAAAAACTGCTAGAAGAATCACCTAGCCCGGCTCTTGATCCCGCATTACGTAAGCAAATGGGAGAGGCTGCGGTGGCCGCAGCAAGGAGTATTGACTACGAAGGTGCTGGAACCGTGGAATTCCTGCTCGATCGCAATGGTGATTTCTATTTCATGGAGATGAACACCCGCATTCAGGTTGAGCATCCCGTTACAGAGATGGTTACAGGAATCGATTTGATCGCAGAACAGCTTGCAATCGCTGGGGGTGATCCGATCAGCTGCAAACAAGAGGACATCCAGTTGCGAGGCCATGCCATCGAGTGTCGAATTAATGCGGAGGACTCCACTCATAATTTTCGACCCTCGCCAGGGAAAATTACGGGGTGGTTACCACCCGGGGGGCCAGGTGTTCGCATCGATAGTCACGTTTACACCGGCTATGACATACCTCCTTTCTACGATTCATTAATTGGCAAGGTCATCGCCTGGGGGAAAGATCGCGACGCAGCCCTTAAGCGAATGAAGCGAGCACTCAATGAGTGTGCGGTTACAGGCATCCCCACCACAGTCGAGTTTCATCTCGAGCTGCTTAATCGCGAAGAATTCCTCAGCGGAAATGTACATACCAAATTCGTTGAGCAGGACATGCTCGAGTGAAAACAGCCGAGGGAAACCCTTTGCTGCCTTTCTGTCCAATTTCAAATAATGGCTTGACTCCTCAGCAGAATCTGAGAGATCAGTCCTTGCTGACCGACCAGCAACTCTCTTAACAAACTGATCAGTCCGACCCAGATCACGGGAGTTACATCCACACCACCGATCGGAGCTACCACCTTTCTGGTTATCACCAGCAGAGGCTCCGTGGGCCAACTAACCAAAGGCCAAAAACCTTCATTTAGCTTCACCTGGGGATACCAGGTGAGCACGATCCGAAAGATAAATGTCAGCGTCCATGCACCTAGAGAAAAGGCCAGCACCAGATGCAGTGTTGGTAGAGCCTCAATCAGAATTGGTGTCACAAAGCTCAAAGCATCAGCAGTTGCATCGTAGAAAGTCACCTTTAATCACTAGGATCTCTATGGCCTTGCCCAAGTCAGAACCACTGCTATGACCGCTTCTCTCGCCAATTATCTGAGCAGCCTTGTTTGGGCCGCAGTCATCGTGGTGATACCTGCCACCGTTGCCGTTATCTTGATCAGTCAGAACGATCGACTTTCCCGTAAATGATCGGGTGGAACGAAAGTTCTGATCACCCTTGGCGCTCTCCTTAGACTGAGCTTAAGGAGGCTGAATCTCAGCCTCATTTTCAGGCGTGTTCAGGGAGCGCAATTGTGGTCAATGCCAGTCTTAACTGGGGAAGCATTGTTGGGATCGTGCTTGCCGTGGGCGGTGCGATGCTCTATTTCATGCGCTCTTTCAAGCCAGCCTTGGCTCGAGACTATGACGTCTTTTTCGCTGCCATAGGCCTGCTTTGTGGTGGAGTTTTCTTTTTTCAGGGGTGGCGCTTAGATCCGATCTTGCAGTTCGGAGTGTTTCTCTTGGCGGGCACCACCATGTTTTTCGCCTACGAAAGTGTGCGACTAAGAGGCGTGGCCGTTGAGGGGGCTCGTCGTTCGTCTTATTTCGATGATGAGCCAGCGCCAGCGCCTATTAACCCGGCTGGAGGGTTGAGAGGTGGATGGGATGAGTCTTATGAACGCTTTGAGGAGCCCCAGCCGCTTCGGCGGCGTTTCTCCAGTAGAGATGGCGATGACGCTGATCGTTCAGAGGGGGATTTCTATCGGCCCCGTAGGACCTCAAGAGCTGCAATACCGGAACAAGCTGCAAGCCGTCGTCGTGGGAATCAAGAGGAGGAGTCTTGGTCTGAGGACTCCGAACGTTCACGGCGCATGGCTCGATTCGGTCGTCAGGACGACGATGCCAAAAATTCATCCAACTTTGGAGAGCGCCGCAGTACACGCCAAGATCAACGACGTGGCAGCCGACCCGCAGCCAAGCAACAAACCACTAGTCGCAGTCAATTAGATAACGAGCCAAGGCCTTCAAGTAGAGGGGAGTACGGATCAACAAAAAAACCTGGTGTGCCGCAGGGAGCACCGATCCGTTCAGATGCCGAAGATGCAGCCTATTCACCAGTTAAGCCCAGATCCACGGGGGCTAGATCCACAGCAGCCAGGTCTTCGGGATCGAGGTCTACGGGATCTAGGTCCACTGGATCTAGGTCCTCTGGATCGAGCTCCTCTCAGCCACAGATTGATCCTTCCGCAAATATGCCTGAATCAGCCCCTTCACGTCCTTCATCATCGTTTCCTGAAGCAGGACGTTCAGCTCCGCGCAGTTCACGGCCTCGGGACAACAGTTCCCGTTTTGACGACTGAAGCGCACTACTAACAATCTGCAGCAACTGATTTTGCTTTTGGGTTGCCTACTAGGCCTTGCAAGTTGCATCAATACTGTTGAAAGAGCACCTGGTGGACTATTGCAACGCAGTCAGCAGGATCCGGCTTTAAGCGGCAACGGCAAGATGCTTGCGGTGATTGTTGATCAGCGAGGTCGGCCAACCGTTCAGCTCAGGGACCTGCAAAACGGAAAAATCCTGCCTCTACGCCATTTCTCACGTCACCAACCCCATAGTTCCCCCTCCCTGAGTTGGAATGGTCGCTATTTGGCAGCGATTACCCAAAGAGGTGATCGACGCCTGACGATCATCGAAGACCGTTTGACCGGTAGGGTCCACCCGCTTCCTTTGCCAGGGGGGAGAGCACCTGTGCGCCTCAGCCTGGCACCAGATGCGCGTCAGCTAGCCCTGCAAGTTGCCTATCAGGGCCATTGGCGCATAGAGGTCTTTGATTTGTCTCAGATACTTGAGCCTGATCCATCTTCGCGATTGCGACGCTCAATCTCATCAACTGAGATGGGCTCATGAAAGATTTGCAATTGCTAAGCCTGCCAACTGGCCTTATGCCTCTACTGCTTTGCTTTGGGTTGGCTGCTTGCGGCAGAGAAGTGATGAGACCAATGCAAGATCTCAATAGCTCACTACTTCAATCGGCAAGTAGTCGTCGCGAACCGGCTTTTGGCCGGCGCTGGTTGGCCAGCCTTAGCAACTATCAGGGTAGAGAAAAAATTGAATTGCTCGACCTGCGAAGCCGCAGACCAGTTCCACTACCAGGCTTGAATCGACCAGATTCACATCCAATCAGTGTGAGCGTGAGTGCCAATGGCGAGCGCCTGGCGCTTGTAAGACAGCGTGGCGATCAAACGGAACTGTTGCTCTATCAACGCAGCCTGGGCACGGTTCAGCGGCTGGAACTGAGCGCTAAAGGTATTCCTCGCAAGGTGAGTTTGGATGGCTTTGGTCGATTGCTGGCAGTTCAGGTCAGCCGTGACGGTCGATGGGATGTGGACTTGATTCGACTCTCAAGCTGAGATGACGAGCCAATCCTTCAAGGCATCAACCCAGCCCAGTGCAAGAAGGTGTCGCGACTAAGAACCTCAATCAGCAACACCGCAACCAAACCGATCATGGCGAAACGGCCGTTAACTCTTTCTGCATAGGCACTCCAGCCGAAAGCTGGAGGGTCTCCAGTGGTAGCACTGTT
>Ga0208766_1001514_pt1 | contig 12403 bp, 10 predicted proteins | sample ETN01SmetaG_3_FD_185792 | JGI IMG/M metagenome (GOLD analysis project Ga0208766, IMG submission 185792) | Marine microbial and viral communities from oxygen minimum zone, Eastern Pacific Ocean - ETNP2014F12-01SV263 (SPAdes) (version 2) | ecosystem: Environmental > Aquatic > Marine > Oceanic ...
CAATAATGTCTTCAAGATGATTTGGTTTCATTTGTATTAAAGCTTCTCTCATTCCTGAACTTTCAAGCTGAAATATGCCTACTGTATAACCGCTGGATAATAGTTTAAAAACTTCTTGGTCCTCAAAATCAATATTTTCAATTTTAAAACTGTTGTTGTTTTTATTAATTAATTTTTCCTTTAGAAGGTAATTTTCAAATTGAATAACAGGATCTTTTTTAGACCAAGTATCCAATTCTTGTTGTGAAACATACTCCTGGCCACTTGATTCTTCATGCCCTCTCATTCTGAAGGTTTTAAATTCTATAATGATGGGGCGCGGATCACTTCTTATATCCTTTGCTATGTTTGAAACATTTTTATAAACCTCAAGTACGTTATTCCCCTCTATCATAAATGATTCTATACCATACCCAATACCTCTTTCAACTAGATTTTCAATAGCATATTGTTCTTTTACAGGTGTTGAAATCCCATAACCATTGTTTTCAATGCAAAAAATCACAGGCAATTTCCATACTGAAGCAACATTTAGAGCTTCGTGAAAATCTCCTTCGCTTGTCCCGCCATCACCAGTCATAACGACACATAACTTCTTTTCCTTTTTCAGTAAATGGCCTAAAGAAATCCCACATGCCATACCCATCTGAGGGCCAAGGTGTGAAATCATCCCTATTATATGATTTTCTTTTGTCCCAAAATGAAAGCTTCTGTCTCTTCCTTTTGTAAATCCATCTATTTTTCCTTGCCATTGACAAAATAAATTATATAATGGTATTCCTCGAGATGTAAATACTCCTAAATTTCGATGCATAGGCAGAACGTACTCGTCACCCCTTATGGCTTTAGCAACTCCTACAGAAATAGCTTCTTGACCAATACCACTGAACCATTTAGATATCTTCCCTTGTTTTAAAAGAATTATCATCTTCTCTTCTACTAATCTTGGAATTAGCATCGCTTCGTATAAGTCTATTAGCTTTTTTTTAGATATTTTTGTTCTATCAAAATCCATAGGAGTAATAAATTTAAAAATGTATGTTGTATTATTTTAATTTTATTAGTTTTTTATGAGCGAGAATAGAAAACTTAACACTCTTGCTGATTTAGCAAATGTAAAATTTGATAATTTGAAACCCTCGTTTATTTCTAATAAAACCAATCAGAGAGAGGTCCTCCAAGACTTAGAATGTCATTTTAGTAAAAAAGGGAGAGCAGGTAAAGTAGCGACTGTAATAAAGGGTTATATAGGAAATAACAATGAGATAAGAGAACTTGCAAAAGAGCTTAAAAAAAAACTAAGTGTTGGCGGAACTGTCAAAAATGGCGAAATAATTATTCAAGGGGATTATAGAGAAAAAATAATAAGCATACTATCAGATATGGGTTTTAAATTAAAACGAGTTGGAGGATAACATTTTTAATTCAAAAAAATGAAGAATATATATTTAATTCCTGTTTTACTTTTATTTACATTTTGCAGTTTATATTCTCAAACTGCAATAGAAATTATTGAAAAAGCTGACAATAAGTTAAGAGGCTCCTCATCTTATTCTGAGGTTGAGATTACCATAGTACGTCCCAAATGGAAAAAAAAGATGATATTAAAAAACTGGTCAATTGGGTCAGAATTCTCCTCAACCCTAGTTACAAGCCCTGCAAAAGAAAAAGGAACAGTTTTTCTTAAAAGGAATAATGAAATTTGGAACTATCTCCCCTCTTTAGAAAGGACTGTCAAATTCCCCCCTTCAATGATGACTCAGAGCTGGATGGGTACTGATTTTACAACCGACGATCTTGTAAAACAATCATCAACAGTAACTGACTATATTCATGAGATATTAGCTGAAGAGACTATAGAAAGCCTTCCTTGCTGGAAACTAGAACTAATTCCCAAGGAAGAAGCAACTGTAGTTTGGGGTAAGTTGGTTATTTGGGTTGATAAAAAAGATTATATGCAGTTGAGGACTGAATTCTATGATGAAGATGAAGAGTTGGTTAACCTAATGATAGGCTCTAATATAAAGACTTTTGGAGACAAAAAACTCCCCTCTAAACTTGAATTCATCCCATTGGAAAATGAAGGTCAAAAAACGGTTATTGATTACGATGTTTGGAAATTTAATATTAAAATACCCGAGAATTACTTCAAAACACAATATTTATCTAGACTTAAATAATTTATGCTTATTAAACTTGCTTGGCGGAATATATGGAGGAATAAAAAAAGAAGCCTTATAACTATCTCAGCTATTTTTATTGCTGTTTTTCTTTGTGTGCTATTAAGGGCCCTTCAGTTAGGGCTTTATGACAACATGATTAATAATGTTGTGGGATCATATTCTGGATACATACAAATTCATTCCAAAGGTTTTTGGGATGAGCAAATAGTAGACAATTCATTTTCTCTTGACAAAGATTTTCTCAATGAAATTGAAAATATAGACGGGGTTTCAAATACTCTTAAAAGAATACAAAGTGGATCCTTAGCTTCATTAAGTGATCTTTCAAAATTTGTCTTCGTTACTGGAATCGAACCCTCAAAGGAAAGTTCACTTACAAATTGGAAAAAACGACTAATTAACGGGCAATTACTTACAGAAGAAAGCAGGTCTTTAAATATTGGAAAAGGGGTTGCTAAATACTTTGATTTGAAAATTGGTGACACTCTAGTTCTACTAGGCCAAGGGTATCATGGAATGCAGGCTGTCGGAGCCTATCCAGTTAGTGGAATATTGGATCTTAAAAACCCAACGCTCAATAAAATCAGTGTTTTTATGACACTTCCTCAGGCTCAAGATTTTCTTTCAGCACAAAATATGATCACTCACCTTATTTTAAATAAACAGGAAAATAAAGATGAAGATGCCATTGCCTTAAATATTAAAAATTTAATAAATGATGAAGTTTATGAGGTAATGACTTGGAGAGAAATGATACCTGAACTTGAACAGACTATAAAGGCTGATAGTGCCGGAGGGCTTATAATGGTTTTTATCCTTTACATGATTGTTACATTTGGAATATTTGGAACTGTATTAATGATGACTCAGGAGAGGAAATATGAGTTCGGTGTATTGGTTTCTATAGGTATGAAAAAAATTAGATTGATCAAAACAATGATTTATGAGACTATTTTACTGGCAAGTGTTGGAGCAATTCTTGGCATAGCTCTTTCCAGACCTGTTATTATATTCCTAAGTCCAATAAAATTTCCGGAAGAACAAGCTCAAATGTTTGAAAATTTAGGTTTTGAGGCTGTTATACCTTTGATGAACACCTATGATATTCCACTAACACACGGGTTTATCATTTTCTTTATTTCCTTAATTGTTTGTTTATACCCTTTAAGCGTCATTCTTAAATTAGACCCTATTAAAGCAATGAAAATATAATGAGACAAATAATTAAAATCGCTTGGAGAAATGTCTGGAGAAATAAACTTAGAAGTTTTATTGTTATCGCATCGATGGTTTTAGGTCTATGGTCAGGTCTATTCAGCGCTTCCATGATGTTTGCTCTAAATAATCAAAGGATTAATAGCGCAATAAAGTCTCAATTATCTCATATGCAAATTCATCACCCTTCCTTTCAAGATAATTACGATGTAAAATATCAAATAAATAGTTTAAACGAAGTTTTAAAAGCACTGGATACGAATAAAAAAGTCAATTCTTATAGTACAAGAATAGTGCTTTCAGGAATGGCTTCTACTGCCAGGGGAGCAACAGGTGTTAAGCTTATAGGAACAGATTATGTTAATGAAAAAAATATTACTGATATACACAGTTCTATAGTGAAGGGAACTTATTTTTCTGGCGGCACAAGTAGACAAGCTGTAATTGGTCAAGAATTGGCCGAAAAACTAAAATTAGACATCAAAAAAAGCATATATCTAACCTTTGTTAATGAGAACGGAGCGCAAGAAAGGTTAAAACTAAAAGTTGTAGGTATATTTAAATCCGGGAATTCTATGTTTGACGGTAGTAATATTTTTGCCCAAAAAAATTACTTAGATAAAGTTTTTGGAAAAGAAGGTGTTATACATGAAATAGCATTAGTTTGTAACGATGTAGCTCAAGCAAAAGAATTAAAAGATGAGCTCCTTGTAGCTTTCCCTAATAATAAAATAGAATTATGGTCTGAAATTTCACCTGAACTTGGCTATGCAAATGAGATGTTAAGTATTTTCCTTTACATTTTTATGATTATCATACTAATTGCTCTTTCATTTGGAATCATAAACACCATGTTAATGGCTATTCTTGAAAGAAAAAGAGAGCTAGGGGTTTTAATGTCAGTAGGCCTTAACAAACCTAAGCTTTTCTTAATGATCGCTTTGGAGACTCTTTTTATATCTTTAGTTTCAGTGCCATTAGGTGTTTTTATTTCTTACATGAGTATTTCGTACTTTGGTGATGTTGGCATCGATCTTTCTATGGTTGAAAAAGGTCTTGAACAATTTGGCATGGGTACTAGACTATATACTGAACTATATCTCGATTATTATATAAATATCACTCTTTTAACTTTTTTACTAACCTTTATTTCTTCATTATTTCCGGCAAGAAGAGCTCTTAAGCTGGAACCAGCTGTAGCAGTAAGATCAATATAATTTGTTATGAATGTAATTGAAACCAAAAATTTAAAAAAAATATATAGTCAAGGCGAAATTCAGGTTAATGCCTTAAACGATGTGTCTATAAACTTCAAACAGGGTGAATTCACTGCTATTGTAGGTCCTTCAGGGTCTGGAAAAACAACCTTTTTAAACACTATAGGCGGCCTTGATAAACCAACTTCTGGAAATGTAATGATCAATAACTTAGATATAACAAAATTAAGAGCAAATAAATTAATTGATTTTAGATTAAAGAATATTGGATTTGTTTTTCAGTCTTATAATTTAATTCCTGTACTTACAGCAAAAGAAAACATCGAGTTTATAATGCTAATGCAAGGATATTCACAAGCAAAAAGAAATGAACGGGCCTTGGGATTATTAGATGCTGTTGGTTTAAGCAATGAATCTAAAAGAAGGCCTGGACAGCTATCTGGCGGTCAACAACAAAGAGTTGCAGTTGCTAGAGCACTTGCTTCAAAACCAAAGTTTATACTTGCAGATGAACCAACTGCTAATTTAGATTCAACTTCAACTAAAAATTTACTAGATATAATGTATGATCTTAATAGAAAAGAAAAAATGACATTTATCTTTTCCACTCATGACCAACGAGTCATAGATAGAGCAAAAAGAGTAATTACCTTAGAAGATGGAAAAATCCTTTCTGATAAGACAACTTAATATATAAGCTTAAATATTGAAATCAAGACTCTTTTATTTCTTTTTTTTATTTTCAATCATACTTTCTTTTTCACAACAAACTAAAAAAGACAAGCTGAAAGAAGTTATAAGTGTATCAGGTTATATCAAGTATCTGAAAACTTATTCTTATAGTGAAAAAAACTTGATAGGAGACAACCTTATACATAACAGGATCAGATTAAAAGCTGATTTTTCCCCTGAATTAACTGCTGTCTTTGAAATGAGAAATAGAATGTTTTATGGTGATATAACAAGTAAGGCATTGAAATTTGGGGAGTTATTAGACCAAGATGCCGGTCAAGTTGATTTGTCTTTTAATACACTTAATACAACCCCGATGGTTTTTAATACAATTTTCGATAGAGCTTATTTAAGATATGCTGCTGAAAAATATCAGCTAACACTTGGAAGACAAAGAATAAACTGGGGAGTTAACTTAGCATGGAGTCCCAATGATCTGTTTAATGCTTATAGTTTATTAGACTTTGATTATCAGGAACGTGCCGGAACAGATGCTATAAGATTTCAATATTTCACTGGTGATCTGTCAAGCATAGACTTATCAATTCAACCTGGCCAGGATCTGAATAAATCTATTATTGGATTTTTATGGAAATTTAATAAATGGGAACGTGATTTTCAGATACTTGCTGGAAATTATTATGATGATTATGTTCTTGGATATGGGAGCGAGGGGACTCTTTTTGATAAATTTGGATTTAAAAGAGAGGTGAGTTACTTTATTCCAAAGAACAGGAATAGAAAAAGTGTAACATCTATGTCAACATCAATTGACTACTTTTTTAAAAATGGGATTTACATAAATACATCTGTTTTATATAACACTAACTCAGAAAATAAAAATTTGCAATCAGATGATTTGTTTCGGTCCATAATAGGATCTATTTCTGTTAAGAATCTAATGCCTTCTAAATGGAGTTATTTCATTCAAGTCAGCGGTCCTTTCAACCCAGCTTTAAACGGCAGTTTATCTGCTTTCTACATTAGAGGAATTGAAACTCTAGTTATTTCTCCAACACTAACATATGAACTAGAAGAGAATTGGGAAATCATGTTATTGACCCAATCTGCGTATGGGAAAATTGGGGATGATTCAAAAAATGAAGGCGCAGCTGGTTTATATTTAAGATTAATGCGAAGTTTCTAATTAGCATAAAAATTAAAGCTAAAGTTTCCAATCGATTGGCTTTTTAAATTTTTGAGACAAGTAATTATTACATTGACTAAAATGTTTATTTCCAAACCAGTAACCTCGATTAGCACTTAAGGGTGATGGATGACCTGATTTCAACACGAGATGTTTTGAATTATCAATTAAATTTATTTTTTGTTTCGCAAAACTTCCCCAAAGAAGAAAAACTATACCGTCCATTTCTTTAGAAATAGCCTCAATTAAAAAATCTGTAAATAACTCCCATCCCCTACCTTGATGGCTTGCTGGTTGATTTGCGCGCACTGTTAATGTGCTATTCAGCATAAGAACTCCTTGCTTTGCCCATAATGAAAGATCTCCATCATTTGGATAAGGAATATTTAAATCACTTTTAAGTTCCTTGAAAATATTGACTAAAGAAGGGGGGTGAGATGTCCCTAAAGGAACAGAAAATGAAAGGCCATGTGCTTGATTAGGCCCATGATATGGATCTTGCCCAAGTAACACAACTTTAATGTTATTAGGTAAGCAAAGATTTAGTGCCTCAAAAATCTTTCCCCCCATAGGATAACATTTTTCTCTACTGTACTCATCCTTGATAAATTCTACAAGTTTTTTAAAATAAGGCTTGCTGAATTCGCCTTGTAACATTTCTTTCCATTCAGGATTTATTTTAACCTTCACTAATTTATTACTTTTGTAAGCTAAATTAATAAAAATAGGATGCTATATATTCCTAAAAAAACATTAGAGGACTTAGAGTTTTTTGAAGTACAAAATCAGATTTCTAAACACGCAAAAACTCTAGCTGGGAATGAACAATGCCAAAATATTAGGCCATTAGATCAAAATGATGAAGAACTTTTACATTCACTTTATCATGTTTCTGAATATAGGTCTTCTTTTGATAACGAAAACACTATCCCAGATCACTTTTTTAACGATTTTTCTAAATGTTTTAGACTCTTAGAAGTAGAAAATAGCATTTTACCAATTGAAAGTTTTAATGATATTTCTTTAGCTTCTGAAACTGTCAATAATCTACTTTCTTTTTTTAAAAAATTCAAGACCTATTATCCTAAAATATTTCTTATAGGAGAAGAAATTGAGCTAAATAAGGATATCAAAAAGAGTATTAACAATGTAATTGATCGGTTTGGAGAAATACGTAATAGCGCATCAGAAAAGCTTAAATTATTAAGAAATAAAATTCAATCTATTCAAAAAGAGATCGGGCAAAGCTTTGAAGAAACTCTTAAAAAACTTAATAAGTTAGATTATTTGGATGGAATTAGAGAGTCTGTTATTGACAATAAAAGGGTTTTGGCTATAAAATCAATGCATCGAAAAAAGATTAAAGGAAGAATTGCTGGAAGCTCAAAAACTGGAAGTATAGTTTTTATAGAACCTGAGACTACATTTGAACTCTCTAATGTTCTTCAAAATTTATTTTTTGAAGAGTCAGAAGAAATTAGAAGGATTTTAATGGATCTAACCGATAGTCTCCGTCCTAAATTAGATTTAATTAAATCATATCATTTTTACTTAATTAAAATTGACACAATTTATGCTCGCGCAAAATATGCGTTAGAGATAAATGGAATTCTTCCTAAATTCTCAAATAAATCAGAGTTAAATCTTATAAACGCATATCATCCACTGCTTTATATTGAAAATAAAAAGGGAAACAAAACTACATTTCCACAGGATATTAAATTAAGTGACAAAAAAAGAATCGTTATAATTTCTGGTCCCAATGCAGGGGGTAAAAGTATTACTTTAAAAACATTAGGCCTTTTACAAATAATGATCCAAAGTGGCGTATTAATTCCTGTTGACACAAATAGTGAATTATGCTTCTTTAAAAAAATTCTAACTGACATAGGTGACAACCAATCAATAGAAAATCAACTAAGCACATATTCTTATCGGATCAAAAAGATGAAAGAGTTTATTAAAAAATGTGATCAAAAAACTTTATTCTTAATTGATGAATTTGGCACTGGTTCCGATCCGGAATTAGGTGGGGCACTAGCTGAGGCCATTTTAGAGGTTTTTTATGAGAAAAAATCTCTTGGTTTGATAACTACTCATTATACCAATTTGAAACTCTTGGCTAATGAACTGGATTGTATGGAAAATGCGAACATGCAATTTAACGAAGATACATTTGAACCTGTTTTTAATCTTATAACTGGAGAAGCAGGTAGCTCATTTACCTTTGAAGTTGCTCAAAAAAACGGATTGCCCTACTCTATTATCAATAAAGCCAAAAAGAAACTTGAAAAAGATAAAATTAGATTTGAGACCACAATCAGTAAATTACAAAAAGAAAGATCTAAAATAGTCCAAACAGAAAGCTCTTTAAGGAAAAAAGAGGCTGAAAAACAAAAAGAATCAGAGCTGCTTGAGAATCTAAATCAAAAAATTAAAAAGAAGTTATTAGATTATCAGGAGCTAATGGATCAGGATAAAAAAATTATTGATTTAGGAAATAAAGTTAATGATATAGCGCAAGTTTACTTTCATAACAATAAAAAAAGGCCAATGGTTGCTAAGCTTATTGAATTAATTGAAATTGAGAATTCAAAAAGAAAAAGAAAATCAGCTGAGATTGTCAAAAAAGAAAAGAAAAACAAAAAAAGAGTGTCAGTTGAAATACAAAATGATATAAAAAAGTTAAAAAAGGAAACAAGTGCCCCAATAAAAACTCCTAAAAAGAAAAAAGTAATTTTAAAGGTTGGCGATAAGGTTAGACTGCCTGATAGTGTTTCTGTTGGAAGTATTGATTCAATTGAAAAAAATAAAGCTATAGTTAATTACGGAACGTTTACTACTCAAGTAAATATAGATAAACTAGAACCAGCTTAATTTTTTAACTTACCCATTGATTTCGCGACCAACATAGAAACTGCAGCGTCTCCTGTAACATTAGTTATGGTTCTGCACATGTCCAAAGGACGATCAACAGCAAAAATCAATGCTAACCCTGCTTCTGGTATGCCAGCTTGGGCCAAAACAATAACTAACATTACCATTCCAGCGCTTGGAACAGCAGCAGCGCCAATAGAGGCTAGTGTAGCTGTTAATACAATTCCCATTTGGGTTCCAAAGCTCAGATCCATCCCAAAAGTTTGTGCAATAAATACAGCTGCTACGGCTTGATACAAGCTAGTCCCATCCATATTTATTGTTGCTCCAATTGGTAAAACAAAACTAGAAACCTCCTTATCTACTCCTAAGTTGTTTTCTACTCGATCCATTGTAACAGGTAATGTTGCTGCACTTGAACTAGTTGAAAAAGCTAGCAGTTGAGCTGGAGAAATACCTTTAATAAAAGATGATGGCCTTACATTAGTAAATAGCTTAACAATGATTATATATACAATAATCATCAAAAATAATCCAATAATTAAAGTAACAGCATACATTCCTAAGGCTTTAAATAAGTCGATACTAGGTGATTCCACGACTAACGAAGCCAGCAAAGCAAAAACTCCATATGGTGCAGTCAACATAACAAAATCAATTAATTTTAAGATAACGGAATTGAATGAATCAAAGAATTCTTTGACAGGTCTTGCTTTTTTCTCAGGAATAAGTATTAAAGCAATTCCAAAAAATATTGAGAAAAAGATTACTTGCAACATATTTTTATTCTTTGTTGAAGCATCAAAAATATTTTCAGGGACGATGTCAACAAGAGCTTGTAATGGTCCAGCTTCAATCTGTTCTTCTGCAGCATCTTGTTTCAACTTAGCTCCCTCTTCGTAAGCTAAAATTAAATCATTTCTGGTTTCCTCTTTTATACTATTACCAGGAGTAATAGTGTTTACTAAAGACAGTCCTATTAAAACAGCAAAAACAGTTGTGCATATATATATTATTATGGTTCTACTTCCCATTCTAGAAAGCTTGGAAATGTCTTTTAAGTCAGATATTCCTTTAATTAGAGACCCTAAAATCAAAGGCATAGCAATCAATTTTAGTGAATTAATAAAAATTGTGCCAAATGGTTTAATCCAGTCAGATATAAATTCGGGGCCATGTTTTGTGTATGACAATGAAATACCAAAAACAACTCCTAGGATCATTCCAATCATTATTTTCCAATGTAAAGCCATGTTCTTCATAAAATAATTATTTGTTTTTAACCACTTCGTTTAATAATTTAAAATCTGCTATAACCAAAGCCGCCATAGCTTCGACAATAGGAACGGCTCTAGGAACAACACAAGGATCATGTCGCCCTTTACCCTCAATTTCAACCTCTTCTCCTTTTTTATTTATAGTTTTTTGTTGTTTCATTATAGTAGAAACTGGTTTAAAGGCCACCCTAAAATAAATATCCATTCCATTTGATATTCCTCCCTGAACACCTCCAGAAAAATTTGTTTTGGTTGTTCCGTCATTATTATATATATCATTATGAGTACTACCCTTTAGTTTAGTGCCTGAAAAACCACTTCCATATTCAAAGCCTTTAACAGCATTTATTGACAACATAGCTTTTCCCAGCTCAGCATGAAATTTATCAAAAACAGGTTCTCCTAGACCTACAGGAGCATTTTGAATTACACATGTAATTATACCACCAACAGTATCTCCATCTTTTCTTGTTTTGCGAATTAAAGATTCCATTTTGGATGCTAATTCAGTATCTGGACAACGAACCGGGTTGGTTTCAATTTTTTTTAAATCAAGTTGACTATAATCTTTGTCGACTGATATTTCTCCAACTGAAGAAACATAGGCTGTAATTTTAACTTTTTTTAAGAACTGTTTTGCAATTGAGCCAGCTACCACTCTACATGCAGTTTCTCTTGCAGAACTTCTACCTCCTCCTCTGTAGTCCCTAAAACCATACTTTTGATCATAAACTCGATCAGCATGTGATGGTCGGTAATTATCAATTATATGCTTATAATCTTTAGGTTTTTGATCATTGTTAATGATAGAAAATCCTATTGGAGTTCCCGTGGTTTTACCTTCGAAAATACCAGAAAAAAAATTGACTTTATCTGATTCTTTTCTTTGAGTCACAATTGATGATTGACCTGGTTTTCTTCTATCTAATTCTAATTGGATAAATTCTAAATCTAATGGAATTCCAGCAGGACAACCCTCAAGAACACCCCCTATCGCCTCCCCATGCGACTCACCAAAAGTAGTTAATTCGAAAAGTTTACCGTATTTGTTACCTGACATAATATTTATGTTGTACAAATATAACTTTAAAGTTTTTAATTGAAATTGGTGTCATCATATTTTAAATAAGATAGATTAAAAAAATACTGATCAATCTGCTTAAATTTTTAATTATTATATTAATTGTTTAACATATATAACTAAAACTATATAATAGAACCTAAAAATGAACACAAAATATGTTTATCTTATTATTATATCTCAAATTTTGATTTATTGTGACCTTAATCAAAATATAACCAATGATTATTCACTCTCACGAACAACAGAAGCTATAACCTTATTGGGGGATACATTAATTAGTCCTGTCATAAAAGAAGGAAAATCATTAGATCAGTTCAAAGCAACCCAAAAAATTTATTTTAAAAATCAAAATGATCCTGAATCATTAATATGGTATGGCAGAAGAGCTGCTTATTTAGGTTATTATCAAAAGGCAATTGATTTATATTCTAAAGGAATAAAAAGACATCCTAAAGATGCTCGGTTTTATCGCCACAGAGGCCATAGATACATTTCTACTCGTCAATATGATAAAGCCATTAAGGATTTTAAAAAAGCTCTTAAATTAATTAACGGAAAAGTTGATCAAATTGAACCAGACGGTTTGCCAAATAAGAAGAATATTCCGTTGACCACACTTAAAGGTAATATATGGTATCACATTGGTTTATCTTATTATCTAATAAATGATA
>Ga0208766_1001515_pt1 | contig 12403 bp, 6 predicted proteins | sample ETN01SmetaG_3_FD_185792 | JGI IMG/M metagenome (GOLD analysis project Ga0208766, IMG submission 185792) | Marine microbial and viral communities from oxygen minimum zone, Eastern Pacific Ocean - ETNP2014F12-01SV263 (SPAdes) (version 2) | ecosystem: Environmental > Aquatic > Marine > Oceanic ...
CTCTCATGTTGAATTTGCAATCACATGCTGAGGGTAGGGCGCCCAGTCGAATGGTGACAGTGCCCGTAGAGATATTGAATGATAAGAATGGACTAAAAAAAGAAACCTTTTTGGGTAAGTGGGAGAACTGTGGGCAGATGATCATGGACCAACCCATTGAAGAGACCGTGTCCTTTGATTTTTCGATCGATGGGAGTAGAGAGAGTGATTTTGGCCATTCTTTTAAAGGGTACTTGAAGATCGTCAAAGATGGGACCTATGAATTCCAAACCACATCAGATGATGGGTCAATGCTATCGATCAATGGGCTCCCAATTGTTGATAACGATGGTCTACATGGTAGAGAGACGGTCGCGGGAGATATTCCTCTAAGGGCCGGTCTACATGTGATCAAGGTCCTGTATTTTGAAAGAGGGGGTCAAGAATCTCTTGATGTAAAATGGAGGGGTCCAGGATTTGACTGGAGACCCATTCCATCCTTTAAACTTTTTAGAACAAAAGATCTGTAACATAAATAGGAGTAGAGCATGGCAAAGAACATTAGTCGAAGACAATTCATGAGGACGACCGCTGTGGCAGGGGGAGCGGCAGCCATGATGCCTCAAGCACTTTTTTCATCTCGAATGAAGACAAGGGTCAAGTTAGGATTCATTGGTACCGGTTTGAGAGGGCAGTGGATGTTATGGCTTGCTGCCAAATATCCAGAGGTAGAGATACCAGCGATATGTGACATTGATGATGGAATGATCGGATCTGCATTGAAGATCTTGAAGGATGGCGGAAAACCAGAGCCTAAGGTCTACAAGAAGAATGAAGAAGATTTTCGAAACTTGGTCAAGAATGAGGACCTCGACGGCGTCTATATTGCGACACCTTGGGAGTGGCATCACCCCATGGCCATTGCTGCAATGAAGGCAGGAATGCATGTCGGGACAGAGGTACCAGCTGCCCTTACAGTGGATGAATGTTGGGACCTTGTAAATGTATCTGAGAGGACAGGTAAATTATGCATGATCATGGAAAATGTCTGCTACCGCCGTGATGTCATGGCCGTTCTGAACATGGTCAGACAGAACATGTTTGGTGAACTGCTTCATTGCCAAGGAGGTTATCAGCATGACCTTAGGCATGTAAAGTTCAATGATGGGGTCAATCCCTACGGAGGAGGCGTCGAGTATGGTGAAAAGGGATATTCGGAGGCAAAATGGAGGACACAGCATTCCATCGATCGTAATGGAGATCTATACCCCACCCATGGCATTGGACCCGTTAGTCCCATGCTAGACATCAATCGTGGGAACCGAATGGTCCACCTGACATCGACAGCAACCCAGGCTAGAGGCTTACATAAATACATTGTCGATAAAGGGGGCGCTGATCATCCCAATGCATCTGTGAATTTCAAATGTGGAGACATTGTGACCACGGTCATAAAATGTGACCAAGGCCAGACCATCATGCTAAGCCATGATACAAACAATCCAAGACCATACTCACTTAATTTTAGGGTCCAGGGTACGCTAGGCATATGGCAGAAGGATGCACGTTCGCTCTATATCGAGGGATTGAGCAAGGATGAGCACCGTTGGGAGGATGAGGATCCATACCTCAAGGAGCATGATCATCCCCTCTGGAAACGGTTCCAAGATCAGGCCGAAGGATCGGGGCATGGAGGAATGGACTTTTTTATTTTACGAGCCTTCATTGAGTCATTGAAGGGAGCAGAACCGGTCATGGATGTCTATGACGCTGCCAGCATGAGTGTCATATCTCCGCTAAGCGAGAGATCGATACGTTTGGGCAGTGCTGCTGTGAAGGTCCCTGATTTTACTCGCGGAAAGTGGAAAAATAATCCACCCATATTTGGCTTGAACGATCGAGCATAGATCAATGATCTTATCTACACTAGACTGGTACATTGTTGGAGTCTATTTTTCTCTCACCCTAGCCATGGGAATATGGGCATCAAAAAATGCAGGCAGTGACAGAAGATCATTCTTTCTTGCTGGAAGGAACATGCCGTGGTGGTTATTGGGGATCAGCATGGTCGCAACCACTTTCTCAACAGATACTCCTAATCTGGTCACTGATCTTGTTCGCCGCGATGGTGTTTCAGGAAATTGGGCATGGTGGGCATTCCTTTTGACGGGAATGCTGACCGTATTTGTATATGCAAGGCTCTGGCATCGTTCAGGGGTCCTCACGGACATTGAGTTTTACGAATTGAGATATGGGGGAAGGCCCGCTGCATTTCTAAGAGGATTTCGAGCCCTGTATCTTGGCCTCGTTTTCAACATTCTTGTCATGGGAACTGTGAGCCTGGCCGCGATCAAATTTGGCGAGATAGTCCTAGGACTTCCTGGTTGGGTCACACTCACTGTAGCCTGTTCGATCACTCTAGCCTACTCAATGTTAGGTGGCTTGAAGGCAGTGATCATGACGGACTTCTTGCAATTCACTCTTGCAATGATCGGTTCCATATGGGCGACCATGTACATCTTGGGTCTTCCAGAGATAGGCGGACTTTCAAATCTGATCGCTCATTCCAATGTTATTGACAAACTCCCCCTCATTCCAGATCTTTCAGACCCAAATGTCTGGGTCCCTGTACTTCTGGTTCCTCTGGCTGTACAATGGTGGGCAAGTTATTACCCTGGTGCTGAGCCAGGCGGCGGAGGGTACATCGCACAGAGAATGTTCTCTGCCAAAGATGAGTCGAACGCTGTTGGTGCCACACTATTGTTTAACATCGCACACTATGCGATCAGACCTTGGCCATGGATATTGATCGCTCTGGCGTCATTGGTCATCTTTCCTGAACTATCAGACATCCAAAAGGCATTTCCACTCCTACCTTCGGACAAATTGGGCCACGACGTTGCCTATCCTGCGATGCTAACACTTTTACCATCAGGACTACTTGGATTGGTGTCGGCATCATTGATAGCTGCATTCATGAGCACGATGTCAACGCAGTTGAACCTTGGTGCAAGTTATCTTGTGAATGACCTATACCATCGATTCTTCAAGCCTAGTGCCTCGGAGAGGGAATTGGTCATGGTGGGTAGGCTCTTTACGACCTTGTCCATCATCCTCGGTGCAGGTCTTGGTCTTGTTTTGACAAATGCAGGGCAGGCATTTGAACTGTTGCTGATGATCGGCGCAGGGACAGGTTTGATATACATACTTCGCTGGTTTTGGTGGCGTATCAATGCTCTGACCGAGATCGTTGCCATGGTAACTTCCTTGATCGTTGCAGGATATTTGAATTTTTCAGGTTTGGAGATGGAGGGCTGGCTTAAGATCGTATGTGGTACCTTGATAACCACAGTTGTCTGGGTCTTGACCGCTTATCTCAGTCCACCAGAGGCAGATGATACCCTTAGAAACTTTGTTAGAAAAGTAAACCCAGGGGGTCCAGGCTGGAAACGATTTTCAAATGATGTTTCAACGGAACCATGGCCAGTTCCAAAGGGAATTTTGATGATGTTATTGGGTTCCTTTTCCGTTTATTCAATTCTTTTGGGTGTAGGGCAATTGATCTATGGACATGTCTATCTTGGGATGTTCATTTGTTCTCTGAGCATCGTGAGTTCAGTGGCACTGGTAAAGATTTGGAAATAAGTACCCCAGGAAGGATATGCCTATTTGGTGAGCATCAGGATTATCTAGGACTACCTGTGATCGCGATGGCCATCTCACTAAGAGCCAACATGGTTGGAGAAAAGAGAACCGATCAGGAGGTCATCATTCATAAGCCAGATATTGGTGAGACTGAACGATTCTTGATCGGTGATACGGCCTATCAAAAACAAAGAGATTATTTCAAGAGTGGCATCAATATTTGTAAGAGAGAGGGTCTTCGGTTCAGTCATGGCTTTGAATGCGAGATAAGGAGCGACATACCGATAAGGGCTGGGACCAGTAGTTCATCAGCGATCGTTGTCAGTTGGATCAATTTTTTATCTCAGATGTCCGATGACCCCATGACATGGACAAATGAAAAGATCGGTGAACTTGCCTATGCTGCGGAGGTGTCAGAATTTCAAGAGCCAGGAGGGATGATGGATCAATATTCAACTGCGATCGGACAAACGGTCTATATTGAATCTGAACCGGTAACATCTGTTGAACCTTTGAGTTCGTCACTTGGAAGTTTTGTTCTGGGTGACTCGGGAGACCAGAAGGATACCCTAAGCATATTAGCACATTGCAGAGACATGAGACTTGATATCTTGAATAAGATAAGACCTTTCAATTCAGGATTTGATCTTCACTCATGTGGGCATGATCTAGATCTATCGATCTTGAATGATCAGGAGAGAATATTATTTAAAAGCACCATGGAAAATAGAGACCTATTAAGGGAAGCAAGAACTGAGTTACTAGGTAACGACATGGATCATGAACGTATTGGTGCATTATTAGACCAACATCATGTGATACTCCGAGATCACTTGCATGTCAGTACTGACAAGATCGAGAGAATGATCGATGCCGCAAGGGATGCAGGTGCATTAGGTTGCAAGATCAACGGCTCGGGAGGTGGAGGATGCATGTTCGCCTATGCACCAAATGATCCAGATGCTGTTGTAGATGCGATCGGATCGGTTGGCGGAACAGCGTATTTGATAAATGCAGATGACGGAACCAAAGTATTAACTTCATAGGATAATTACAGGATAGATCGAGATGCAAGACCTTACACTTTTGATCATGGCAGCAGGGATGGGATCACGTTATGGCGGACTGAAACAATTGGACCCTGTGGGACCAAGCGGAGAGACGATCATTGATTACTCCGTTTATGATGCCATTCGGGCAGGGTTCAATAAGGTTGTTTTTATCATCAGGAGAGATTTTGAAAATGAGTTCAGATCGCAGATCACGGATAAATATGAAGGTAACATCAAGGTAGAGTTTGCATTTCAGGAATTAAATGATCTGCCAAATGGTTTCCAATGTCCTGAAGGTCGTCAAAAGCCTTGGGGTACGGGGCACGCCATCTTGACCGCAGCCAAAATGATCAATGAACCATTTGTTGCAATAAATGGTGACGACTTCTATGGTCTTGAATCCTACGAGATCGTTTCAAATTACTACCAAAATGGTGGTGATTCATTTTCCATGGTAGCATTTGAGTTAGGAAAGACCCTTTCTGATTTTGGTGGTGTGACCCGGGGACTCTGTACCGTCAATGGCGGTCTATTGGACACGGTTGTAGAGACCGGTGAGTTAAGATGGAATGATGAGGGTAGTGTATCATCTGATCGGGATATTGAATTGAATGGCATGGAACCTGTATCCATGAATGTCTGGGGATTTACTCCAGATCTTTTTGGTCATTTAAGTTCCATGTTCGAGGAATTTCTTCAAAGAGAGGGGAACGAGATGAAAAGTGAGTACCTGATACCTTCTGTGGTAAATGCTTTGATACAGACCAATGTAAAAGATGTAAAGGTATTGAGGACTGGATCAAGTTGGTTTGGTGTGACTTATAAGGAAGACAAGCCACATGTGATCCAAAAGATCCAAGAACTCATGGACCAGGATAGATATCCTAATAAATTATTTTGAAGAAAAAATGAAATGTCTTGCTAATAGAATTATCCAGTTCACTTTATTCTTAAACATGGTCTATTCAGAGAATATCCCCATTGAGATACAAGATCCAAACATCGTCGAGATCAATAAGATGCCTGCCAGAGCGACCTTGTTCAACTTTGAATCAAAGCAACTGGCCAGATCGGATGAACCATCACGTTCCAGATATTTCCAATCTCTGAATGGTCCTTGGAAATTCAATTGGGTCAGAGACCCATCAGATAGACCGGTGGATTTTCATTCATTGGATTTTGATGACCATCAATGGAATGAGATAGAGGTACCTTCCAATTGGGAGTTTAATGGCTACGGTGTTCCGATCTATCTTAATCACCCATACGAATTTTCTTATGACCCTAACCCACCCTATATCCCCGAGGGATATAACCCTGTTGGTTCTTATCGCAAGGAATTCATGATCCCTTCTCATTGGGAGGACCGAGAAATTATCATTCATTTTGGTGCGGTCAAGTCTGCTTTTTTTATCTGGGTCAATGGTCAAAAGGTCGGATATAGCCAAGGGAGTAAACTCCCTGCAGAGTTTGACATTACCGACCATGTCCATCCTGGAAAGAATCTGGTGGCCTTAGAGGTCTATCGTTGGTCAGATGGGACTTATTTGGAGTGTCAGGATTTCTGGCGTATCAGTGGTATTGAGCGAGACGTATCTTTACGTGCAGAACCAAAGATAAGCATCGGAGATCTCTGGGCAAAGACACCACTAGACGAGTCACTTGAGAATGGGAAACTCCATCTTGAATTGGATATTGATAATAGAACGAATGAACAAGCGCAAATATCATTATTGGTCGAAATATTTGACCTAAAAGGCAGGCGTGTTTTATATGAGAATGAGAAAGTTACTCTGCGATCAAGTTCTCAAACCAAGCATGAGGTAAAAGGGTCGATCTTGAATGTTGACCCGTGGACCGCAGAGCACCCAAGCCTATACCAACTCCTAGTCACGATAAAGAAAGGCATGCGTTTGATCACAAGCGTAAGTGAGCAGATCGGCTTTCGTACCATTGAGGTCAAGAATGGACAACTGCTTGTCAATGGGCAGCCCATTTTGATCAAGGGAGTGAACCGCCATGAGCATGATCCCTCGGCAGGACATGTCATGAGTAAAGATCTGATGGAAAAAGACATTCAGTTAATGAAAGAGTATAACATCAACACAGTACGTACCAGCCACTATCCCACAGATCCCTACTGGTATGACCTTTGCGACAGGTATGGTCTCTATGTCATTGATGAGGCAAATATTGAGAGTCATGGGATGGGTTATCACCCTGATAGGACCCTTGGTAATGATCCAGATTGGGAGGTTGCCCACCTTACTAGGGTTCAAAGAATGGTAGAGCGAGATAAGAATCATCCATCCATCATCATGTGGTCCATGGGCAATGAAGGTGGGGATGGTGTGAATTTCGTTTCATGTTCAGACTGGATCCGTAAGCGTGATCCATCAAGACCTGTACATTATGAGAGGGCCGGAGACAGAGACCATGTTGACGTCTATTCTCCAATGTATCCCGGTGTGAATTGGTTGAAAAAATGGGCAAAAGATACCCATGCAAAGCCTCTTATAATGTGTGAATACATGCATGCCATGGGCAACAGTCTTGGTGGCATGATCGATTATTGGGATCTTATTCGAAAAGAACCTCAACTACAAGGAGGTTGTATCTGGGATTGGGTAGACCAAGGCATGGAAAAAACATCAGAAAGTGGTGAGAAATATTTTGCATATGGAGGAGACTTTGGCCCACCTGACACGCCTAGTGATGGCAATTTTTTGATCAATGGTCTTGTACAACCTGACCGTAAACCCAATCCACATTTGCATGAGATGCGAAAAGCCTATCAAAACTTTTTGGTAGAGCCTGTTGGGATGAATGATCTTCTTGTCAAGGTGACAAACGAGAATTTTTTTACAGATTCAGATGGATGTTGGATCACATGGAAATTGAGATCGGATGGAAAAACGTTTCAATCTGGAACGTTCGAGGACCTATCCATATTACCACAAGAAAGTCGCCATGTTAAGGTTCCAGTAAGAGAATTTACAATGGCACCAATGAAAGAATATTTTTTGGAGATCGAGTTCAGACTTAAAAGTAAAAGAGGATTATTGAAAGCAGGTCACCTGATGGCATGGGAGCAATTACCACTAGTGAATTATGAGACCATAGTGAATTCATCCAAGGACCATGGTTCATCGATCATCTCAGAGTTACCTCCATTTGATGATGTGATTGACACCAAAGAGAAGGTTAAGGTAAGGGGTAAAGATTTTGAGGTTGTCTTGTCGAAAAAAGATGGTAAGATCGAATCAATGTTAGTGGACGGTGCCGCTTACATCATTAATGGTCCCAGACCCAATTTTTGGCGGATACCTACTGATAATGACTATGGCAATAACTTGATCGAGAGAGCGGCTATTTGGAAAAAGGCATCTGATAATTATGAGATCTCTGATTTTAGGGTCACAAGGGATAACTCTTTCATAGGCATCCGCGCTTCGATCCAGTATCCAGACCTACGATCTGTAGGTGAGGTCAGTTATAATATCTATGGAGACGGTAGGATACTGGTCACACATAAATTTGATCCTGGTCAAAAGGATCTTCCCAATCTACCAAAAATTGGAATGAGAATGGTGATCCCAAAAGAATTTGATGATCTAACCTGGTTTGGTAATGGTCCGCATGAGAGTTACTGGGATCGTAAGGCAAGCACTAGGGTCGATATTTTCTCTGGGAAGGTATACGAACAATATCATCCATATGTTCGACCCCAAGAGAATGGCAATAAGACCGATGTAAGATGGGCAACTCTAAGAAATGAAACGGGTGATGGATTAATGCTAACAGGTTTTATGTCACTTAATGCCAGTCATTTTGTTCCGGAGGATTATGATGATGGTTTCCTGGAAGGTTCAGATGGCATGATAAAAGCAAGAGGGGACAAAAAGCAAACGCACACCATCGATCTCAAAGAGAATGACATGATCCATCTTGACATTGACCACTTACAAATGGGTGTTGGTGGTGAAGATAGTTGGGGATCTCAGCCAATGGATCAGTACCAGATAGAGCCAAAGGAATATTCATATCAATTCATGATCATTCCCATTAATTCAAATGATGAACCAGTAGAAATATATAGAGACCATCTGTATAAATAGGTAAGACCTTTCAATTTTTGAAGATCTCTGTTGTCATACCTACATTCAATAGGAAACATGTACTAAAAAGAGCCCTTGATTCTGTAGAGAGTCAGACAAAGAGACCCTTTGAGATCATTGTTATTGATGATGGTTCAATAGATGGGACCCAAGAGTGGATTAAGGAACATTATCCATCAGTAAAATTCATTTATCAGAAAAATCATGGAGTCAGTTCTGCTAGGAATAAAGGTATTGAGATTTCAAAAGGTTCATGGGTCTCATTTTTGGATTCAGATGATGAATGGATATCTGAAAAACTAGAGCAACAGGAACAATTGATCATGGATAATCCAGGGTCAATGGTTTGTCATGCCAATGAGATATGGATAAGGAATGGTGTCCGTGTAAATCAAATGAAGAAACATGAAAAACATGGCGGTGACATATTTGAAAAATGTCTTGATATATGCAGGATATCGCCCTCTTCTGTAATGATAAAAAAAGAAGTCTTTGATAGGATAGGCCTTTTTGATGAATCACTAAGGGTATGCGAAGACTATGATCTATGGCTTCGTATCACATCCAAGTTACCAGTACTTTTTTTAGATGTACCACTGATCATAAAATATGGTGGTCATGCCGATCAACTTTCCAAGGTAGATGATGGGATAGAGCAATACCGCATAAGGTCGCTGGAAAAGATACTAGGCTCAAGTTTACTAAATGAATCCCAATCAAGATGTGCTAGAGAGATGCTTGTTCATAAACTAAATATCTATGCGAATGGATTGGAGAAACGAGATAAATTAGAGGAACTTGATCTTGTTGATCAAAAGAAAGAATATTGGTTACAATGGAAACCTTGAATTGGGTTTGAATATTAGGTTATATTTGTCGTTCTTGGTTGAGTTATCTAACCGTGTAGAATGTTATCATTTAGAGTACATAATTCACTAAATTAATGCAATGAGATCATATAAGATAATATTAGTTCTATTTTCCGCCCTTGCGGTAAATCTAGTTGCCTCAGAGTGGGTAGACCTTGGAGTTTCGCGTCCATCTGAACCGATTTGGAATGTGAATGTGATATCTGAAAATAATATTGAGTTATCTTTCCAATTTCAAGGCTATGATCATGAATTACTTCAGAATGGAAAAAATCGGATCAGTTTTCCTGGTGGCGTGCCCATCCTTCAGGAAGGGGCACCAAATTTACCACGGATGGCGCGCTCGATCATTATTCCAGACCTCGCTCACATGGAACTCTCTGTCCTAGAGACCGAATTTGTAGACATTCAAATTTCAGATGTTGAACCATCAAAAGGTAACTTGACCCGCAATGTGGACCCTGCAACCATACCCTACACCTATGGAAAAGCGTATGAGGTTGATGAGTTCTATCCTGAAAGCATCGCTTTTTTGAGAGAACCATACATCCTGAGATCATTGAGAGGACAGACGGTAGTATTTCAACCCATTCAATATAATCCAGTCCAGCGCACGCTGAGGGTATATACCCAGATAAATATTTCTATTCAACAAAATGGCATCAGCCAGATCAATCCTCTGACTCAGCGTCCACCACAAATTGGTTCTAGAGAATTTGAACACATGTACAAAGATCACTTCATAAACTACCCAGAGGATGAGAGGTATGATATCTTGGGCGAGCAGGGCCCGATGTTGGTGATCAGTTATGGCGATTTCATGGATGAGATGCAGGCCTTCGTAGACTGGAAGAATTATAAGGGAATACCAACCCAGATGATGGACATTGCTGATATTGGTGATGAGAATGACATGGCCCAACTAATAGAGGATCAATACTATGAAAACGGCATTGCATTTGTTCTACTTGTTGGTGACATAGCACAAATAGAGACCATTCGTCGTTCAAATGGAGCAGGCTCAAATAGTCCATCTGATAATTCACTTACATTTGTCGCAGGTGATGACTATTACCCAGACCTGATCATTGGACGTTTTTCTGCTGAGACAGGTGAGCATGTTGAGACAATGGTCAATAGGACCATTGCCTATGAAATGGATCCAGATCCAACAGGTGAGTGGTATAAGAAAGGCTCGGGTTTTGCATCCAACCAAGGTCCTGGTGATGATGGTGAAGATGATGACGAGCACATGGATAATATTCGCGATCTCTTGCTGGATTATACGTACATCGAGATAGATCAGGTCTACGACCCAGATGGCACAGTTGCAGAAGGAGAGGCTGCCATCAATGAAGGTAGGTCCATTATTAATTATACTGGCCATGGCTCCAATGGGTCTTGGGGGAATGGTTGCCCCATGAATAATACTGATGTAAATAATTTGGCCAATACAGGGATGTGGCCGTTCATTTGGTCTGTCGCTTGCGTGAATGGAGAGTTTCACCAAGGGACCTGCTATGCTGAGACCTGGCTCCGAGCAACAGATGATTCCGATGGAAGTCCGACGGGTGCCATCGCTACTTTAATGTCTACCGTTAATCAAGCATGGAATCCACCCATGGAGGGTCAGGATGAGATGAATGCACTATTTGTTGAGTCATATTCTGATAACATAAAAAGAACTTTTGGTGGTTTATCATTCAATGGCATGAACCAGATGAATGATAGTTATGGATCACAAGGCTATGATGAGACCTATTATTGGACCCTATTTGGAGACCCTTCAGTGGTTGTTCGTTCTGATACTCCAACTGAAATGGTGGTAGGCCATGATGGTGTCGTTATAATTGGTGCAACTGAATTGACCATTGATGTGGGAGTAAGTGGGGCATTGGCTGCGGTATCTAGAGATGGACAACTTCTAGCATCTGGGCACACTAATGAAACAGGGACTGTTGATCTCACATTTGATTCTCCATTGGATATTCCTGGAGAAATGGATATTGTTGTCACAGCCTATAATAAGATCCCTTATGAGGCAACTGTAAACATTATTGCTCCTGAAGGAGCATACATGCTCCTTGAAGGCCTTATCGTAAGTGGAGGAGATGACGAGTTATTGGACTACGGCGAGACAGGATACTTCTACACTGTATTTGAAAATGTGGGTCAGGATCCCTCTGGTGAACTTTCATTTACAATTTCTCATCAAGGGTCGATGATCAATGTGATCACAGATGTGATTACACAAGAGTCAGTTGAGGCTGGAGGCCAGGTCACTGTGGGACCATTTGAGATCGAGGTCAGTTGGAATGTGGAAGATGGCTCGAACATACCGCTTCTAGTGACTGCAATGAATGAGACGGAAGAGTGGGAATATGAGACTGAGGTTCCTGTAGAGGCACCTGCCTTTCTACTCGTATCATCTGAACTAATTGATAATGGTAACGGGACCCTAGACCCTGGTGAATCAATTACAATGCAACTTGCTCTGGAAAACATTGGTCATTCTCCAGTTAGTTATCCAACGTTTGAGGCAATGACCAGTGACTCATATTTGACCATTGGAAATGTAGTCAGTGATAACGATTATTGGTGGGAAATGAATGATGTGATCAATGTTACCATTGAGATCACTGCCTCCAATGATGCACCCATTGGCTATTCCTCTCTCATAGCTTTGACCATTGGGTCTATCAATACCACCTACGAAAATGTTTTTCCTGTGCCCATTACA
>Ga0208766_1001519_pt1 | contig 12384 bp, 16 predicted proteins | sample ETN01SmetaG_3_FD_185792 | JGI IMG/M metagenome (GOLD analysis project Ga0208766, IMG submission 185792) | Marine microbial and viral communities from oxygen minimum zone, Eastern Pacific Ocean - ETNP2014F12-01SV263 (SPAdes) (version 2) | ecosystem: Environmental > Aquatic > Marine > Oceanic ...
AAGATAGAAAATAATTTATCCGAGATTATAAAATCTGGAAATTATTCAAAAGTTGCCTTCCTACTTGATAAAAACACTTTTAATCATTGTTTCACTAAACTATCTAATCATATTAATTTCAATTATGAAAAAATCATAATTGATGAAGGAGAAGAAAATAAAAACCTAGAAACTTCAAAAAAAGTTTGGGAGAAGCTAATTGATTTTAAATTTGACAGAAAATCAATTCTAATAAATTTAGGTGGAGGAGTAATTTGTGATTTAGGTGGATTTGTTGCATCAACTTTTATGAGAGGAATTCACTTCATAAATATTCCAACTACTCTTTTATCTCAGGTGGATGCAAGTGTTGGAGGGAAATTGGGGATAGATCATAAAAACTTAAAAAATATAATTGGGATATTTAAAGAGCCTAATAAAGTAATAATTGATACAGATTTCCTTAATACATTACCAGAAAGAGAACTAAAATCAGGTTATGCTGAAGTTATAAAACACTGTCTTATCAGAGATAAAAGTATGTTCGACCAAATTCAAAATAAACTATGGAAAGATAGTGACTGGGATTATATTATTAATCACTCAATTAAAATAAAATCTGATGTAGTTAAAAAAGATTCAAAAGAGAATGGCTTAAGAAAAATATTAAATTTTGGTCATACAATTGGTCATGCTATTGAGACAACTTACCTTAATAAATCAAATAAATTTTATCATGGTGAAGCTATAGCTATAGGAATGATTTGTGAATCTTATATATCAAACCATTTTAATAAACTAAGAAATGATGATCTTGAAAAGATAACTCAATATATCAATAGTGTATTTAATTTATCAAAAGTTAAATTCTTCGACGAAATAATTAAAAATGCGTATTTTGATAAAAAAAATCTATCTCAAAACATAAGGGCATGCATTCTTAATGATATTGGAAATTGTGAATATGATATTGAAATTAAAGAAAGTATAATAATTGAAAGTCTTGATTACTATAATCTAAAGTGTAATGGGTAGTTATACTATTAAATTTTTATACCCTCCAAAAGATATATCTATAAAATTAAACTCCTCAAAGAGTGAAAGCAATAGACTAATAATTATAAAAGCTCTATCTAAAGAAAAAATAGAAATAAAAAACTTATCAAATGCAAATGATACTTCACTCCTTAATAATCTTATAAATTTTAATTCAACTAATACTTGGAATGCAGAAGACGCAGGAACAAGCATGAGATTTCTCACTTCATATCTATCACTGACAAAAAACGGAGCATTATTAACTGGAACAGATAGAATGAAGAAAAGACCAATTAAAATTTTAGTAGAAGCATTAAGAGAAATAGGAGCCAATATATTATATAAAGAGGAAGAAGGGTATCCACCAATAAATATTAAAAGAAAAATTGTTCAAAAAATTAATAATATCGATATAAGAGGAGATGTAAGTAGCCAATACATATCTTCTATACTGATGATTGCGCCAAAGCTTGAAAACGGATTAGGAATCAATATAATTAACCCCTTTTATAGTAAGTCCTATGTAAAAATGACTCTTAGTCTAATGGAAGTTTTTGGTATCAAATATTTATTTTCTGAAAACCAAATTATAATTAAAAGTCAGGATTATAAAGGAGGTAGTTATACAGTTGAGTCAGATTGGTCTGCAGCAAGTTATTGGTATAGCATACTATCTATAAACAAAGATATAGATAAAATTAACCTAATAGGTTTAAGGAATAAGTCTTTACAAGGAGATCAAATCATAGCAAAGATAATGTCATTAATGGGTATAGTTACAAATTTTAATGATAGTGGCATTGAAATACGTAAGAATAATTCAGTATGTGACTATCTAGAATTAGATTTTAAAGATTGTCCAGATTTAGCTCAAACAGTTCTTATAGTAGCTGCATACCATAAAATAAAACTGAAGATTTATGGAGTTGAAAGCTTAAAAATAAAAGAAACTGATAGACTAACTGCAATGAAAAATGAGCTTCATAAAATTGGAGTTAGTTTTTATAAAAAAGAAAATTTTTGGATACTTGATAGAAGAGAAAAAGACTTTCCTAATTCAGTATCCATAGACACATATAAAGACCATAGAATGGCAATGGCATTTGCGCCACTTGCATCTGAAATAGACATAACAATAAATAATCCTGAAGTAGTAAAAAAATCTTACCCTATGTTCTGGGATGATATGAAAAAAGTCGGATATAGTATTACTTAATATATCTGAAATCTTGTCCTTTTTTGATGGCCAATACGGATTCATACATTAGACATATACAGCTTTCCACATCATCTTTATGGACTGTCTCAACTGTAGTATGCATGTATTTTAAAGGTAATGATATTAGCGCAGATGCAACCCCATCATTTGAATATGCAAATGCATCAGTATCAGTTCCTGTGAATCTAGATGCCGCCATAAGCTGATGAGAAATTTTATTTTTCTTAGCCGTATCAATAAGTAACTTTAATAAATTATTCTGTACAGCAGGACCAAAAGTTAAAGCAGGACCATCTCCTGATTTAATATCTCCACTTTTTTTCTTATCATACATTGGTGAGTTAGTATCATGAGTAACATCAGTAACTATAGCAACATCAGGATTTATTCTTTCAGCTATCATTTGAGCTCCTCTTAATCCAATTTCTTCTTGAACAGAATTCACAATATATAATCCAAAATCTAGTTTCTTTTTATTTTGATAAAGTCTTTTAGCAACCTCAGCAATCATAAATCCTCCCATTCTATTATCAAGAGCTCTACCAGTATAATAATTTTTATTTAAGACCATGAGTTCATCTTCAAAAGTAATAACACACCCTACATGAATTCCTAATGCTTCAACTTCTTTTTTTGATGAACAACCGACATCAATAAAGATATTTTTTAATGATGGGGTTTGCTCAGTCTTTGGGTCTCTAACATGAATAGCAGGCCATCCAAAAACTCCTTTAATAATACCTTTTTCTGTTTGGATATTAACTCTTTTAGACGGCGCAATTTGGTGATCAGATCCCCCATTTCTAATTACATATATATAACCATCATCAGTAATATAATTTACAAACCATGAAATCTCATCTGCATGGGCTTCAATTACAACTTTATATTTTGATTCAGGATTTATAACTCCAACAACAGTACCATATGTGTCAGATATATACTCATCTATATAAGGTGTAATATAGCCTAGCCAAATTCTTTGACCAGATGATTCAAAACCAGTCGGTGAATGGTTATTTAAATACTTAAATAAAAAATCTTTACTATGTTTATCCATTATTCTTGTTTTACATAAAAAATGTCTTCAGATTCTTTTTTCATTAAGTATTCTTCCCTAGCATACTTCTCAAGAATCTCTTCATTACTTTCAAACTTTTCTTTATCTATAGTGACTTTATCAATTTCTTGAACATAAAATTCTTTTTCTGTTCTTAATTCATCTAGTTTCTGTGATAACCTAAACCTATTTAAAAAGCCATTAGAATCAATTATTATCATCCAAATAAGAAAGGAAATAAAAAAAATAAAATAAAAATTTTTTAAAAGATATCTAAACTTTTGAACAACCATATTCCAAATATAAATATTTATTTAGAAGGAAATTTTGCTTTATCTCCTAAATCCTCTTCAATTCTAAGAAGCTGATTATATTTTGCAATTCTATCCGATCTCGATAAAGAACCTGTCTTAATTTGACCAACATTTAATCCAACAGCAATATCTGATATAGTGGTATCCTCTGTCTCACCAGATCGATGAGATACAACAGCAGTCCATCCTGAATCTTTAGCTAAATTTATTGCGTCAATGGTCTCTGTTAATGTTCCGATCTGATTGGGTTTAATTAGAATAGAATTAGCACTTTTTTCTTTTATAGCTCTTTGTAAATATTTCAGATTAGTAACTAATAAGTCATCACCAACTAACTGGCACCTATCTCCGATAGAATCAGTTAATAAACCCCAACCCTCCCAATCATTTTCATCACAGCCATCCTCAATACTGTCAATAGGATAATTATCAACTAAACTTTTCAAATATTCTACTTGCTCATGAGAATTTCTAACATCTCCTTTTTTACCCTCAAATAAACGGTAATCATATAAACCATCTTTGAAGAATTCAGAAGCCGCACAGTCCATAGCTAAAGTAATATCTTTTCCAGATATAAAACCTGCCTTCTCAATTGAATTTAATATAGTTTCAATAGCTTCCTCTGTACCTCCTAAAAAATTTGGCGCAAATCCACCTTCATCTCCAACAGCAGTACTTAAGTTTTTTTCTTTTATAATTGACTTTAAAGTATGAAATATTTCAGCTCCATACCTAAGTGCATCACTAAATGAATTTGCACCAACTGGCCTTATCATAAACTCTTGAAAAGCAATAGGAGCATCAGAGTGCGATCCTCCATTAATTATATTCATCATAGGAACAGGCAATAAATTTGCTTTTTCACCACCTAAATATTTATAAAGAGGCTGTTTGTTAACCTTAGATGAAAGTCGTGCACAGGCTAGAGAAACACCCAAGATGGCATTGGCACCAAGATTAGATTTATTATAGGATCCGTCAAGATCAATTAAAAGCTTATCTATTTCTTTTTGATTTTCAAAACTTTTACCAATTAACTCATTAGAAATGATATTATTAACATTACTTACAGCTTTATTAACAGCTTTTCCTAAATATTCTTTTCCACCGTCTCTTAACTCAACAGCCTCATTCTCCCCTGTAGAGGCACCCGATGGAACAGCTGCTCTTCCCATAGTATTGCACTCAGAATAAACATCAACCTCAACTGTCGGATTTCCTCGAGAATCTAAAATTTGTCTTCCGATGATTTTTGTTATTTTATTCACTCTTGATCATTTTTATGAAATCATCAAATAAATATCTTGAATCGTGAGGACCTGGTGATGATTCAGGATGGTATTGAACTGAGAACGCCTTTTTCCCATTAACTTTTATTCCTTCCACAGTGTTATCATTAAGGTTAATGTGAGTTAATTCTAAAGTTGTTGATTTTTTTATTTCATCCATAGAAACACCAAAACCATGATTTTGGGAGGTAACCTCAGATTTTCCGGATGACAAATTCTTAACTGGGTGATTAATTCCTCTGTGACCATTATGTAATTTATAAGTAGATACATCACATGCTCTAGCTAGAATCTGATGTCCAAGACATATGCCAAATACTGGCTTATTTTTTTTCATAATTTCTTTTACAGTATTTACAGCATAATCCATAGAAGCTGGATCTCCTGGTCCATTAGAAATAAAATAGCCATCGGGTTTCCATTGATGCATCTCTTCAAAAGATGTCTTAGCAGAAAACACTTTGCATAAAACTCCCCTATCACTAAAATTTTTAAGTATAGATCTTTTACAACCAAGATCTAAAACAGCAACTTTAATATTAGATTTTTCATCTCCATATATATATTCCTTTTTAGTTGTAACATGAGAAGATAACTCTAAATTTTTCATTGGAGGAACATCATTTAAAATTATTTGAAGTTTTTTCACCTCAAGAATCTCACTAGAAATAATTGCATTCATTGCACCTTTATCTCTTATATGTTTCACTAATTTTCTAGTATCAATATCATATATTGCTACAGTATTATTTTTTATAAAATATTCTTCTAGACTTTCATCAGAATTAGATCTACTATAAATTTCCGAATACTCATTAATTATGACTCCATTGATCTGAGGCAAATTACTTTCTTGTTCTTCTTCAATAGTCCCATAATTTCCAATATGTGATGAGGTATTAATTATGATCTGACCGAAATATGATGGATCAGTATAAATCTCTTGATACCCAGTCATTCCTGTATTGAAACATATTTCACCAGTAGCAATTCCAATTTTACCAAGAGATATTCCTTCGAAGATTGATCCATCTTCAAGTAATAGAACTGCCGGTTTTCTAGATTTCAATTCCATTTTTGTTTCAAAAATATATAATAAAAAAGGGATTAAATAAATTTAATCCCTTTAAATTATCAATTTTAATAAAGATACTATTTCGACTTTTTATCTTTTGAATCTTTAGAGTCTTTTTTAACTACTTTGTTTTCTTTTTTGGTAGTTTTAGGCTCTTCTCCAGAACCAACTTCTGCCTTAGTCTTCTTTCTTCTTCTTCTTCTAGATTTAGTGCCTTTATCACTCTCTTCTCCCCCTAACAATAAAGTATTGTAGTCAACCAATTCAATTATAGACATCTCAGCATTATCACCTAATCTAAATCCCGTTTTAATAATTCTAGTATATCCACCTGGTCTTAAAGCAATCTTTTCTGCTACCTTATTAAATAATTCATTTACTGCGTCTTTATCTTGTAAAAGAGAAAAGACAGACCTTCTGGAATGTGTTGTGTCAGATTTAGATTTAGTTAACAAAGGCTCAATAAACTTTCTTAAAGCTTTAGCTTTTGCCAAAGTTGTCTCAATCTTTTTATGTAAAATCAAAGATGATGCCATATTAGAAAGCATAGACTTTCTATGTGGAGCTTTCCTACTTAAATGGTTAAATCTTTTGCCGTGTCTCATTAATCCAAATTATATTTAGCTAAATCCATACCAAAATTAAGGCCTTTGTTATCAACAAGCTCCTCAAGTTCAGTTAAAGATTTTTTTCCGAAATTTCTAAATTTCATCATATCTGATATCTCTATGCTTACAAGATCACCTAAAGTTTTAATATCAGCAGCTTTAAGACAGTTATATGCTCTAACTGATAAATCAAGATCATTTAATGAAGTTTTAAGAAGTTTTCTCATATGAAGTAATTCTTCGTCAACAACCTCTATTTCATCTGAATTATCTTCAGCAAACTCCATATCCTTATCAGAGAATAAATAGAAATGTTTAATTAGCAACTGAGCAGAACCTTTCAACGCATCTTCTGGATGAATAGAACCATCAGTTTGAATATCTAAAATCAGTTTTTCAAAATCAGTTTTTTGTTCAACTCTAGTATTTTCAATACTATACTTTACATTTATGATTGGGGTAAATACAGAATCAATAGAAATAAAGTCAACATCAGATGAGCTAGAGTTGTTTTCTTCAGATGAAACATAGCCTCTTCCCTTCTCTATTTTAAGTTCAATAGAAAATTTAACTTTTTTACTAAGTGTACATATCTCTTGATCAGGATTAAGCACCTCATAAGAGCTTGTGCCTTTAGTAATATCTCCACCAGTGAATGTACCTTTTTTATCAAATGATACTACTACACTTTTCTCTGGATTTTCTGTTAAAGACTTAAACCTTAGAGTTTTTAAGTTTAAAATTATTTCAGAAACATCTTCTACTATACCATCTATAGTTGAAAACTCATGTTGTATACCTGGAATTTTAATTCCAGTAATAGCATATCCTTCTAATGAGGATAATAATACTCTTCTTACAGCATTACCAATAGTTAGTGCGTAACCTGGTTGTAGGGGAGAGAATGTAAAAATACCGTGGAAATCATCGGCTTTTTCCATTACTATCTTATCTGGTAATTGAAATGAAAGTAGTGACATAATTTTTAAAGTTTATTTATACAATATTTTTTATTTTGAATACAATTCAACAATTAATTGTTCATTAATATTTTCTGGAATTGATTCTCTTTCAGGATAAGTTACAAGTTTTCCAAGAAGAGATTTATCATCCCACTCTAACCACTTATACTTATTAGCAGTTTTATTAGATACACTATCAGATATTGCAACTAGAGATTTAGATCGTTCTCTTACAGCTACCATATCACCTTCTTTAAGAGTATATGAAGGTATATTTACAAGGTTTCCATTGACAGTAATATGTTTATGAACAACAAGTTGTCTAGCTGATCGTCTTGTTGGTGCAATTCCTAATCTATAAACAACATTATCAAGCCTAGCTTCTAGTAGTTGTAATAGATTTTCACCAGTTATACCATCTTTTCTAGTTGCCTTGTCAAACATATTTCTAAATTGTTTCTCTAAAATACCATACAAGTACTTTGCTTTTTGCTTCTCAGCTAGCTGTATAGCGTATTCCGATTTTTTTCTTCTCCTCCCTCTCCCATGCTGACCTGGAGGGTGTGGTTTTTTTTCTAATGCCTTTGTATCACCAAATATGGGCTCCCCATATTTTCTTGAAATCTTAGATTTAGGTCCAGTATATCTTGCCATTATTTAATAATTTAAACTCTTCTTCTTTTAGGAGGTCTACATCCATTATGCGGTAATGGAGTTACATCATTAATAGACATAACATCTAAACCAGCATTTTGCATGGCTCTGATTGCAGAATCTCTTCCAGCACCAGGACCTTTAATAAAAATATCTACTTTTCTTAGACCAAGTTCAAATGCAGTTTTTACAGCATCTTCTGTAGCTATTTGAGCTGCAAATGGTGTATTCTTCTTAGAACCTCTAAAACCCATTTTACCAGCAGAAGACCATGATATAACCTGACCTGTTTCATTAGTAATAGAAATGATGATATTGTTAAAAGAACACTTTATGTGAGCTTGTCCATTACTTTTAACAACAACAACTCTCTTTTTAGACTTATCTTTCTTCTTATTCATTATTTAACTGCTTTCTTTTTATTTGCAACTGTTTTTCTTTTCCCTTTTCTTGTTCTAGAGTTATTTTTTGTCTTCTGACCTCTAACGGGGAGACCTCTTCTATGTCTCAAACCTCTGTAGCATCCAATATCTAATAATCTTTTGATATTTAGTCTTACTTCAGACTTAAGATCTCCTTCAGTTTTAAATTGATTAGAAATAATATTTCTAATCTTATTTGATTCATCTTCAGTCCAATCAGAAACCTTTTTCTCCAAACCGACTCCTGCCTCATTTAATATTTTTATAGCAGAGCTTCTGCCAAGACCATATATGTAGGTCAATGCAACCTCTCCTCTTTTATTATCTGGAATATCTATACCTGCAATTCTCATAATCTATCCTTGCCTCTGTTTAAATCGAGGATTTTTTTTATTAATTACATAAACCTTACCCTTCCTCCTTATGACCTTACAGTCATTACTTCTTTTCTTAACTGATGCTTTAACTTTCATTTTACTTATATCTAAATGTTATTCTAGCTTTTGTTAAATCATATGGTGACATCTCAAGTTTTACCTTATCTCCAGGTAAGAGTCTGATGTAAAACATTCTCATCTTACCAGAAATATGAGCCGTCACAATATGCCCATTGTCTAATTTAACTCTAAACATTGCGTTAGACAGTGCTTCAGTCACTATACCATCTTGTTCTATTGCTTTCTGTTTAGCCATAATTAAACACTTCTTCCTTTTATTTTACCTGATTTCATCATACCATCATAATGTCTCATCAGTAAATAACTTTCTATTTGCTGCAAGGTATCCAATATTACTCCGACCATAATTAGCAAAGATGTTCCACCATAAAACTGAGCAAAACTCTGGTTTACACCAAACATCATTGCAAAAGCAGGTAGTATTGCTACTACAGCTAAAAGAATAGAACCAGGAAGAGTTATCCTATCCATGACATTAGATATAAAATCCGATGTTTCAGGACCAGGTTTAATTCCCGGAATAAATCCGTTATTTCTTTTCATATCATCAGCCATTTTATTAGGATTGACTGTAATTGCGGTATAAAAAAATGTAAACGCAATTATCAATACTGCAAAGGTTACATTATACAACCAAGACTGCATGTTTGAAAAAGAGGTTGCAATATATTGAAAAAAATCTGAATTTTCAGCAAACTGAAGGCCAATTATAGCAGGTAAAAACATCAAAGCCTGTGCAAAAATTATAGGCATAACTCCTGAAGAATTAACCTTTAAAGGAAGATATTGTCTTTTACCACCATAAAGGCTACTACCTACGACTTGTTTTGCGTATTGAACTGGAATTCTTCTTATTGCTTGAACAAGCATTACAGTAAACATAACTACTAAAAACAGCACTCCAATTTCTATTAAAAAGAAGAGAGCCTGGCTCATACCTCTAGATAAAGCTTCGGCAACAATACTTCCAGGGAATCTTGAGATTATACCTATCATTATAAGCATTGAAATACCGTTTCCTATACCCTTATCAGTTATCTTTTCTCCAAGCCACATACAGAATATTGTCCCAGAGGTTAAAATCACTAAACTAGAAATAGTAAATAAAAACTTATTTTGTACAAGAATAGCCTCTGCAGGTATAGTTCCTGATATATAAGCTGTACTTTGAAATAAACATATTACTATTGTCAAGTACCTGGTTATTTGAGTCATTTTTTTTCTTCCGCTATCTCCCTCTTTCTGAAGTTTTTGAAAATATGGTAAAGCCACACCAAGAAGCTGTACTACAATTGAGGCGGAAATATAAGGCATTATACCTAAAGCAAAAATAGATGCATTACTAAATGCACCACCTAAGAAAGTATCTAAAAGACCAAAAATACCACCTGCACTTTGTTGTAGCTTTGAAGGATCTATTCCAGGAAGTACAACAAAAGAACCTAATCGAAAGATTATCAAAAAGAATACAGTATTGATAATTCTATCTCTTAGCTCTTCTATTGAGAAGATATTTTTTATTGTATCAATCAGTTTAATCATTAATTAATTTCTTAATTTTTCCACCTAATTTCTCAATCTCTTTAACTGCAGAAGCTGAAAAATAGTGTGAAGTAACATTGACTTTAGCTTTTAGTTTACCTCTACCAAGAACTTTAATAAGATCAGACTTTTTAGCATAACCGTTCTTAATTAAAAATTCAGGATTAATTTCTTTTACCTTAGATGCTTCACATAGAGTCTGAATAGTATCTAAGTTAATAGGTTTGGTTTCTATCCTATTTGGAGATCTAAAACCAAACTTTGGAACTCTCCTATATAATGGCATTTGCCCCCCCTCAAATCCGGCTTTTCTTGAATAACCTGATCTTGATTGAGCACCATTATGACCTCTAGTAGATGTTCCTCCTCTTCCAGAACCTTGACCTCTAGCTATCCTCTTACCTGATTTTGTTGATCCCTCTGCTGGTTTTAAAGTATGTAGTTTCATTATTTTAATTCTTTTACTTCAATTAAATGATTTACTTTATTAATCATACCTCTCAATTGAGGTGTCATTATCTTTTCTACAGTTCTATTAATTTTACCTAAACCTAATGCAGAAATTGTCTTCTTCTGTCTGGAAGTTTGAGATATTGTACTCTTAACTTGAGTAATAGAAACCTTTATTTTTTTTTCTTTAGCCATTAAATACCTTTTTTAAACTTACACCTCTCTGCTTAGCAATTGCAAGTGGATCTCGCAACCTAATTAACCCATCAAAAGTTGCTTTCACAACATTATGAGGGTTTGAAGAACCTTTAGACTTTGCTAAAACATCTTTAATTCCAGCACTTTCCATTACAGCTCTCATAGCACCACCTGCTATTACACCAGTACCCGGTGAAGCTGGCTTCATAAGGACAAGTCCTCCACCATATTTACCAAGAATTTCATGCGGAATAGTATTCTTATATACAGGAACATTAATTAGATTTTTCTTAGCATCATCAGTTCCTTTAATTATAGCATTAGTGACTTCGTTAGCTTTACCTAATCCATAACCAACAACGCCATTTTCATTTCCAACCACTACAATAGCAGAAAAACTAAACCTTCTACCTCCCTTTACAACCTTAGCTACTCTTTGAATTGAGACAACTTTTTCCTTTAATTCTAAATCACTTGCTTTAATGTTTTTCATATTATTAAAAAATTAATCCTCCTTCTCTTGCTCCTTCAGCAAAAGATTTTATTTTACCATGATATACGTAACCTCCTCTGTCAAAAAGCACTTTTTTGATTCCTTTTTTCTTAGCTTTTTCAGCTAGTTTAACTCCTACCTCTTTTGAAGATTCTATATTGTTTTTACCAAATTTCTTTATGTCTACAGATGAACAAGAAACTAATGTACTTCCACTTAGATCATCAATAATCTGAGAGTAAATTGCTTTATTACTCTTGAATACTGAGACTCTAGGTCTTTCCTTTGTCCCTGATATTTTAGATCTAATACTCTTTCTTATTTTAAGTCTTCTTTTTTCCTTATTTATACTCATAATTTTAAAATTTAGGCAGCAGCAGCAGTTTTACCAACTTTTCTTCTCACATATTCACCAACGAACTTAACTCCTTTACCTTTATATGGCTCAACTGGTCTTAAAGATTTCAATTTTGCAGAAATTTGGCCAATAAGCTGTTTATCAATACCATTTAAAATAATCACAGGAGGTTTTCCTTTCTGGGTTTCAGTAACTACTTTTAACTCTTCAGGTATCTGAAAATATATATTGTGAGAATAACCAAGACTTAAATTTAATAAAT
>Ga0208766_1001526_pt1 | contig 12362 bp, 11 predicted proteins | sample ETN01SmetaG_3_FD_185792 | JGI IMG/M metagenome (GOLD analysis project Ga0208766, IMG submission 185792) | Marine microbial and viral communities from oxygen minimum zone, Eastern Pacific Ocean - ETNP2014F12-01SV263 (SPAdes) (version 2) | ecosystem: Environmental > Aquatic > Marine > Oceanic ...
CGTAATTCAATTAAGCAAAATAAACCTTGCACCAATATTGAGACACATAGGAGCTTCCCATGGATTTAGGAACACTAATCGGAATTGTTGTAGGCAATGGACTAATTCTATCTGCCATGCTTATGGGTGGAACTATGGACATGTTCGTAGATGTTGCTGGCCTAATGATTGTATTTGGAGGGGCCGTTTCGGCCTGTCTGATGGCATTTCCGATGAAAGAAGTTATAGCAGCCTTCAAGGCAGCTATCTTCTGTATGACCGCAGACAAGATGGAGCCAAATGCTATGGTTCAAACCATGTGCGACCTATGTACCGTGACCCGTAAAAGTGGGCTCGTGGCCTTGAGTAAAATGAAATTTGAGGAGGATTTTTTAAGAAAGGCTGCAAACTTAATCGCTGATGGTACCAAAGAAGATGTCATAAGAGATGCATTAACCATTGAGATTGATGCTATGAAAGCACGCCATGCGGTTATCCAGGATGTTTTTGCCAAGTTAGCTGCATATTGCCCAGCTTTCGGTATGATCGGAACTTTGATCGGCCTAGTTCAGATGCTCGCAAATCTATCAGACCCTGCAGCGGTTGGCCCCGCTATGGCGGTTGCTCTTTTAACCACCATGTATGGGGCCATGTTTGCAAATATGCTATGGAACCCTATTGGAGCAAAACTAGCATCACGAACAGCGACCGAGGTTATGAATTTAGAAATTACCTTTGAAGGGGCATGTGCCATTCTCGCTGAAGGTAACCCAATGACTGTTTACGAAAAACTTTCTTCTTATATTCCTGCAAAGAGCCGCGTAGGCCTAGCAAAGACAAAGAAATAAAACGGGCACAGAAAATATAAAAAATTTGGCTCGCATGAGACAGTTTTTATAATAATTAAATAGAAAACCAGACCTAAAACTACCCCCATGGCTGAAGCAGACCCAACCCAAGAGAAACTAAAAAAGTACGAAAAAGCTGTAAAAAAACTCAAAGCGGCCAACGAAAAAGCAACCAAAGAACTTGCCGAGCAAAAAAAGACTTTTGATTCAGCATTAGCTGAAAAGTCTTCCCTGGTCGAATCTCTAAAAGCAGCAGCAGAGGGATCAAAGGAAGAAAGTGGTGGTGGAGAAGATCTGCAAGAGAAAATCGAAGAGCAGGAAGAAAAAATCAAAGAAGGAGAAGAAAACGTAAAAAAAGCTGAAGAAAAATTAAAACTTCAAGAACAATCTACTAAGGACAAACTTGAAGCCCTGAAAACGAAAATTGAGACGGAGTGGAAAAAAAAATTTGAAGAAGCAGGATTAAATGCAGACAAACCAAAAGAAAAGAAAAGTAGTGGTGAGGGGGATATTCCAGGTGATTACATTCCGGGTGGAGTTGAACCCTGGATGGCTACCTTTGCAGACATGGTTACATTACTAATGGTTTTTTTCGTGCTCTTTTATTCTGTAGAAAAAGACAATACAGAAAAATTTAAATCAGCTATCGATATGATGGTTGAAGAAGATGGCCCTGATGGGCTAGCTAAAATCATGAAGGTGGTAGATTCAACCAAAATAATGCAAAACCTTAAGGAAATGAGGGACGCGACAAAAGCAGCTCAGGCAGAAGAAACTGAAGAGGATAGAATAGTTCTTCGAGTTCCGGGACTCAACTTATTTAAGAAAGGTGGCGCAAAGCTTTCACCAGAAGCACGCCCAGTTCTTAATGAAATCGTTAAAATCATCAAGACAAAAGGAAAGAACCATAAAATTTTCATCCAGGGGCATACGGACGATGTGCCAATACATACCGCAAAATTTGAATCAAATTGGGAACTCTCCGCAGTCAGAGCAACTGCGGTACTTCGGTATTTTTATGATAAAGGGATAGACCCTGAAAAATTAACAGCAACGGGCTACGCGGATACTTTTCCAATGGTATCAAATGAGACAAAAGAAGGGCGGGCCAAAAACAGGCGAATTGAGTTTATACTAGAAAAAATACCTGGAGACAAAAAAACCAAAAAGAAAAAAGTAGATGGGAGAGAAAATATGAAACCTAAAAAAGCATAACAGCAAATTACTGCTCTGTCATTTTCCTACCCTTGCAAAACCCTAAATCAGGAAAACTAAAATTAGGAGGGTTGAATTTGGCAAAAAAAAAGAATAAGCTGAAACATGATTACTTGTAATATGTTGCCAATGTTTTTCGCTTAACACCAGCTAAAAAAAAGAAAATTAAGCCATAAATTAGGAGGGTTGATTTTGTTCTGGAAAAAAAAGAAGGAAGAAAAAAAGATGTTTGAAGTCCCAGAAGGCAATAGAGGCTCGTATCGTGTTTATCCATCCGACGACGAACCAATCCTGATCAAGATCAAGGGTGGCAAGACATCAAAGGCCGTCGATATATGCGCAGGCGGGATTTCATTTCCCAATGATAATTATGACAAAGGATCTACCCACGATTGTAAAATTAAATTGAGCCGTGACGTTGAACCTTTTGCAGCAAAGGTCATTATCCATAAAATTGATGATGGGAATGTATGTCGTTGTTCAATTACAGATACTACAGACGAGCAGGATGACATGGTGCATCATTATGTCATGGAACGACAAAAAGAAGACATTAACTCGAAAAAGACTAAATTTTAAATCGCTAACGATACACACAACTTTTTCATTTACCAGTTTTTCAACGTAATTTTGTGCTGCTTAGTTAACTCCCCGGCGATTAAGCTGTTGACCTTTATATGGCTAAACAAGAGCTTATTTCTGCCAGCTGGTCCCCCTTAGAAGTCAAGTTACTGAACACGGTAGATATTTTTCTTTATAAACCAGCCATTATGAAAAAGGCGGAAGCTAACCTTACCGCCCTTAAACAAGAGCTCATAAAAACACTATCTCAGGCACCGCACCCCTGCCCTCCTGAATCCGACCTAGTAAAAGGACAGATCGTGCGCGGAGAAAACCACAAGGGATTTCCGTTTATCTCTTTGGATATGCCGCAAATGTTTTCCAAGAGCCAAATGTTTACTTATCGAACCTTATTTTGGTGGGGGCATGATTTAATTTTCTCACTCATTCTCAAACAGGAAAACCAGGCTCCGCTAATTGAAAAGTTGATACAACTAAAAGAACACCCCGACTGGAAGGATATCCAATTGGCAATCGGCCCTACTCCCTGGGAATGGAAAAAGGATACGAATAATTTTATTCCCCTCTTCGGAACTTCTGATATAAAAATAAGAAACACCATCAATTCTGTAAAATATATAAAGCTATGTCGCTTCTATTCGTTGTCGAGTTCAGAGTTTTCCAAGTTGAATTGGGCAGATGCAGGTTTAGCCACCTGGAAAACTCTCTCTAGCATTTGTGCCAACTGAAATCAGACCAAACCATAACTCTATATTTATTCACCTTCATCACTCATGGCAACGCTAACAGTTGAAGAAGCCTTAGATTATCTCTACAACCTGATCCCAAAAGGAATCAAGCTTGGGTTAAATAATATTTCTGCTGTCCTAAATGAACTAGGCAATCCTCAACTAAGCACGCCATCTATCCATATAGCGGGGACAAACGGTAAAGGATCCACCGCAGCTTTTTGTGAATCAATTCTCCGCAATGCAAACTACAAAGTTGGGCTGTACACATCTCCACATTTGAATCATTTTGGCGAGCGTATTCAGGTTAATAGAATCCCCTTAACCGAAAGTGAAGTGATTCAGCTTGTAGCTAAAGTTAAAAATGCCGCAGAAAATCTAAAAATACCCATTACATTTTTTGAGTTTGGCACCGCAATGGCATTTCTGCATTTTGCCCAGCAAGAAACGGATATCAACGTAATAGAGGTGGGAATGGGAGGCCGTTTAGACGCCACTAGTCTTTGTAAGGGCGATATAACCATAATCACCTCCATAGCCAAGGATCACACCTCCTACCTTGGCAACAAGCTTGAAGAAATTACCTTTGAAAAAGCATCGGTTATCAAGGAAGGTGGTACGGTTTTTGCTGTTAAAGGAACTAAAAAGGTGCACGAAGTAATCAAGGCTATATCAGACCAAAAATCAGCGAGTGCACAGTTTTTAGGGGAGCATTTTGTTGTTAAAAAGACCCTAGGCAAAAGCTCCCCCTTGCTTATTAAATATCAGAACCATGATATCCGCTTGAAAGACCTTGAGCTTTCTCTCGCAGGAGATTTTCAGGCAGACAATGCGGCTTTAGCTTTGTCAGCATGCTTGCATCATGCTAGCAAAACCGGAAAGGAGATTAGCGAACAATCTATCAGAATAAGTCTTAAAAATACTTCTTGGGCTGGGCGAATGGAGGTTATTTCATCGCGCCCCACTATACTTCTTGATACTGCGCACAACCCAGCAGCTGTCAAGGAAATGGCGAAATCAGCCCAAAAACTGTTCTCATATGCAAGAGTTGTCGTCATATACGGGGCCATGAAAGACAAACAGTCTGATGAAATGCTCCAAAAACTCACTAATTTTGCAGACCATTTTATTTTAGTACGCCCAAATCAAGATAGAAGTGAAAGCCCATCTCGACTCAAGAAGATTTTAAAAAAGTACAACGCCTCCTGTGAGGTGATAGAAGACATTCCGAAAGCAATAAGAAAGGTAAAACAAACCGCTCTATCTGACGATATGGTTTGTATTACAGGCTCAATATTCACCGTAGGAGAGGCAAAGCAGTACTTAGAAAATGAATCTGATTTTAAAACTAATTTTTCTCCTTCCACTGGTCTTCACCTTAATGGGTGAGGTTTGCGCGCAAGAAATCTCCCACCCTAATTCTAAAATTTCCACATCCGAAAAGAACAACCCTATTCATATATCCGCGGACCACGTCATGCAAGGGGCTGAAAAAAGCAGCTTATTCGCCTGGGGTCGGGTCAAGGTGCAACATCAAAACCGAACGCTATGGGCAGACAAAGTAATGATCAATAACAAAACAGGCATTGGTAAGGCACAAGGACACGTTATTCTTGAAGGAGAAGATGGAACTCGAATGAAGGCAAAGGAGACACTCTTTGATTTGAAATCGCAACAAGGAAAACTCTTCGAAAGTAAAACTATTTTAGCCAATAAAGTTCGCATAACCGCCAAGGAAATAGGGACATTTTCTGCTAATCATTTTTCGCTGGAGGATGCCACTCTAACAACATGTAAAGGAGTTCTTCCAGCGTGGAAAATTGAAGCTAAATCCATAGATGTTAAAACAGGTGACCGGGCTTTATTTCGCCAAGCAGTCTTAAAGGTGAAAAATTTTCCAATTCTTTACATACCAATTGGGTACCTCCCAATGGACACGAAGAGAAAAAGTGGTTTTTTATTCCCAACTATTGGCTGGAGCAAGATTGACGGGGTTTTGTTTGATCAAAAATATTTTTGGGCAATTAATCGATGGTCTGATGCAACATTTAATACAAACCGCGTGTTAGGCGGCTGGCAACATGGAGTCGATTATCGCTACGTCCGATCAAACAGTACGCAAGGAAGGGTAAGTGGAAGGCTTTATAAAGATAACCTGACGGGAGGCACCCTCTGGAAGGCTGGAGCCAGACATACCCAGGACCTACCCAATAAATTCAAATTCAAAGGATCTCTTGACCTTGAAAGCCAGCAAAGTCTGAACCGCGTAGTAAATAATAATATCGAAGAGCGAACACGCCGTAATACTGATTCTTATGCCTCAGTCAACAAATCATGGAATAATAGCTCTCTCGATATCATTACGAGATTTAAACAAAGTACCAGCTATACCCAAGATGACACCCTCGGTGAACTTCCTAAAATCACTTACAAGCTACAACAAACACAGATAGGAAGTACTCCCTTTTATTTTAACCTAGACACAAGTTCAGCCTGGTTTGTAACTGACCTTAAGACACAAGAAGAAGAAGATTTTATGTTTAAAACCTCTCGTTTAGATCTTCATCCACAATTGACCATTCCATTGGTATTGACACCTTGGCTATCCATGACCTCAACCGTTGGAGCAAGGGAAACATTTTACGGAAAGGGCCTCACTAGAAGTGGCTCTGAATATAAAAAACTTTCCGGATTTACCCGCGAATCGTTTGATTTTCGTTCGATCATACAGGGTCCAAAAATCAATAAGGTTTATCATTTAGATAATTCCCCTGACAAAATCAAGCACCTTTTAGCACCTAGACTTACCTTTAATTATGTGCCTGACATAGACGAAAAGGACCGATTGAAAATTAAACCCTTCGATGGCATAGATTATGTTGGCGCTCCTACCAACAGTATTACTTACGAATTTGGGCAACGACTTTTAAAAAAGTTTAAAACAGGCGCTAATCAATTTGAAACAAAACAGATTTTACGTTTCAATATTTCCCAAACTTATAATATTCGTGAAGCTACCATGCAAAAACAATCTGAAGACGACCGACTCCCCTTCTCCGACCTTTTTTTTGATTTTGACAGCAGACCGATGGAATCAATTATTTTAAATACCGACGCATCCTATAATTTCAATACCGATTTAATTAACACGTTTAACTTTGAAGCGGGTGTCAAGCCTGTGAAAAACCTTTGGATGATAATGGAGCGACGGTGGACAAGAGATGGCCCTAGTTACATGCTCGGCACGCTTGATATGGCATTAAAACCAGGGTGGAGAGTACAATATAGCGCACGTTATGACGAATCAGCTTCGACTTTTCGTGAAAATCAATTTAGCTTACTGTACGATAACCCCTGCAAATGCTGGGGTTTTTCATTTGACATAATTGACCGGAATTTGGATACGGCTAATAACGAAAGAAATGATCAGACACAATTTTTATGGACCATAAAACTTCGAGGACTTGGTGATTTTGGGTCCAGAAGTAAAGGGAAGTTTTTACATAGGGATTTTGAAGACTCTTCCTTTCCAAGTACCATTAACTAAAGTATCATGACTAATAAACCTACGCGAAAACAATCCAATGAAGTTTTCTGAAGAAATCGCTAAGATTTCCCTTGAAACAGGTGCTATACAACTTGAAGCTGAAACTCCATTTTTATGGGCATCGGGATATCGCATGCCCATATACAACGACAATAGGCTGCTATTGGGAAGCGCAAAACACCGTCGGTTAATTGCTGACGGGTTTAAAGATGTAATCACAAGCAAAGAAATTGAAGTTGATGTTATCTCTGGGACAGCTACAGCTGGAATTCCTCCAGCCACAAGCTTAGCAAACTTGTTAGAAACACCCTTAATTTATGTCCGCACACACCCAAAAGAGCATGGAATGAAAAATCAGATAGAAGGAGTATTACGCCAAAGTCAAAATGTAGTAGTTGTAGAAGATCTTATATCAACCGGCGGAAGCGCTCTCAAGGCTGTCTCTGCGATCCGGGAGGCTGGCGGCAAAGTTGATCATTGCCTGAGTATTTTTAGCTATGGTTTTTCAAAAGCCACTGAGCAATTTAAAAATGCACGCTGTCAACTACACCACCTTTTAAACTTTGAAGAACTCATTTTATTGGCAAGGAAAAACAAAAGTGTAAGCACCGAGCAGTTCTCCTTGTTAAAATCCTGGCACAGCGATCCATTCAACTGGGGAAGTAAAAACGGGTTTATTGATCAAGCGAATTAGCAACTCCTAATAATTTTATTGCCTTAATTCAATTAGCAGGGTTCTCAAAGTAAGAAACACCAATAATATATTGACAGCCGAAATATATAATACTAGTATTACCAGTCCTGAAAATCTCTTAAGCTCAGAAATACGCACGATTCTTAGGATGTTTCCACGTAGAAACTGAAAAAATAATAATTAACAACATTAAAGCTATTGGTAGCTAATTAATTTATATTTCGCATTAAGATTTGGGAGACAAAATCAGGATGGGTAAATTACAAGTAGGGCCAATCAGTATACTTCCCCCTTCAGCGACCATGCAGGGTATTTTCCAACCTGAACATGGTTCAGGGATGCAATTAGTTGAAGGTGAGCACATGCCAGAAGATCAGGCTATTGAGCATTGGGCAGTGCAAATGCTTACTCGAAGAAACCCAACTCTTTTTCCAGGGCCACTAATAGTTTGGGGATGGAATGAAGCAGCATGCCATAAAGCTACACTCAGTCTTGAGCTGGTAAAAGAAATTCCCGGATGTAATATAATTCCCATGCCTGATTACCGCCCTATTTATCCCAAAATTGATCCAGAGGCTGTAATTAATCCATGCCACCCGAATCTTACAATTGATTACAATAAAATTGAAGTCTGCGCATTGATTGGGATACATTGCCATTTTGCAAATATTACCTTGAAAATGATTCGAGCCAATACAAATTGCTATACAACCGCACTTTGTCAGTATGACGGGCACGAAGACGCCCTTATCTCAATTCAAGATACAGACGGCTTACAGATAGAAAAACTTATTGCTGCTGTGAAAAAAGTTAAAAAAGACGGCAATATAACTCCTTGGGCATTAACTCCTGAAGGGAAGGAAGAGCTGGAAAGAATAGCGGAGTTTAAAAGTAAGAACGCCGCCGCATCCAAAGAAGAAGCCGTTTTATTTATGGCTGACTTGGAACAAGGCTTGGACGAAAACGCTGAATAATAATCTGGAAATTTAAAAAGCCAACTCCTTTTAAGGAGTTGGCTTTTTTTTGCAACAACTTAAACAGAGAAAGCAAAATTATTGAGAAAAATTCTTTTTCTCAAACTACGTAATCGTGGGTTTCTTCATACAAAGTATCTCTCTCCACAGGCACACGCCCAGCTTCAATAATCATATCAGCAATTACGTTCTTGTGAAATATTTGCCCCGTAACTCCTCCAGCGGCATGAATGATCTTCTCTTCAACTACCGTCCCGTCCATATCATTAGTTCCAAAAGATAGAGACATTTGGGCAATTTGAGGTGTGATCATAATCCAAAATGCTTTGACGTGCGGAAAGTTATCTAGCATAAGGCGCGATACGGCCAAGGCCCTCAAGTCAAGCTGCCCAGGAGTACTATTAAGGTGACTGAGGTTTGTGTTTTCTGGATGAAATGCCAAAGGTATGAAAGTCAAAAAACCATTAGTCTTATCCTGAAGTTCGCGTAATCGAATCAAATGATCCGTCCTATCTTCTGCGTTTTCAACGTGACCATAGAGCATGGTAGCATTGCTTTTCATCCCCACCGAGTGAACTGTTCGGTGAACATCAAGCCACTCTTCTGCCTTGGTTTTTTCAGAACAGATTTTCCTTCGAACCCGCTTAGCAAAAATTTCCGCCCCACCCCCGGGGATAGAGCCTAGCCCTGCATTACGCAATTCAATCAAAGTTTCCTCGAGGGATTTTTTAGCGAGTTGCGCTAAGTACTGAAGTTCAACAGCGGTAAAGGCTTGAATATGAACATCAGGGAACCGACTCTTAAGACCGGAAATCATATCAAGGTAATATTGAAATGGAAGGTCTGGGTGTAACCCACCTACGACATGAAATTCGCTGACCCGACCACCTTTATATAGTTCCGCATCCGAAAAAATTTCGTCAAGAGTTTTGGTGTACGCAGTAGGATCACCATCTTTGACTCCAAAAGCACAAAACTGGCAAGTATTCACACAAACGTTAGTGTGATTAATATGCCGATTGTGAATAAAATACGTATCATTTCCGTGGATTCGTTCTCTAACAATATTTGCTAGGTACCCAACACCTAAAAGGTCGAAGGAGTTCCACAAAGTAACGCCATCCTCGAAGGAGAGGCGCTCCTCAGCACGAATTTTTTTCTCAAGGATTTGTAAATTTATATCTTCGAAATCAAAAACCATAATAAACCCCGGTTAAACAAATATGAAACCAACACAGTTAGACACGATATTTCTAATATAGGCCTAAAAGAAGAAGAGGTCGACTAGATCATTTTGGATTGAAGAATTGTAGTACCTACAAATTAAAATGCAACCTATAAGGTTAATACCACGTACAATCTAAAATAACGAACACCATTAACAAAATACTTATGATCCCGTTGACATTAAAAAAGGCTACATTCACATTCGATAAATCATCTGCCCTTACTATCGAATGTTCATAAAACAAAAGTCCAGACGCAATGATCACTCCAAGCAAATAAAAGCCACCTAAACCTGGAATAAAAAGTAATAAAAGAAGAAAAAATATCATCGCGCAATGCGAAACAAAGGCAAGTTTCAAAGCAGTTTCGATACCAAGTTTCTGTGGAATCGAATGAAGGTTATTGCTCCTGTCGGAATCAACATCCATACAGGAATAAATAATATCGAATCCAACCAACCAGAACACAACCGCTGCACCAAGAATAAGTGATTCTATCGAAATTTCCTCCCTAACAGCAACCCACGCCCCGACAGGTGCTATTGAGATCGCAACACCCAACCATAAATGGGATAATGATGTAAAACGCTTGGCAAATGAATACCCAAAAATAATTCCCAAGGCAATCGGCGAAAGAAAAAACGCCAGAGAATTCAACATGAACGCAGAGAATAAGAAAACGACAGAGGATACTATCAAAAAAAACCAATATTGTTTGGCGGTCGCATTACCAGCGGGCAAGGCCCTGCCCTTGGTGCGAGGATTTAATCTATCGAACTTCGAATCAGCAATTCTGTTGAACGACATTGCTCCATTTCTAGCTCCAAACATGGCCATTAGAATCCACGCCAAAGTACCCAACTCAGGGACGCCTTCGGCAGCAAGAAAAGCACTCATCACAGCAAATGGCAGAGCAAATACTGTATGCTGAATCTTAATATCGGTGAAAATTGTGTTAATTTTTTCAAAAAAACCCAACTGTAACCCTATTAAATTTATGAAAAAACAGGTTGTTCAAAAAACAACCCACTCGAACACACCAACTTCTGAAGTTATTGCTAATTTAAATATCGCAACTTTTGCTTTAACTTGACGAGAAAATAATAAAACGACACAACACAATTAAATATGAAAAATTGCAAACGACTTCTTAACTTACTCCTGCCATACAAAAAAACCCTGATTATTGGGAGTGTTTTTTTGATTGCTGCATCAGCAACAAACCTAGCAGTTCCACTTTACATACGCAATTTAGTGGATATCGTAATGGTCGAAAAAAATCTTGATCACTTAAATAGTATTGCTCTAGCTATAAGCGCTTTATTTCTAGTTCAACTGATTTGTCAAACGATACACAATTACCTTTTTGATGTCACAGAAAAACGAGTGATCGCGGATTTCCGAATAAAATTATTTGATCATCTTCATAAAATGTCGGTTAGTTATTTCGTCAAACGGCGCACCGGGGAAGTCATGTCCCGCATGACTAATGATGTAACCACAATCGAAAGTATTGTGACCGACCTACCTGCAACAGCAATCCAGCAGTCTATACGACTGCTTGGTGGAGTAATAATTATCATATATATGAATTGGAAGTTGACGTTCATGGTTCTTATCCTAGCTCCCGCCCTAGCGCTTTTTGCCAGATTTTTTGGGCGTAAATTAAAAAAACTCTCAACAGAAATCCAGGACAAGCTAGCAATTTCAACAACAATATTGGAAGAAAACATATCTTGTTACCAGATAGTAAAATCCTTCGTGCGCGATCATCTAGAATCAAAACGTTTTTCAAAAGCGATAGAGGAGAGCTTTAACTCAGCTCGCAAGCGAGTAATCATCTCGGCTTTTTTTGGCCCGTCAATAGGGTTTATTGCGTTTAGCACATCGCTTGTTCTTCTATGGTACGGCGGGCGAGAGGTAATAACAGGACAGATAAGCCCTGGAGAACTGATTGCCTTCATCCTATACGCTACCATTATTGCTGGACCCATGGGTAGTTTTGCAAGAATGTACACTCGCCTACAGGAAGGGCTTGGTGCAAGCAAACGTCTATTTGAGTTTCTTGATACTCAAAGCGACGTTCAAAGCCTGCCAAACGCTCAAGCCATGCCAAAAATTTCCGGGCGAATCGAATTTAAGGGCACGCATTTTTCTTACCAAAAAAACCGCGAAGTTATAAAGAATGTCTCGTTTACTGTAGAGCCTGGACAGACGATAGCGTTAGTTGGGCCAAGCGGAGCGGGAAAAACCACTCTAATAAGACTCCTCCATAGATTTTATGACCCAACTCAGGGAGAAATACTAGTAGACGGAATACCCTTGAAAAACGTGGAACTCTCCAGTTACTGGAAACAGATCAGCATCGTCCCTCAAGAGACCATCCTATTTGGCGATTCGATTGAAATGAACATAAAATACGCCAAGGAGGATGCATCTGAAGAAGAAATAGTAGCAGCTGCAAAAGCGGCGAATGCTCATGCCTTCATTGTAGAATGCCCAGGTCAATACAAAACCATTGTTGGTGAAAAAGGTATTCGTCTTTCAGCTGGACAACGGCAACGCATAG
>Ga0208766_1001527_pt1 | contig 12359 bp, 20 predicted proteins | sample ETN01SmetaG_3_FD_185792 | JGI IMG/M metagenome (GOLD analysis project Ga0208766, IMG submission 185792) | Marine microbial and viral communities from oxygen minimum zone, Eastern Pacific Ocean - ETNP2014F12-01SV263 (SPAdes) (version 2) | ecosystem: Environmental > Aquatic > Marine > Oceanic ...
AACCAGTAATATAGCAGTGCAAAACTGTGAGTGGAGTGGATCTAGTTATAGGTGTGGAAGTTATACAGGGGCAGTAGATTCTTATACTATCACAATGAAAATTAAAGATTCAGATGGTAATGTTTTAGCTTCCTCTACAAAAATTAGAACTGATGATGCTGGTTACAATGCCAATGAACGTACCTTTACGGACAGCTTAAATTATAATGGTGTTCATGCTAACACTTATGAATGGTCTTGGAAAGGTGTTGATGGATCTGAAAGTACATCTGTAGCAGTTCGAGGTCCTAACTTATTAGGTGCTGAACTTGAGTTAGCTTTTCCAACAGATGATTACGAAGCCTTATCTCAAACAGAAATAGAAGAAATTAATGAAGTCTTAGGTACAGCTAACCTTACTGAAAGTGAGATATGGAATGTTGTATCGGGAATTGAAGAAAGTATAGGTATGGAACTTAATGTAGCTACTGAAGGTGCCGTAACTAGTGTAGAATTAAACGAAGAAACAATGAGTGTTACTGTTTATACTTCCGAAGAAGCTTCGGTTAAACAAGTAGCAATGGTTCAAGAAGTTATTCAAACAATGAATGAAACCAAAGCAGTAGAAACAATTAAAGAAGAAATTATACAAGAGGTAATGAAAGAAGCTAATGAAGAAACTTTACCAATGGTTTCTAAAGAAGAGGAACTTCCACAAAAAGAAACGACCCTCGTTGCCAAAGGACCCCTACGAATGGAACCAACTAAGGAAGAAAAAAAGGAAAATATCAAGGAAAATATAATAAATGAAAAAGAAACAAAAAAAGAAAAGAAAGAATCAAAAGTCAAAGAAGAAAAGAAAAAAGTCAAACAAGAAAAAAAAGAAGTAACTAAAAAAATCACAGAGGCTGTAGGGGAATCAAATGAAGAAGCACAAGAAGAGGAATCCACTAGCGAAACTTCTACAGCATCCGTGGTTTCGACAGAGAAGAAAGCCAAACAAAAAAAGATACAATCGAAAAAAGCTCTCGTTAAAAATATTGACAGAGTAATGGATAAGATCGATAGAGATATTAAAGATCTATCTAAGAACTTAAACATTAAGAACTTAATTAAACTAGAAGCAATGGTAAGTGAGCAAGCTTCATTAGTTGCTTACAACAAAATAGAGTTCTATAAACCTAAAGATATTTATTTAGATCAATTAAATATATTTGATCCTAGAAAAATATATTCTAATGTAACCTTAACAAGTTATACTAAGAATGATACCCTCGAAATTAAGACAAAGAAACTAAACGAGATCCATTATAAAAAACAAAAACTATTAATGGAATTAAAGGAGTTAAAAAATGGCTAAAGAAAAAAGTAAATTTAATTTAAAGGATCAGCTTGCAGGGATAGCAGCTTTGATTGCAGCGATTGTTGCAATTGGAGGTGGCTTTGTTAAGTATGGTGAAATACAAACTAAACTTAATGTATTGTCCGAACAAACTGGACCTGATCTTACACCTCTTGCAGCATCAATAGGTAATAATCAACAAATGATTTCTGATAATATGACAGATCTTGCAGTATTAGAAAAGGAAGTTGAATTACTTAAACTACAACTAGAGGAAATTAAAGTTAATACATCTAATCCTCTAACATCTAACTCGGGAAACTAAAAATGGGATTTCGTGTAATCAGATTGATTACAGGTTTTCCCAGCACAGATTAATTATGAGATTAAGCGGACACTTTAGTTTAAAAGAACTAACAAAATCACAAACAGCTACACGTAAGGGTATTGATAATACCCCTTCACCTGAACATATTGATAGTTTAACTGATCTATGTTTACAGGTTTTGGAACCTACACGTAGACACTTTGGACAACCTATGGTTATTACCTCAGGTTATCGTTCAGCAGATTTATGCCTTGCCATAGGCTCAAATCCAAATAGCCAGCATGCAAAAGGCGAGGCGGCTGACTTCGAAATGTTCGGAGTTGACAATAAGGCATTAGCTACATTCATTAAGAATGAGTTGATATACGATCAATTAATATTAGAATTTTATAATTTAGACGACCCTTCAAGCGGATGGGTCCACTGTTCATTTAGTAAAGATAACAATAGAAAGCAATCATTGGTATATGACGGGAAGGATTATAAACCATGGCTTACCTAAATGCAAACATTCCGATCATCGAGTGTTATGTTAGAGGTAACTACTTAAGAGATCAAAAAGATTCACACGATAAATATTTTGAGTGTGTAGTATTCGGAGTTGCTAGTATACCTGGGCAAGTTCCTCTGTTTCATTATATGATGACAGATGGGGGACTATGGTGGAGAGCACCTATCTCTGCATTCTGTACTGAACCAGGTGTAAAAGAATTACCTTTAAATGAATTATGTTTATGGAATTCATTTAGTTATAATATAGCAGTAACTAAATTTTATAATCTATCAGGTAATAAAGTACAATACTTTTCAAGACGTAAAGTTAAAAGAGAAGGTACTTATTTATTTACATTAGATTGGTGTGCAGGTGACTATAACGAATTAGATTTTGGATACTCACAAAAACCTGATCAACATAAGTGTGGGCATATAATAGAATTAGATGACGGCAATTACGCAATGCAACCTAACAATAGATTAAGAGTCTTTGATCCATCACTAGCAGCAGACCCATCAGAAAATTTAATTAATCGTTTAGTGAATACTAAAATTTGGTCAGTTGAAAATACCTCTAAATGGATTACAGCTGAAGAAGAAGAAGGAAGATACGACTACGAATATAAAGAATTAAAATAAAAAAAAAGAGGGAAGCTATTAACTTCCCCCTCGGCAACACATAGGGCACCCTTTATGGGTGCCTTTTTTTTTGGTGCAACTTCTTCACAACCAAAACTCTAAATTCTATAAAACGTGTATGTTAATGTTAGTTCTTCTCCTTGTTCAATATCTTTAATTGTAATTAAATTCCATTTCTTATAATCAAACTTAACTGCAGGATCATCATGATTAGACATTAGTAATTCTACCTTGATACAATTAGAATCATATGCATGATTAATAAATCCACCGAGAGGTGTTCTAATAATTTTTTCTCCTATCTTTATATGGGTCATCCCTAAATTGGTAGCTTTAGGTATTACTTCGTTAGTAAACAAACCTAACCCATTAACTTTTGAAGTTTTAATAGTTAAGAAATTAGGTAAGGGTTTATACATTTTGTTTAAGATCTTCTAATGTCCAATCAGGATGCTTCTTTAAAGTTTGAACTATCCATCGATAAGACATAGGTTGTAAAATTAAAGTTCTACCCTGCCATTGATAGCTTGGATTCTTAATTAATATAGAAAACTTTTCAGGGGTAATCGTATGATGTTGATCTCCCTTAACTATAGTTTTTACCCAAGCTAACAAGATTGCCTTTGCTTTATGGCGAATCTTTCTCATCTGTTTAGGATTCATTATATTGTTTGAATCAATTTCTTGACATCTTCTTCAAGTTTTTTACCAACAGAATTGGCATGATTAATAACAGCAGCACATAAGTTTGCATGGTACTTATATTCTTTTAACGCTTCTCTTATTTTAGCTACAGGTTTTCCACCGTAGTCTATAACCAAAGCATTGTTTTTATTTAAACCAATCTTCAATTCAAATAAAAGACCTGTGTGTTTACTGATATCATTTTTTGACATTGGTCTCTACTGCTTGTCGTTTAACAAAGTCAGCCCCTATACTTGGATCCAATTGACTTAAGGTTGCAAGCATATTCATAAGCTTAACAACTTCACCATAAGGTCTTGTCATTAAATATCTCATAACCTCTGTTAATTTAGCAGAGTCTATAAGATAAGTTCTTAAGGGTTGTTTTATTGTTGGTTTCTCTTTCGAGTTCGTAGCCATTTTCCTTTCCTCCTTATTATTAATAGCCTTTAAATTGATAATACTTATCTTCAATTAAATCTTCATCTAATAAATAAGTATTAAATTTTCCTTCTTTATTATAGATCTCTTTAAGATCTCTAATAGTTTGGTTTAATGTTCTATGTTGTTGAAGACAACCACAAACTAAATCTTCAACTTCAATCAATGCTTGTTTAACTGCACCCATTACTCTACCTCCTTTATTAATCTATTTAAATACCATCTTGCTTTTTGTAAATCTTCTAATGGTTCTCCTTTAAATTTATAACGTGATACATATTTTAATACGTTACCTTTAAGATATCCATGATACTCGTCATCGGTCATACCATCTTGTATAACATCAATCGTTTCTTTTCTACCTTTAAGATAATGAGGTGGTGAATCTACATTGGCATTCCTAGAATCATCATCTCTAGAAGTAATATCAGTAGAACTATATAAATTAATTTCATCTACCATAACGCCTCTTCACTGTATTATATTGAATAGTCTCAAGATCATACTCACCTTGTTTAACATTACGTTTAACAATTAAACCACTCCACCACATACGTTGGGTATTTCTAGCATAATCTTCTTTATGATGCAAGTAACACCCAGCAGATAAACCAATTACTTTTTTACCCATTGGAGTTGTACACATTGAGTAATCAAAAAGATGACAATGTCCAACAGTAGAGGATACTTTATTCTTTAGGAGGAGAGCACGAGCAACGTTGTCCCCACTAATAGGCTTACCCATAACACCAGTAGGGTAGTTGTGGCAATAGTGGATACCATCCACCACCATAGGTTCTTGGTATTCAATGACCTCCCAGCCAAATTCTTTAAAGTTAAGGTCTTTTGTACTAATTGTGCCATCCAGTTCAGGGGTCTCATCTACTATCCTATCTATTCTATCTTCATGATTACCAAGTAGCATGATCTTTCTTGATCGTCTCCCATTGAGACCTTTGTTAAACTTTTCTAATGCATCATGTGCATGGTTAATATCTTTCTTATATCTTCTTCCTTCGAAAGATTTCTTTCCTTTATCATAACTCGATAAAGAATCCATACTTGCAAAATCTCCCATGCAAATTATGGTATCTGGTTTTAAGTCATGAGCCATTTTCCCTGCCCATAAAAACCTATCATTGCTTGCTTTAGGGTTGCAATGAGGATCCCCAATTACTAAGTGTGTCGCCATTAATTTAACTCCTTGTTGCGTTTACGTTGTAAATATTTTAAAAAATCAATAATATTTTCTGTATCATCTAATTTAGCTTTCTCATTTATACCTCCATTTGTTTTTTTATATTTTTGATCATCCGCAAATCCTTTCATACCTGCTAAAAAAGTAGTATGTGGATCTGCTGTTGCTTGTTTTATCATGCCACGTGCAATCGTGGAACATAATTCGTATTGTTCATCGGTCATTTTATTTCGACTATCTAATAAAATACCACAAGTAAATCCTTTATCCCATGGTGTTACAATAACTTTAATCGAATTTAAAAAATCAAATTTCTTACTCATATCAGTTTAATGTTGGTTCGTCAAATGGTTTTATATCATCCTTAATGGTTGCCATAATTTCATCTACTAGTAAATCAAAATCATCTATAGGTAATTGAGTCTTATACATTCTTAAAGCTTGTGCAAGCATAACACCACATACAGCTAAAGGTTCATGATCTCTACAAAGTCTTGTCATTAATCTAAAGACTTCACTATATACTTCATTTATATTACTTGTTTCTATCTTTTTCATATCGTACCATTACGGGTTCAGTTAAAAGTCCTGCATTATTTAATCTCATAAAATGTTTTGCATCAACAATTGCCAATGGATTTCTATGATTCATTTTAATAAAAACCAAAGGCTGATCGTTTCCATGAGAACTTGCTTGATCATACGCATCATAAATTTTTTTCCATCCTTCTGTATTCTTACATTCAATATCATAAGGGAATACATTCTTTGCTCTCTTTGATAACTTAACATCTGCACCACGTTCACCCATGATAGCAACCTTAACATCATCATCGGTAAGGGCAAGAAACAGACCCCTCAAACTATCTCTCACCCAGTTCTGTAGTCTACGACCCTTAGCTTTTCGACTTCGTATCTTTGTCATCTTTCCTCGGATTGTTTACTTCAGTATACCAAACCCATCTCGGGTTTTTACCCTGTGATTGCTGTTGTTGTAACAACTGCAATTTGCTTCCCCAACAAGGAAGTTTGTATGGGCAGAATCCACAGATCGTACCCAAAACTTTGTTACCTGTCTTTTTAGTTCTATAAGTTTCTTCAATCTCATTAAAGCATCTTTTAAAAGGAACTTTATTTTCTAATGCTTTTAAATTTTCTTTTGCATCTTGTAATGCTTTAACTTTATATTGATCATCGGCAAGTGGAGTTTCACAAACTGTCCACTCACCTGTAGATTTATTAATTACAATCCATCCACCAAAAGGTAGCTTCTCACTTTCAGAATATAAATAACCTTGTGATACATATCCAAAAGCATCGTCCTTAACTACCTCCTCAAAGCCACCTGCTGTTCCAAATTTCTTTTCAAAGGAATAAGGTGACGCACTCTTAATATCCCAAACCTTTTTATCAATTTTAACATCAAGCCTACCTTCAATCGATGATCCGTTGAACTTATACTTAACAGTTTTTTGCTCATCTTCTAATTTAACTCCTGCTGATTTTAAAACAAACACAGCTAATGCTTCTATCAAATCTCCAAAAGTATTTCGCATCTTAACATTATAAGGTTGACCTTCACCTTTTACATTCTGTGCTTCCATTTGTAATTGGCACAAAGGTCTACCTATATTTGACATTCTTGGTTTAAATTCTTTTCTACGTTCTTCCGAAAACTGTTTGCGTAAGGCATTTTTACATGCCTCACCAAACTCTTCAACCAACTTGTCAGATATTTCAACAGGCTCTTTCGCTGCCTTGTCAAGATACAACTGTACTTTAGAGAGGATATCTGTCATTATGCTGATAATGTTTTAATAGGATCACTTACTTCATCAATTACTTTCTTCGCATCTGTATCTGATGATATTGGTTTTCCTTTTTTAGCAGCCTTATAAAGATCAACCACTTCAGTGTTTTCCTTATTAATAACTTCTTGGAATACACCTAACGTTTCCATATCTTCTTTAGACATTGTTAAGTTCGCATCTGCATTTACAGAAATCTCTGGTGTGTAATATACATTACCACCTTTCTTCTGTCTTTTAGAATCAATTGAGAACGTAGTTGTAAACATAAGTTTCTTACGCTTATTCACTTGATCTAATGCAGATCCTACAGGAGCAAATGCTGTTCCTGTAATTCTCCACAACACAGGTAAGTTTGCTACTTCATGGTCTTCACCATTTGCTTTCTTACCTTTGAACGATAACAAACCATAGAGTAATCTATAACATCTTATAGTTCTCTGCTCTGCTAATTGTTCAGGTGTTAGAGATGATCTTTCTTTAAATGGAATCTTACCACATTTTGTTCCACCTAATATATCAATCGCTTCTTCTTTCCAGTTCTTGAAAATAATAGAACGATTTACATACTCACTTTTTTCAGGATCATAATGCATATACTGCATTGCACTGATAAAAGGACGGAACGTAACAGGCTTACCAAAAACATTTTGTCCTACACTAGAATCATAGGCGAACAGATGTCCTACTGGTAATTGATTCCCATCATCGTCTTCGGGAGAACGATTGATTCCAAGTCTTGGTATATTAATACCACTGCTTGATCCATCGTCCTGTCCAATCGCTTGCATAATTTGCTCATTGGACATGTTGTTTATATTTGCTATTTCATTTTTTTCCATATAGCCTCCTTATTTTGATTTACCTTATACCACATTTTTAGGGATTTGTCAAGTGTTATTTATAATAATTCTTCTATAAAATAACCTAAACATATCCATACAAAGAGTCCACCAAGTATAATATCTAACATACCCTAGTCTCCCCATCAGTAGTCTCGCAGGGCAACCCTTCCATACGAGCAAACCACATAAGATAACTTTGTAGTTCTTCATTTTCATTTATATATAATATAGCAGGGGTGCCTTCAAAGTCTTGCTTAAGTTGCTGAAGTTTATCATAAGCTTCTTCTTGCTCATCGTTGCCCCAATCATCTATACCTTTATCAAGTATTGGTACTTCCATTACTTACCTCCTGGTACTGCCCATATTGCTATAGGTAGTATACTTTTTTTTATACGAAAAGAATTATAGGCTTTAATTATTTTTCTAAAACCTTTATCATTACGCATAAATCTTCTAGCATGTGTTTTATTTTTAAACACACCTACATTAGTTATACTTGGACCACCACACCCACTCTTGGCACAGTGATCTACTTCTAATTGTATAATACAATTATCCATTAGTCCTCCTTTAGTATTGTACTTCAGGTTTTAGTTTAACTTCTAAGGTACCTGAATGATTTTTTTCTGCATGAAACTTTAATACTTCATACAGTTCTCCTATATCCCCAACAAAGTCATCATCAAAAACAGTTTTGATAATAGTCTTTGGTCTTTTATATTTAATAAACTTTTGTTTATCATCATTGAACTTACCATCTTCTACTTCGGTATGTACAATTTTTACATTCCTAAACATTAACATATTACTTTACCTCCTTTTTTATGTCTGTGCCATCTTCATTTTTATACCATTCCCAATCATCCTTTGACCAATCAGGATCTTCGTAGTTTAAAAATACTTTATCAGTATCTATATCAGTATCCTCTCTTGGAATACACTCTTCTATTTTTTTCCAAGTTGTAGGCTCATCACCATCCATATCATTAACATGTTTACCTTGAATTGATTCTCTGAATGTTTTACCATAGCCATCTACGTCTTCAACTTTAACAACTTCTTCTTTTGACAAAAGCTCTTCAGCTTCTTCTTTAGTCTTGGCAACAATTTCATAAATCATATCCACTTCATATGTCTTACGAACTTCCCATTTTTGATATCCTATATCACTACTAGGTGTATCTTTTTTGTATGTACCATTAATGATAGGTGGATACTGTACAAATTTAACTTGTGTCATACTATACCTCCTTTATATCTAACCAATTATATCCCATCTTAAGTTCTGTGTCAAGAGGAACGTTAAAATTAATTCCATAATACTCTTTCAATGCAGGTATTACAGAAGCCGTACCCTGTTTAAATATCTTACTCATTGCAGCTTCTTCACCAGGATAAACATCAGCCACAATAGAATCATGGACAGTATTAATAAGTAAACTCTTTACCTTTTGTTCTTTCATTAGTTCATATATTTTTATACATGCTAAGGGTACAATATCTGCTGTTGCAAAACCTTGTACAGGATAATTTTTTATTTGTGTACTATAACTCGATCCACCCCAAGGCATACGTTCTGCGTACGGAAAGGAATACTCTCTGCCTGTAGGTAGCTTAAGTCGTTTAAGTTTAATAGCTTCTGTTTGTAATTCCTCATGCCACTTAGCAATCCCTTTATACTTCTCTGCAAATTTTCTATAATATCTTTTCTCTTCTTCTGTACCTGTTGTCCCACCATATAAAGGTTTAAAGGTATGTGCCTTTGCATCTTGTCGGGATACACCAATAACTTCAGCAGTGTATTGATGCACATCTATTTTATTTTTTATATCTTCCATCCCTTGTTTATCTTGTGCTAAAAATACAGCAGTTCTAAATTCTAATTGTGCAAAGTCTACTTCAAGTATACTCCCTCCCTCAAACCTAGAGTCAACTACCTTACGAATAGGAAATGTCCCACCTCGTGGTTGGTTTTGAAAATTAGGATCACGACTTGATAGCCAAGCCGTAGCTGTCACAGCTTGCATAAACTTAGGATGCAACATACTACTCTCATTTGTAAAAGATTTAATCCCATTCACAAATGTATGTAAGTAAGTATCAATTGAATTATGTCTAATGATAGCATCAATAAATTCTTTTAATTCACCTTCAGCTTCACCTACAATTTTACTTAAAGTAATTCGATCGGTTCTAAATCCTGCTTCAGCTGTATCATATACACTTCTAGGTCTTTGATTAAACCCTGCAATCTTAGCTAACTGACTATAGGTGTAGCCATCACCATCACATACAGAACATTTAGTATATTTTTTATAAGGTGTACCATCAACTTTAATTTTTTTAATTACCCCTTTACCTTTACACGATCCACATTGTTCAGCGGTTGTCATATGAATCATCTCTGTATTATTTCTAACTAACTCTCTAAATTTTATTCTAGAAAAATGGGGTCGCTTTTTATTTTTATTTGTTTGTTTATCAATACCAATATTAAATAGCTTACACCATGCCTCTTTATCTTTTGGTTTCTTTGAGTAGATTAACCAAGAAAGTTGTTCGGGACTTGCTAAATTAATTTTAGTATCACCCATCTTTTCATAAACAATCTTATCAATCTTCTGTCTTAAGTAAGAGAACTCTGCTCGGTATTGTTTCTCTACACTTTCTAATGTAGTAAGATTAACATGGATACCATTACGTTCCATATTTGTTAAGACTAATAAAAATTCATTCATCATTTTAATAGTACGAAGTAATCCACTATTCTTTTCTAATCTTAAATCATCCATTTGAGAATCAAATAACTTTCTAGTTATCTCTACATCTACACGACCATACTCTTCTACAATATCTTTAGGAATATTTTCAAATGAGACACCACGATCCATAAATTCTTTTATCCTATCATCTTTAGATCCAATTCGTCTACGTCTACAGCACATTTCTAATGTTAAACTCTTACGAATACCACGATTTAATACATACTCACCTATCATAGTATCATAGACTCGACCTTCATATTTAAATCCTGCTTCTAATAACCAAGTTAAATCAAATTTAATATTGTGTCCTATCAGTAATGTAGTCTGATCTAGTATAGCTTGTATCTTATAATAACATCCTTCATCAATCCTTTCACTATGATTAGTAAAATAATACTCATCATTAATCCCTACACTTACCAGTATATTTTTAGGATTAAAAGGTAATGGATCCATACCACCTTGCTCTGTCTTTTGATAGGAAGTTTCTACATCTACTGTGCTAATCATCATACCTACTTATATATTTATCAATAGTAACTGCTGGGTCACCATGCCACCCTGTAATTTTATTCTTACTGACATTTAATATTCTCATATTATTTGTTGGATCATTAGAACTTCTATTACCTATACCTATAATTAAATCTGCTTCAGCAGCTTTACCTGTCTTAGAATTTTCCATCATATCAAATGAGATATGATCTCTGTTATGTGCATCAGCTGATGCTTGGGATATAGCAAGTACAACACACTCTCTTCTCTTTGCTATCTCTCTTGCACTGGTATAGATTGCTCGTAACTTTTCATCTGTTCTCGCAAATGTACCCGACACATTAATCTTATCTAGTTGATCAATGATAATAATATCAGGTTTATATTTTTCACAGTGACTATCTATATCTTGAATAGTCCAATCAACAGTATCAATCATTTTAATATTATCTTTTATCTTCTTCCATTCCTCATGAGTCTTTGCTTTATCTTCTATAATCTGTTCTTTATTAAGTCCAGTAAAACAACTGATGGCTCTCATCTGTGTACGAACAGCAGGTTCTTCATTAATAAACGCATGAACTACTGCACCTTGTTCAGCAAAACCATTAGGTCCTGCAACAAGACTAACCCAAAAGGCAGTCTTACCTGTCTCGGGTCTAGCAAAAGCAATCATAAGATTTCCTGGTCCAACTCCACCTATATTCTCTTTCAATCTCATTAGATTAAACTTCCATTTACTGGTTACATTTAATTCTTCAATTAATTTTTCTACATTATCAGTAACAGCTTCTAACTTTTCAGTAGGTAATCCCTTCTTATGTTCTTCAATTAATTTTGAAACAACATTAAAGTCAGCAGGTTTACCATTAAATATTTCAGTAGCTTCAATCGCTATCTTCTGTGCTGTATCTCGATCAGATAATATCCTAACAATATCTTTAGCAATTGCTTCACTAGGTTCTGTTGTTTCTTTAATGTCCTCAATGAGTTCACTGAATTGTTCTTTGGCTGCTCGAGTTAAGGCAGGATTATAGATCGCTGTATGTAATGAATACAATTCATCAACACTTATATCAGCATCATATTTTTCATGTGCCTTCTGTATCGTTTCAAATAAAGCACCGAAGCTACCTTGAAATACACTTCGGGAAACCTGTCCTTTGTATTGAGTATAAAATTTCTTACCCAATAATAATTTTAACATTTGTTTTTCTATCATTTAAAAATTTGCATCCCTTAATCTAGCAATCATTTCATTAATTTGTAAAGCTAATTTTTTATTATCTTCTTTCACTTCTTGTAATTCTTTTTTTAATTCAGTAATTTCTTTTTCTTA
>Ga0208766_1001528_pt1 | contig 12359 bp, 7 predicted proteins | sample ETN01SmetaG_3_FD_185792 | JGI IMG/M metagenome (GOLD analysis project Ga0208766, IMG submission 185792) | Marine microbial and viral communities from oxygen minimum zone, Eastern Pacific Ocean - ETNP2014F12-01SV263 (SPAdes) (version 2) | ecosystem: Environmental > Aquatic > Marine > Oceanic ...
ACTTTAAAAGGATTCATTACTGCAAATTTAGTATCCGTAGCTATCCTACTTTTTATATTTAAGTTATTACTTCCTTCTACTCTTGCCTTTTTTGGAAATTCTGAAGTTTTCTTTGTAAATAATTTCGGGCTTCCATTTAATAGTGGGACAATTATTGCTGGATTAACAATAATTACTTCTTTTTATTATGGCCTTAGATATACACACAAAAAAAATTGGATAAATATTAACACAGGTATTTTATGTACACTTTTTATTCTGATAGGTTTTGCTTCATGGATAATGATTCCGATTCGTTCAAATGCTAATACTGTTATTAATGAAAATGCTCCCTCAGACGCTAGACTTCTACTTGCATATTACAATTTAGAGCAATACCCTGAGACTAAATTATTTTATGGCCCTATGTTCTCAGATATATATTCTGGTCAAGATGAAAATGAACCTTTTATTGATGATAAACCTAAATACGAAAGAGATTTAAAAACTGGAAAATATATAATTGTAAATCATTGGGAAAAAGCTAAAATTAATTCTAATTCTAAACACACTGGTTTTCTGCCAAGACTATGGAGCTCAGAACATGCTGGTAATTATATAAATTTTACAGGACCATTAAATTTTAAAATAAATTCATCTTATAAAAATAATGATCAATTAAAAAGTAGAATTGAAACTTTTAGAAATGATTCTGAAGAAGGTGTCTTATCTGGAGAAGATTATGATGATTTCTTTAAAAAATTTAGTCCTTATTTAGATATTGAAAAACCTTCTTTGTTTTCTAACCTACAATTTCTGTTTGAATTTCAAATGGGGTATATGTATTGGCGATATTTTATGTGGAATTTTGTTGGAAGACAAAATGATTTTCAAGGAAACTATGATAATTTAAAAGGAAATTGGATTAGTGGAATTAAAACAATAGATAAAATCAGGTTGGGTAATCAAGAAAAACTAGATGATGACTCCTTAAACAATAAAGCGCGAAATACATATTTCTTTCTACCTCTTCTTTTAGGTTTAATAGGTCTATATTTTTTGTACAAAAAGAATTTAAAACTCTCATGGGTTTTACTTTTACTATTCCTTTTTACTGGACTTGCCTTAAAAGTATATCTTAATGAAAGACCTTTTGAACCTAGAGAAAGAGACTATGCTCTTGTAGGTTCATTTTATGTCTTTTGTATTTGGATAGGATTAGGGGCTATTTTTTTAATTGAAGAATTGAAAAAATATATAAAAAATAAGTGGAGTCAACCCGTTATTTTGTTACTATTATTTATTTCAGTTCCTTTTTTAATGGCCTATCAAAATTGGGATGATCATGATCGTTCTAATAGATATACAGCACAGTCTATTGCTAAATCATACTTGCAATCTATTCAAAAAAATGTTGGGGCAATGATTTTTACTATTGGTGATAATGACACTTTTGCTTTATGGTATGCACAGGATATTGAAGGTTTTAGAACTGATGTTAGAACAATTAACACAAGTCTTCTAGCCACCGATTGGTATATCGACCAAATGAAAAGAAAAACATATGAAAGCGAACCTATTCCCTCTCAACTTACTCATAATTTATATGCTTATGGAACAAGAGATTATATAAGACACCAATCTTTAATTGATTCTGTAAGATGGGATATTAAAGATTTTATAAACTGGGTTGGAAGTGATCATCCCAGAACTAAGTATAGAAATCTAATTGAACAATCTGGAAGTGATCCTAATTATTTACCAAAAAGTCAACTAGAAACAGTCTTCTATCCAACCAATAAAATTAGAGTTAATGTTAATAAAGAAAATGTTTTAAAATCAGGCCTTGTAAAACCTGAAGATGAAAATAAAATAGTTCCATATATAGATATTGATTTACCTAAATCAGGCATAACTAAAAATCAACTTTTAATGCTTGATATAATTGCTAATAATGATTGGAAAAGGCCTATTTATTTTACTGGTGGAAGTTATGATGATTCAGAATACATATGGATGAAAAAATATTTACAACTAGAAGGTCTTGTATACAAACTAGTTCCAATAAAAACTGAATTAGCTAAATACAATCCTTACATAATGGGAAGAATAGATCCTGATCTGATGTATAAAATTGTAAATGAATGGGAATGGGGAAATTCAGATGATCCTAATATATATCATGATCCCGAGACAAGAAAAAACAGCATCTCATATAGAAGTAATATGGCAAGACTAGCTGAAGTTTTAATTGAAAAAAATGAATTTAAAAAAGCAGAAAATGTTGTTGATCTAGCCTTAGAAAAAATGCCTATTGACAGATATGGCTTTTATAGTTTATTAGTTCCTTTTGTAGACAATTATTATAAAATATCGAAGTTTGAAAAGGCAAGAAAACTATCAGATAAAATTGCTTACAAGTATTATGATAGATTAGAGTATTTCGCATCTCTTTCTCCTAATTTTCAATACCCAATTGGAGAAGAGATTATAACTGAAATAGAAAGGTATAGAGCTTTAGTTGAAGCTACTGTTGTTAATAAGGATAAGCAGAATATTACTTTAACTATTGATAAATTCATAAGTGCATCTAAACCTTTTATTTATTTATATGGTGATTTTGAATTCTATACTAGCCTTATAGATTTTGTTGAAGCTTACTATATAGTAAATAATCCAGAAAAAGCTCAAAGCTTAGCTGAAAAAATTATCAATCAATATAAATCTAGATTAAACTTATATAGTCAACTTAAAGAAGAAAGTCAATTAATTTATATTGACAGAATTAAAAGTGACATAATGGATTACAATTATTTAATAGAAATAATTGTAAATAATGAAGATTCTGATTTTTCAAAATCAGTAAAAACTGATTATGACAATCTACTTAAATTATTTACAGAAAAAATAAAAAGTTAATTAAAAGTGATCTTTAAGAAGGCTAATTAAAGTATTCGCATCCTGATCTCCACTTTGACGCCATACCATTTCAGCATATTTATAAATCATCATTGTAGGAATGACTTTTACTCTTAATGCCTCTGATAATTTTTGATTTTTATCAATATCAATTTTAATTACTTTCCCTTTGTCTCCAATTGCTGCAGCGACATCCTTTAAAACTGGATGCATAGAATCAGAGACCTCATCATCCTTGCTATAAAAAGCTAATAATAAAGGGGATTTTTCATCAATTAATTCTCCAAACTTAGACATTAAAAAAAATTTTTTTAATAATTATTTTAACAAATGTAAAAGATTTTGTCTAAAATCAAAGTTTTGATTTTCTTAAAGTGATTACAGTAATCTCTGGCCATATACCTACTCTTCCTGGATAACCAAGATAACCAAACCCTCTATTTACATTTAAAAATTGTTTGTTTTTTTCATAAATCCCAGCCCACTGTTTGTATTGCCACTGTGATGGACTCCATTTAAGAAACCCTGGAATTTCAATTCCAAATTGAAATCCATGGGTATGTCCACTTAATGTTAAATGAAATTTATGATTATGTTTTAAAACCTCTGCATCCCAATGAGAAGGGTCATGGGTTAATAAAATTTTAAAATCATTTTTACTTGTTTTTTCAACGGACTTATTTAAATCTCCAGCTTTTTTAAAACGACCTTTCCCCCAATTTTCAACACCCACAATAGCAATTTTCTCTCCATTTTTATCTATATATACAGAATCATTATTAAGTAAAGTCCATCCCATTTTCTTTTTAGTTGATAACAATAAATCCATATTAGCTTTTTTAGCTTCTTTATTTTCCCAATTAGTATAATCACCATAATCATGATTCCCTAAAACAGAAAATATACCAGAAGGAGCTTTTAAAGAAGAAAAAGATTTGACCCAAGGAAGTAGTTCTTCTGATTTATTATTTACTATATCTCCAGTAAATAATATTACATCAGATTTTTGATCATTTACTAAATTTAATCCATAATCAACTTTTTCAGGGTTATCAAAACTTCCACAATGAAGATCTGAAATCTGAGTTATTTTAAATCCATCAAATGAAGATGGAAGATCATCAAACTCTAAATCGTAGGATAAAACTTTATAATTATATTTTCCTTTATACATTCCATAAAGCATAGCTGAAAAAGGAATACTAGCTAAAATAATAGCAGCCTGAGAAATAAATTTTCTTCTCTGTGGAAAAGAAGTTTGATCATAATTTAAATTGTTTTTTGTAAAAGAAAATAGAAATTGGAAAAACCTGGTTAAATCTTCTAAAAAAACAACAGAAATAAGAACTAGTTGAAAAACAGATAGAGCTAAAAAGAAACCTATATAAAAACTCATTGATTGAGTAAAACCAGAAAACCTTACGTAAGAAAAATATATTAGCATTCCATAAATAATAGAGACAAATGAAATATATACTCCAATTAATATTTTATTACTTGTAGCTGTTTTTATTGCTTGAAAAGCATAAAATTGAGTTATTAATAAAAAAAGTATAAATATTACCCAGCGCATAACTGTTAGACAAAAATAATTGCGAAAATATTAAAATTATTTATTTTAATGTGAACTTATGTTTTTTGCAATTTCAAGTGCTTTTCCATCTGAAAGACTCGCCACAAAACATGTTGAATTTAAAATTGATTCATAAAGGGTCTCTGCTTGAAATTTAACACCCTCTGGAACTAAGGATAAAATAAGTTTATCATAGGCTGTAGGTTTATTTTCAAAATTTCTATAAGCTGCAAAAACAAAAGCTTCTAATAATTCTGTAATAGCCTTGTATCCTAAAATTTCTTTTTTTACAACTTCTGGAGCCTGATAAACTTTTTTAATACTGACGTCTATTATATCTTCAACCTGTGCTTTATATTTACTCTTTTCTAAAAGAGCTTTAGAAAATGTCCCTTCTAATATTTGAGTCTCATTTTCTGTGAAAACTCTTATAGCATCTTGAATTAAACTATTTATAGCAATTGCTCTTAGATAACTTAGTCTATGAGGTTTATCTTTAAGCTTTGCATATTTTTTAGTATCCAAATCATTTTTAACTAGATTAATAAGATATTCTAAAGCAAATTCTTCAGAAATCCATCCAAGATTAATTCCATCTTCAAAATCAATTATTGTATAACAAATGTCATCAGCAGCTTCTACTAAATAAGTGAGTGGATGCCTTAAATTTTGATTGCCATTTTTTAAAGATAATTCATCAATTATTTGATCAAACTCTATTTTTTGAGCTTGAAAAAAACCAAATTTTTTATCCCTCACATGATCTGTTGGTTTTATTGGAAGACTTGCTTTTGGATATTTTATAAAAGCTCCTAAGGTTGCGGCACTTAATCTAAGTCCTCCAGGAATTCCTTGAAAAGATTCAGTTAAAATTTTAAAACCATTGGCATTACCCTCAAAATCACAAAGATCTTGATATTCTAATTTTGAAAGTCTGTTTTTAAATTCCTTACCATTGCCTTTATTAAAAAAATGACCAATAGATTTTTCACCACTATGACCAAAAGGAGGATTACCAATATCATGAGCTAAAGAAGCCGCAGCTGTTATTGCTCCAAAATCATTAGGATGATAGCCTAATGTTTTTTCTAAATGCGAATATTTATCTAAAATAACTCTTCCCGCTATTCGTCCTAAACTTCTACCTACTACAGATACTTCAAGACTATGGGTTAATCTTGTATGCACAAAATCTGTTTTTGAAAAAGGGATCACTTGAGTTTTATCCTGCAAACTTCTAAAAGCATTTGAAAAAACAATTCTATCATAATCTACTTCAAACCCAAGTCTTAAATCATCCTGATCAATTCTTAATCTTTTATTTTTATCTCCATGACGCCTTAATGATAAAAGTGATTCCCAATTCATAAAACAAATTTAATATTCTTAATTAAAATTTAAGCTAGACTAGTAAACACTTTTCAATAAGAGAATTGATTTAAGATTAATCTTTTTTATAACTTTTAGAATACTCATCAATTAAATTTAAAACACTCTTTAATAAATCTTTAGTTTCCAGTAAAAGATTAAAATATAAAGAAGTGTTTTTTGGGCTTAACGCTTCTTTTCTTGTCAAACCAATTTGCATATCAATTCTATCATTAATATTACTTCTTAATTGAACTAATTGAGATATAACTAAACTAATTGTCTCAAATCTTTGATCTTTAAATACCTGCATAATTTGATTTGAGAGAGCATTAAAACTTTCTCTTATCTCATTTAGGTCCTTTAATTGATTAAACCTTAATTTTTTATGTTGATTATTTACATGTTTAAAACTTTTCTTAGAAATATAATCTAAAGATTCTGCAATATCTGTTAAGTCTGCAAGAATAATAATATAGAAATTACTTCCTCTAACACTAGTTTCATCCAAGTTTTTAATGAAATAAAATATGTTATCTCTTAAATCTTCTATTTCAGAATTTAATTTTTTAACTCCTTTTTTAGCTCGTTTAAGTCCCTCACTATCTTCTTTTGTCAGCCCATTTATTACCGTTGAAAAAATCTTGTCAGATCTTTTTAAAACCTTAATTATATTATCTGAACTTTCAGAAATAATTCCCTGAACTGTTTTACTTTCTGATTTTTTTAAACTATCAGGGTCAATTCTACTATTTCTAATTCTTTTATGATAGAGAAAATTTCTAACTAAAATAATTACAGTAATAATTAAAAGTACTGGAATCATAATTTCTTTATTCCAATTAATCAAGAAAACGACCATTCCAGAAGCAACTAATGCTCCAAAAGCTGTTAGAAACCAACCTCCTATAACATTTAATACACCAGCCACTCTATATACAGCACTTTCTCTACCCCAAGCTTTGTCTGAAAGTGATGTCCCCATGGCTACCATAAAAGTTACATATGTAGTTGAAAGTGGCAGTTTCATTGAAGTAGCAATTGAAATTAAAATTCCTGCGACCATAAGATTTACTGAGGCTCTTATCATGTCAAATGCTGGAGCATCAATACTCTGATCTTTAGTCAAAATTTTACCTTGAGCTTGCTTGAAACTTAATTCAATTTTATTTTGAAAGTTATTGGGAAGAACATTAAAAACTTTTGAAGATATCCATGAAGAAGAACTAACTAAAGTTCTTGAAAGAAAAGTTGGATTAAATTTTTCATGGGTTTCTATCTGACGAGATAAAGAGATTGTTGTCTCTAAAACAGTTGAAGCTTTTTTCGAAAACCAAAGCGTCAAAACCATTATCCCTCCTGCTAAAAAAAGCAAGAAAGGTTCTGCTGGAACTTTTTTATCTAAAACTTCCATTGAAAATAATGAAGCTTCTATACCAGAAACAACCCAAGCCTCATATGAATGATAAGCGGCCATTGAAACTCCAATAAAATTAACTAGATCATTTCCTGCAAAAGCTAGAGCTAGACCAAAAGTTCCTGCAGCAATAACAACTATAAGGACACTTTTCTTAGTAAGAAATTCATATACATAAGAAAATAAAGAAAAAAGAATTATACTAATTATTAATGTAATTATGTCATTGTCTCCAATGTGTGAAATTAAATCTTTATAATATGGAGAACCTTTAAGGCCTTTAATAAATATAAAATATGTTATCGCTGTCAAGGCAATTCCTCCAAAAACAAAACCAAAACTTTTTAATTTTTTTTTATATTGAAAAGAAAAAATAAGCCTACTAATCCATTGTACAATAACACCTATTGAAAAAGCTATTAATACTGATAAAAGTATTCCCGCAATTATCATAGTTGCTTTTTCTGTATTAATATAATTTACCAAATCTGAAACAGACTCATTATTCTCAGCAATTTTAATTAAAGACATAACAATAGCTGCTCCCAATAAATTAAACACTATTGAAACAGTTGTTGAAGTTGGAAGACCTAGAGTATTAAAAAAATCAAGTAATAAAATATCAGTCATTATTACTGCCATGAAAATCATCATTATTTCGTCAAAATAAAATTCGCCAGGATTAAAAATTCCTTTTCTAGCCACTTCCATCATGCCACTAGAATAGACAGCCCCTATAAAAATTCCAATACTTGAAACTATCATTATCGTTCTAAAAGAAAGAACTTTTGATCCTATTGCAGAATTCAAAAAATTAATCGCATCATTACTAACTCCAACAACTATATCAACTATTGCTAATAAAGCAAGAGTTACAAGCATCAAAAAATATACATTCTCCATTAATAATTTACTTTAACTTATAACTTAATCCAAATCGAAAAGTGTCAGATGTATCCCAACCGACAAGAAAAGAATATTTGTTATATGGTTTCTCAATAACAAATGCTGTTTCATAACTTTCATCAAACCAAAATTCTGTTTGAACCCATAATTTTATATCACTCATTTTATATGTTATTCTAGGTTGAAATGATGGTATTTCTTTTTCAATTTTATAATGAATAGGTATTTTTAAAGAAACTTTTTTATCCTTCCAAACGCTTTTACTAAAAGTAACCCTATTCTCACTTTCATCAGTCCTGTGTCTTAGGGCAAAATCTCCTATGCCGACTTTTAAATATTCTTTATTATTTGTTCTTACCTCCCAACCAATTGATTGTCCCTTTAAATTATAAAAACTTAGAAGTATTAAAGTGATTAATAAATAAAATATTCTATTCATCTTTTAATAATTTAAATGAATATTCAAATTTCGTTTAAAAAAAAATCATCAATGTTAAGAGAATATTAAATTAACATAAATGATTTAAACAAATTAATTTATCAATAAAGTTTTAAGATCCGCACATCAAACAATCATCATCTTCACTATTTTTTGATTGATCAAGCATTTGTTTTAATTCTTCAGGTTTTAGAGGTTCTACTGCAACCTGTTTTTTTACTTTTTCTGAAACAGAAGTTGCTGTTTCAGCAGAAATCTCAACTTTAGTTTCTTTTGCTTTCGATTTAGTATTATCTAAAGTAAACTTAATAGCATCTACGGCAGATTTAGTTCTTAAATAATACATCCCTGTTTTTAAACCAGATTTCCATCCGTAAAAATGCATAGAAGTAAGTTTTGACATCGTAGCTCCTTCTACAAAAAGATTTAAAGATTGTGATTGGTCAATAAAATATCCTCTTTGTCTAGCCATGTCAATGATATCTTTCATGCTTAATTCCCATACTGTTCTATATAGCTCTTTAATATCATCTGGGATTACTTCTATATTTTGAACTGAGCCATTGTTTCTCATTAATTCCTGTTTTAAATCCTCATTCCAAAGGCCAAGATTTACAAGGTCTTCTAAAAGATGTTTGTTAACAACAATAAACTCACCTGATAAAACTCTTCTAGTGTAAATATTTGAAGTATAAGGTTCAAAACATTCATTATTTCCAAGAATTTGAGAAGTTGATGCTGTTGGCATAGGAGCAACTAAAAGAGAATTTCTAACCCCATGTTTCTTAACAGATTTTCTTAGTCCTTTCCAATCCCAACGACCACTTAATTCATCATCCTTTATACCCCATAAATTATGTTGAAATTCTCCTTCAGAAATTGGAGAACCTTTATATGACTGATAAGGTTTATCTTTTTTTGCTTCCTCCATTGAAGAAGTTACAGCTGCAAAATATAATGTTTCAAAAATTTCTTGATTTAATTTTTTAGCTTCATCAGATGTAAAAGGAAGTCTTAGCAAAATGAAAGTGTCTGCCAACCCTTGAACTCCTAATCCAATTGGACGATGTCTAAAATTTGAATTCTCAGCTTCTTTAACAGGGTAATAATTTCTGTCTATAACTCTATTTAAATTTTTTGTTACTTGTTTAGTTACATCAAATAGTGCTTGATGATCAAACCCTCCATCTTTAACAAACATTGAAAGTGCAATTGAAGCTAAATTACATACAGCAACTTCATCTTTGGAAGTATACTCTAAAATTTCAGTACAAAGATTTGATGATCTTATAGTTCCAAGATTTTTTTGATTAGACTTTCTATTGGAAGCATCTTTGTAAAGCATGTAGGGCGTTCCTGTTTCAATCTGAGATTCTAATATTTTTTCCCAAAGTTCTCTGGCATTTATTGTCTTCCTACCTTTTCCTTCTTTTTCATATTTAATATATAATTTTTCAAATTCCTCACCATGACAATCAAACAGACCAGGACATTCATTTGGACACATTAAAGTCCACGTAGAATCTTCTTCAACTCTTTTCATAAATAAATCTGGAGTCCACATTGCATAAAACAAATCTCTTGCTCGCATTTCTTCCTTACCATGATTTTTCTTTAACTCTAAAAAGTCAAAAATATCAGCATGCCATGGTTCAATGTAAATAGCAAAAGAACCTTTTCTTTTTCCTCCACCTTGATCAACATATCTAGCAGTTCCATCAAAAACTCTTAGCATGGGCACAATTCCATTAGAAGTCCCATTTGTTCCAGCAATATATGATCCCGTAGCTCTTACATTATGAATAGACAATCCAATACCTCCCGCAGACTGAGAAATTTTAGCAGTTTGTTTTAAAGTGTCATAAATTCCATCTATACTATCATCCTTCATTGCTAATAAAAAACATGAAGACATTTGAGGTTTTGGTGTTCCTGAATTAAAAAGAGTTGGTGTAGCATGAGTAAAATACTTTTTAGACATTAACTCATATGTTTTTAAAGCAGAATCTATATCATCCAAATGAATTCCAATTGAGACCCTCATTAGCATATGTTGAGGTCTTTCAGCTATTTTCCCATTGAGTTTTAATAGATAGGATCGTTCTAAAGTTTTAAAACCAAAAAAATCATAACTAAAATCTCTGTTATAAATAATGCTGGAATCTAATTTGTCTGCATTTTTTTCAATAATCTTATAAACTTCATCTGAAAGTAAAGGGGCCTTTTTTCCAGTCCTTGGATTTATATACTCATGTAAATCTTTCATTGTTTCTGAAAAAGATTTTTTTGTGTTTTTATGCATATTAGAAACTGAAATTCTAGCAGCAAGTTTTGCATAATCAGGATGAGTTGTTGTCATTGTTGCAGCAATTTCTGCAGCAAGATTGTCTAATTCTGAAGTTGTAACTCCATCATAAAGACCTTCAATTACTCTCATAGCGACCTTAACAGGATCGACTAAAGAATTAAGTTCATAATTAAGTTTACGTATTCGATCGGTAATTTTATCGAACATTATAGGCTCTTTACGACCATCTCTTTTTACTACGTTCATTATACTTTTTTAAATTTAAACACAAAAAATCCTCGAAAAGTTTTAAAAACTTTCTTTACTAGCAATCTCTAATCAATTAGAAATCTGCATCAAAGCGAATTTTAGAATCTTCTTTTTCATTATTTAAGACTCCCGCTTTTTGATACTCCCCAACTCTTTTCTCAAAGAAATTAGTTTTTCCTTGCAATGAAATCATGTCCATGAAATCAAAAGGGTTAGGCACATCAAATTCTTTTGAAAGACCAAATTCAACCAATAAACGATCAGTAACAAATTCAAGATACTGAGTCATTAATTTAGAATTCATTCCTATAAGACTTACTGGAAGAGATTCTGTTATAAATTCTCTTTCAATATTTAAGGCATCAATTAAAATCTTCTTAATTCTTTCTTTTGGAACTTTATTAATAAGATGATTGTTATGAAGGTGAACAGCAAAATCACAATGAACTCCTTCATCTCTAGATATCAATTCATTAGAAAAAGTTAATCCTGGCATTAAGCCTCTTTTCTTTAACCAAAAAATTGAACAAAACGAACCTGAAAAGAAAATTCCTTCAACAGCAGCAAATGCAATTAATCTTTCGGCAAAAGAATCCGAATCAATCCATTTTAATGCCCAATCAGCTTTTTTCTTTATAGCAGGAAAAACATCAATAGCTTTAAATAATTTATCTTTTTCTACTTCATCTTTAATATAAGTATCTATTAAAAGTGAATATGTTTCAGAATGAATATTTTCCATCATAATCTGAAACCCATAGAAAAATTTTGCCTCAGAATATTGCACTTCATTAACAAAATTTTCAGCTAAGTTTTCATTAACTATACCATCCGAAGCAGCAAAAAAAGCAAGAATATGCTTTATAAAATATCGTTCGTCATCATTAAGTTTATTTTTCCAATCTGCAAGATCTTCACTTAAATCAATCTCTTCAGCAGTCCAAAAACTTGCCTCCATTTTTTTATACCACTCCCAAATATCATGATGTTTGATAGGAAAAATTACGAATCTATTTGGGTTATCTTGAAGTAATGGTTCAGCTGAAGACATATTTGATTTTTTTAATGATTATTATGTTAAAAAATTAATTGAAACTTTCTTTAACAAATATTCGAAAAATTAATTGGAAATTGAAAGACCAACTTTTCCACAAAGTGGACAAGTTTTTAACAAAATGGGGGGTGTAATTTTTTTTTATAA
>Ga0208766_1001530_pt1 | contig 12347 bp, 10 predicted proteins | sample ETN01SmetaG_3_FD_185792 | JGI IMG/M metagenome (GOLD analysis project Ga0208766, IMG submission 185792) | Marine microbial and viral communities from oxygen minimum zone, Eastern Pacific Ocean - ETNP2014F12-01SV263 (SPAdes) (version 2) | ecosystem: Environmental > Aquatic > Marine > Oceanic ...
ACTCCAGAACAAAGACAAGCAGAAGATGATAATAGGCCTTATTGGCAACGTTACGATGATTTATGAGTACAAACAATGAGTAAAAAACGATGGGAAAATGAGACACTCAAACCAACTCTAGAGAAGTACCCAGAAAGAAAAGAAACTTTGTTAGATGAACGAGATATACTAAACACTCCTGAAGATGTAAATGATTCTGAAATAGAATTACCTGGAAAATTTCCTTACACGAGAGGCATACATGCAACTGGATACAGAGGGAAATTGTGGACAATGAGACAATATGCTGGATTTGGCACTGCTAAAGAAACAAATGAAAGATTTAGATACTTACTTTCGGAAGGTCAAAACGGACTTTCTGTAGCATTCGATTTACCAACTCAAATTGGTTATGATAGCGATGATAGCATGGCAACTGGGGAAGTTGGAAAGGTAGGAGTAGCAATCGATTCGGTTGAAGACATGGATGCTCTATTCGATCAAGTTCCTCTTGACAAAGTATCAACCAGTATGACAATTAATGCTCCAGCATCTATTCTCTTAGCAATGTACATTGCCACTGGTGCGAATCAAGGTGTGTCTCAAGAAAAATTAAGAGGAACGATTCAAAATGACATTTTGAAAGAATATATTGCTAGAGGAACTTACATTTTCCCTCCAAAACATTCAATGAGGCTAACAACTGATGTGTTCGAATATTGTGCTGAAAAAGTTCCTAACTGGAATACAATATCAGTTTCTGGATATCATATAAGAGAAGCTGGATGTACTGCTGAACAGGAATTAGCTTTCACAATTGCTAACGGAATAGCATATGTAGAGGCTGCAATCGAAAAAGGATTGAATATCGATGATTTTGCTCCGAGAATGACTTTTTTCTTTAATGGACACAATGATTTTCTTTATGAAATTGCTAAGTTTAGAGCTGCAAGAAAATTGTGGGCTATTATCATATCTGAAAGATTCGGATCTAAAAATGAGAAATCAATGACTATGAAGTTCCATACTCAAACTGGGGGTTCGACACTAACTGCCCAGCAACCACACAATAATGTGGTTAGAACTGCAATACAAGCCCTTTCTGCAGTTCTCGGAGGAACACAGAGTTTACACACAAATGCTTTGGATGAAGCACTAGGTCTTCCCTCTGAAAAAGCTGCTAAAGTGGCTTTGAGAACACAACAAATAATCGCTGAAGAATCAGGAATTCCATATACTGTAGATCCCCTAGCAGGTTCATACACTATAGAGAAAATGACCCAAGAACTTTATGACAGTTCTATGGCTTTAATCACAGAAATAGATGACAAAGGCGGAATGCTAGAGTGTATCGAAGAAGGATGGGTTCAGTCGCAAATAATGGATTCTGCCTACAAATTCCAAAAAGAAGTTGAAACTAACGAAAGAACAATAGTCGGAGTTAATAGGTACTTGGACAAAGAAACTGAAGATACTGAAGAAAGAACTAAGTTAAATGAACAGGCGATAGAGGAACAAATTAATAAATTATCTATCTTAAGACAAAATAGACCCCAAATAACCGATTATTTAGACAAAATTGAACAAAAAGCAAATACTGATGAAAATTTAATGCCTTACATAATTGAAGCCGTAAGTGCGAAAGTTACTATTGGTGAAATTTGTAATTCTCTTCGAAAAGTATGGGGCGAATACAAACCTAAAACCATTTTATAAGAATCAAGTAATTTTATCTAATACCCTTTCAATCGCTAAAGAATTGGCGAGGCTAGGCTAGTGTTGGTTAAACTGGGGGATTGTGGATCCCTTGTCCCGGGTTCGACTCCCGGGCCTCGCCCCAATTAAAAAATTAAACCGTTATTTCGCCTTCAGTTCCACATTCAGAACATTTCAAAGTTTGTAACTTACCTGTTGAGCTGACTTCTATTTCTTCCGAACATTCGGGGCATGAAACTACAACAATATCAGACTGTTTTTTATCAAAGAATACCTTAGCTTGCTTTGGAACTGGTTGTAATGGACTTGCCTGTCTTTTAGATGATGATGCACTTGAAAAACCACTGTCAACCAGTGATTGATTGCCTCTCAATCTAATATCTGAAAGATATTTATATGATATCGCTAAAATCAAAGCAAAAGCAAGAATGAAATAGAAAAAACCAAATGTTAATACTAGCATATAACTCGTAACTGTATTTTTTGACATAAGCCAAAATGAACTGAAAGCAAAAAGAATACCAACCAATGATACTACGAAAAGATAGCCGATCCAATAAGTTATAGTTGAAACTCCATAACCTACAGCTTCACGGAAAGAAACATGAGATTCATCGTCATGATCTGGAAGCTCCATAAAGCCATCACCAATTTCAAAACCTGATTCATCCGAATAATATGAATCTACATTTTCCGAATTATTATAAATTAAAGTTACAACTGCCATAGTTGGTAATAAGAAAGTATAAACGAACCAATGAATTGCTGGACGCCATGAAAAATATATTGTTTCATTAACTGTTGAAGAACCGAAAAAAGTAACATTTGCAACTAGTTCTGAATTATAAGCATAAGTCCCTGCTGTTGTAACTGAAAAAAAATCTGTCTCTTCTTGTATAGCCCGTGGAAAAGTATAAAAGAAATAAAGACCCGAAACAATGGGTAAAAATACTGCTGATGCTAAAGATATATTAGAAATCATAGTTACTAAATAATATTCCATTTGAACCTTAAAGTGATGATACAAAGAACAGAAAAAAGAAATACAAATGAAAAATTGTGAAATACTCGCAAAAATAAACATCCATGCCATAACTAAAGTAACATCATCGACAGGATAATCATCTCTTTCAGTTACAATTTGCAGTGAAGAATAAAATGAATAACTAATATTATTTTCTTCTTTTTTCCATTCATCTGAATTTGAATCTTCCTTATAATAATCTATAACATGGACTTCACTAATACCATAGTAGGTTTGGTCCCTATCAACCATGTTTTCTTTTGATTCTAAATCTTCATTATTATTATACTGCTTGCTTTCCTGTAACCAAAAACCACCATCAATAACAAAATAAAATAAAATAATCATAATGAAACTTAAAACAGCCCAATGCATCGGTTTTGTCATAATTTATCCAAAACTGATGAATATATAATATTTATTGAAAATCTTTATTAATCTCGGTTTCTTCCTATAAACATAGTTATTACTACCAATAAATATGAGAATTACGTTATACCAAAAACACCTAACTGGCAGACTAAAACATATGGTTATCGAAGTAAAAGATAATCAAATCTTTACTGAATGGTGGACTTCGAAAGACGAAGAAGATGGCAAAAAACAGAACACAAAAGAGACCATCTATGGAAAAAATAAAGGACGATCTAATGAAACGTCAGATAATGAACAAGCTATTTTGGAGTTTGAAAGGAAAGTTAAAAAGAAAAAAGAAGAAGGATATGTTGAGAATCGAGAAGATGCAGTTATTGGTGAAATAGCAGTAGTTAGCTCAGTTCTAACCCAAGCTTTTGCACCTTCAAAACCAATCAGTAAATTAAAAGAAAAAGAGGACCCCTATGATGGCAATTGGTTAGCTGAAAGAAAATATAACGGTTCTTGTATTCTTTTGCACGATACTGGAAATGAGCAAATAGGTTATACAAGAAGAATAAAACCAATAACTGATATTTTATCTGTTATTCCCCAAATTAAAAATAATTTAAAACTTTTACCTGAAGAATCTTTAGTTATTGGTGAACTAATTGCTATTGATTCAAATGGACGAGAGGATCCGAAAGTCCTTAAGGCTGTGACCACTGAAACCACAACTGAGGCAAAAGCATTAGCAAAATATAACTCACTAATTGAAGAAGGATATAAATTTGACTACAAAGTTTTTGATGTTATATTTTGGAATGGAGAAGATGTAACTGAATTACCATTCACGGAAAGATTAGAATTAACAAGTATCTTTGGGAAACGCGAAGTAAGTATCTTTAATGAAATAATGGCAAATGAAGCTACTAAAAAGGACTGGGAGGGATTTATACTCCGAAGACCTGAAGATGTAATTACATTCACTATGAATGGAAAACCTAAGAGAAAAGGATCATATAAATTCAAATTTATTGAAACTACTGATTGTATTGTTACAAAAGTTTGTCCTGGATCGGGTAAGCATGAAGTTAGATTTGCGAGATTTAGGTTAGCTCAATATGAGAAAAGTCCATTTTTTGATGAGCCAGTCATAGTTGACTGTGGGTGGGCTGGAGGTGGAAGATTAGGTGAAGAAAATATGGACCTTATAACTGCAGATTTGCTCAAAAAAGGATATGAACTCAAAAAAACTAACCTTCAAGAAAAAGATTGGTTTGCTGTAGAGCTAGAGTACCAAAGTAGACAAAGTAGAAATGATAAAGGTCAACTCTGTTTTGAGTTTCCAATTATTATAAGAACAAGAGAAGATAAACCCCTGAACGAATGTGAAGTTTAGATGTCACTTACAGAAACTTCAGATTCTTCACCTGTTTCTAAATCTTTAATCTTAACCATTTTACGAGACCACTCCTCAGGACCAACAAGAACTAAGCGTTTAGCACCAATACGTTCAGCATGTTTGAAAGCCCATTTCATCTTCTTATCCTCGAGAACTAAATCAACCATTCTTTGAGAATCTCGTAATGATGTTGCAACCATAACTGCGATATCTCTTAACTCTGGATCTAAAGAGATTACTATGTCTTCAACACCACTTAATAATTCAGGCATTAAGCCCTTCTCAGAAAGTAATTCCATAATGACCATATCGCCAAAACCAAAACCTGTTGCAGGTAAATCTTTACCGCCTAAAGTCGAAAGAAGTTTGTCGTATCTACCACCTCCACAAATAGCTCTAAACTTCTCTCCTCTATCATGAACTTCAAAAACTGAACCTGTATAATATGCAAGACCTCGAACTATAGATGCATCAAATTCAACCCATTCAGACATTCCATAAGATTCTATAGCATCAAACAGAAAATTAAGTTCGGAAACTGCAACACTATCATCATTGAGAGCTTTTTGGAGTTCTTTCATGCTTTTAATGCCTAAAATTGATTGAATCGTATTTATTGTCTTAGAATCATGACCTAAATCTGATAACTGTTCCTCTACTAAATTAGAAGAAAGTTTATCCATCTTGTCAACAATAATACATGTTTTAGCAAATTCATCTCCTTTAATATCCAAAGCCCCTAAAACTTCTTCAAGAACTTTTCGATTACTAATACGAATAACTAAATCTTCAGCAGTTAAACCTACACCTTCAAAAAAAGTTACTAAGACTGATATTAATTCAGCGTCTGCAGTTATTTCAGTAGTTCCCCATATATCTACATTCCATTGATAATGTTCTCTTCCTCTACCTTTCTGAGTTCTTTCATAACGCCAGCACTGAGGAATTGAAAACCATTTGATAGGCATTGCCAAGCCTCCTGCTCGTGCCATGACCATGCGTGCCAACGAAGGAGTCATTTCAGGACGTAACGCTACTTTCCGCTCGCCTTTATCTTGGAAATTATATAATTGCTGAGTTATTTCTTCTCCCTGTTTTCTTGTATACAACTCTTCATGCTCTAAAACTGGTGCATCGTATTCTTCAAAGCCATGTAAAAGTGCTGCATACGTAAAATTATCAAACAACCAATTACGTAATCTCATATCTTCTGGATAAAAATCACGAGTGCCACGAACGCCTTGAGTCACATCAGCTTATTGGAGGTAGAAGTTAAGTGCTTTGGGCAGGGGCAAAGTTATAGAACTGCTGCGATGGGAGTTCAATGGGAACCTCTGAAAAAATTGATGAACTCGAGAAAAAACTCGAAGATATATCACGTGGAGACCCTAAAAGAATTGATAAACAACACAATGCTGGAAAGATGATTGCCCGAGAACGTGTTGTTGCACTATTAGATCCTGAATCTTTTATCGAATTAGATGCAATGGTAAAGCATAGGAATTCTAATTTTGGTTTAGACAAGAAAAGACCTGATGGTGATGGAGTCATAACTGGACATGGAACCATCAATGGCCGTACAGTCTATGTATTTGCTCAGGATTTTACAGTATTTGGAGGCGCTCTTGGAGAAGCTCATGCTAAAAAAATCTGTAAGGTTATGGATATGGCTGTCAAAACAGGATGTCCGATTATTGGATTAAATGATTCAGGAGGTGCTCGTATCCAAGAAGGGGTTGTTAGCTTAGGAGGTTATGCCGAAATATTTTACAGAAATGTAGCTTCTTCTGGTGTTATACCTCAATTTTCTCTAATCTTAGGACCATGTGCAGGTGGTGCAGTTTATAGTCCAGCAATGACTGACTTTACTTTGATGGTGAAAGATACGAGCCACATGTTCATAACTGGTCCTGATGTGATTAAAACTGTAACTCACGAAAATGTCTCCTTTGAGGATTTAGGAGGAGCTATGACGCATAATTCTCTCTCAGGCGTATCTCACTTAGCGTGTGAATCAGAAGAAGATGCATTTGATGCATTAAGAGAATTGATAAGCTATATTCCTCAAAATAATGCAGAAGGCCCTCCAACTACAAATTATACAAAAGAAGAAAACAATATAATTAAAGAACTAGATTCAATTATTCCAAATAATTCTAATGAACCCTATGATATGCGTGATGTTATCAATTTAGTTTTTGATGATGATTTATTCGAACTGCAACCGCATTGGGCTAAGAATATCATTACAGGTTTTGCAAGATTAAGAGGACATCCTGTCGGAATTATTGCAAATCAACCTTTAGTTTTAGCAGGTTGCCTAGATATTGATGCATCGACTAAAGCTGCACGCTTTGTACGCTTTTGTGATGCTTTTAATATTCCTCTAGTTACTTTTGTTGATGTTCCAGGTTTTCTCCCAGGGACTGAACAAGAACATGGAGGAATTATTAGACATGGAGCAAAATTATTGTATGCATTTTCGGAAGCTTCAGTTCCAAAATTAACAGTCATTACAAGAAAGGCATATGGTGGTGCTTACGATGTTATGTCTTCTAAACATATACGCGCCGATCTAAACGTAGCTTGGCCTACTGCTGAAATTGCAGTAATGGGGTCAGATGGTGCTGTAAACATAATATTTAGAAATGAAATTAAAGAAGCTGAGGATCCTGAGAAAAAACACAAAGAACTAACTGATGAATACAAAGAAAAATTTGCCTCACCGTATGTAGCTGCTGAAATGGGATATATTGACCGAGTAATCTTTCCAAGAGATACAAGAAAAGAACTATTGATTGCTCTTGAACGCTATGGAAATAAAAGAGAAGAACAGCCTAAACGTAAACACGGAAATATCCCGCTGTAAAATTTATTTATCACACTCCAATGAAGCTCAATGAGTGATATATTAGAAGTTGGAAGCAAAGCACCTGATTTTACAATCCCAAACCAAGATGGAAAATCTGTTAATTTAGATAATTTATCTGGTAAATGGGCTGTGATTTATTTTTATCCTAGGGATGATACTCCTGGATGTACTGTAGAAGCTAATGAATTTACTGAATTATATTCTAAATTTGAAGATAACAATGCAATTGTAATCGGTGTCAGCCCTGATAATGAAGCTAAACACTGTAAATTTATTGATAAATATGACTTGAAAGTTGAACTTTTAGCAGATACAGAAAAGACTATGCTCTCTGATTATGGAGTCTGGCAAGAAAAATCAATGTATGGTAAAACATACATGGGTGTTGTAAGAACAACATATCTGATTAATCCTGATGGACAAATTTCTGAGGCTTGGCCTAAGGTAAAGGCTAAAGGTCACGCAGAAGCGGTTTTGAATAGACTTATTGATTTGAAAGGATAAAATCCTTACATCATACCGCCCATTCCACCCATACCACCCATTCCGCCCATATCAGGCATGGCTGGCATTCCTCCACCACCGTTTTCTTCAGGTATATCGCAAACTAAAGTTTCAGTGGTTAAAACCAAACCAGCTATTGAGCCGGCGGCTTGAATGGCATTTCGTGTAACTTTCACAGGATCGACAACTCCTGCTTTCATTAAATCTTCATAAACATTAGTTCTTGCATTAAATCCAAAATTACCTTTTCCTTCTCTAATCTTAGAAACAACAACTGAACCATCTTCACCTGCATTATCTGCGATTTGGCGTGATGGTATTGCAAGAGCATCTCTTACTATCTTAACGCCAACAGACTCTTCATCGGATAATTTACCAGCCAATTTATCAAGGGATTCTGCCGCTCGAAGAAGTGCAACACCTCCACCAGCTACAACTCCTTCGGCCATTGCAGCTCGAGTTGCATTTAATGCATCATCTACACGTGCTTTCTTTTCTTTCATTTCAGTTTCAGTAGCTGCACCAATTTCTAGGATTGCAACACCTCCGCTTAAACGTCCAACTCTCTTGTCAAGCTTTTCTTTATCCCATTTACTGGTAGAAACTTTTGCTTGGCTTCTTAAAATTGCAACTCTCTCATCGATATTTTTCTTGTCACCGCCACCTGAGATTATAGTTGTTTTATTTTTAGCTATAATTACTTTTTCAGCAGTTCCAAGATGCATTTCAGTGATATCTTTTAACTCTGAACCTTGATCTTTAACGATAACTGTACCACCGGTTAAAATGGCTAAGTCTTCAAGTTGCTCACCTTGCTCATCTCCAAAACCTGGGGCTTTGACTGCACATGCTTTAACAACTTTAGAAGCTACATTCAGAACTAAAGTAGCTAAGGCTTCGCCTTCGAGATCCTTAGAGACAATCAATAAAGGAGATTTACTTTGTTTAACTGCCACTTCGAGAGCTGGAATCAAATCTTGTGCTGATGAAATTGTATGATCTGTGAATAAAATCTTAGGATTTTCTAATACTGACTCTCTCTTTTCACGATCTGTAATCATATAAGGTGAAACATAGCCCTTGTCAAATTCCATTCCTTCAACAACTTTGAGGCTAGTCTCCATTGATTTTGCTTCTTCCACAGTTATAATTCCATCATGGCCTACTTTTTCTACTGCGCTAGCAATCAAACCACCAATTTCTGAATCATTATTAGCTGAAATAGAAGCTACTTGTTCAATAACTTCTCCAGATACAACTGGTTTAGATGCTGATTTTAATTCTGAAACAACTGTCTCTATTGCCTTATCAAATCCACTCTTGAGATTTACAGGAGACATTCCTGCAGATACATTTCTTAATCCATATGATGAAAGTGATTGAGCTAAAATTGCCGCAGTAGAGGTTCCATCTCCTGCATTATCTTGAGCTTTACTGGCTACTTCTTTAACCAATTGAGCACCCATATTTTCGTAAGCATCTGGTAATTCTATATCTTTTGCAATAGTAACTCCATCATTAATTATTGTCGGACTTCCAAAAGACTTGTCTAAAACTACAGTCCTTGCTTTAGGTCCTAATGTAACCTTAATTGCATCTGTTGCTGCGGTTATACCATCTAACAACTTCTTTCTTGCTTCTTCACCATAAATCATTTGTTTTGCCATTTTTTACCTCACTTGACCTTTGCTTGAAGATCTTCTGATTTTACCAAAAGATATTCACTATCTTCCCAGGTTAATTCTGTTCCTGCATATTTCTTGTATACTACTTTATCACCAGACTTAACATTCGCTGAATCGGGACCTGCTGCAACAACAGTTCCTACATTCATTTTCTCTCTGGCTGCTTCTGGTAGCATAAATCCGCTAGCTGTCTTTTCAGCTGCTTGTTCTAGTTCTATAAGAACCATCTCTCCTAAAGGTTCAATTCCAATCGACATTTTTTTACTCCGTATTTGAGTTAGGCAAGCCACTGAAGTGATAGATTTACACAAGCAGTAACCAACCTGAGGTTGTCTACTCCAGCCCCTATATAAAATTGATTATAATCCCTTAATTAAGTCTAACAAAACTTTCCTTGGTTCAGATGATTTAACGACACCTGATGCTAACAGTATACCTTGTGAACCCAAAGAAATTGCTTTAGATATGTCATTTTGGTTCTTTACTCCAGCTCCACAAAGTACTGAAATATTTGAATTGATTTTCTTTACCATTTCAACAGTATCAGATATTATTTCAGGTTTAGCTGTTGAAACTGAAATATCTCCACCTATTAGTTCAGGGGGCTCTACAGCTACCATATCAGGATTAAGATGTGCTCCTTTTTCTGAAGATTTTAAATCGGCAGTACAAAGAACAGTTGACAAACCAAGATCTTTACAACGATTTATCGTTTTTTCAATTTCATCCCAACTCATTTGGCATTCTGCATGATTTACCAATGTGCCTACTGCACCAGAATACCTGACAGCTTCAGGCAATATAGATCCCGTATGTGAACCATAATTTACTCCATCAACATGTTGTGCGAAGATAGGAATTTTAAGATTATCACTAAAATCTACTAAGTCAATCGCTGAAACTGCAGCTGCGAGATTTACATTATGTTCAATCGATATTTCTTCCATTATTTTACATAAGTCAAAACCATTGGCACCATATCCTTGCTCGTACGCTTTCAGGTTCACAATTATGATTGGAGAATCATTTCTCATAAAATCCCATGAAACAAGCATTTAATGACTCTTTGGGAATCATTATAAAATAATGCCAACAATGCCCATACGTGTCTATTGATATTAACAAAAAAATTCTAGTAACTGGTGCTTCAGGTCAGATTGGAATCGAATTAACTGCCGCACTAAGAGAAAAATATGGTACAGAGAATGTTATGGCTATTGATATAAGAGAAACCGAAATAGCAAAAAGTGGACCATTCAAGATATGTAACATATTAGATTTTAACAAGTATAAAAAAATAGTAATTGACAATAATATTGGGACTGTATACCATTTGGCAGCCATACTCTCAGCTACAGGAGAAAAAAATCCTAAACTCTGCTTTGATGTTAACATGAATGGACTCCAAAATGTCTTAGAAGTGGCTAAAGAATTTGATCAAAAAATATTCTGCCCTAGCTCAATTGCAGTTTTTGGACCTGATGTTCCAAAAGAAAATACGCCTCAAGATGTTGCATTAAATCCAACTACTGTGTATGGTTTAACCAAAGTAGCTGGAGAATTATTGTGCGATTATTATTTTAATAAATATGATGTTGATGTTAGAGGAATACGATATCCTGGATTAATCAGTTGGAAAAATAAACCGAGTGGAGGTACTACTGATTATGCTGTTGAAATTTACTTTGGGGCTGCTGAAAATGAGCAATATGAATGTTTTGTTAGTGAAGACACTAGATTGCCAATGATGTATATGCCTGATGCAATAAGAGGCACTCTAGAATTGATGGGTGCGCCTCTCGATTCACTAAAAAATCACTCCAATTATAATTTATCAGGGATGAGCTTTTCAGCAGCAGAACTTGCAGATGCTATTCAGAAAATTGTTCCAGATTTCAAGTGCACTTTCAAACCTGATTACAGGCAAAAAATTGCTGATTCCTGGCCAATATCAATAGATGATGAATCTGCAAGAGAAGAATGGGGATGGAAACCAAGCTTTGATATTACTAGTATGACTAAAGATATGATGAAGAATTTGAGGAACTAAATGACTACGCCTACTGAATGGATGAAATCTGAATATAATGACTTAGTCAAAAAAGGATTTGATTGGAAGCCACCAGTTGTTAGTGGCCCGTCTACAGGAAGGGCAATTATTGATGATAAAGAAAGAATAATGCTCTGCGCAAATAATTATCTTAGTATGAGTAATCATCCTAAAGTCAAACAAGCTGCTGTTGATGCGGTAAAATCCCATGGTGCTGGAAGTGGAAGTGTTAGACCTATTGCAGGCAACATGGATATTCACAATGAACTTGAAGATACAATTGCTAGATTTAAAAAACGAGAAGCTGCTTTGTATTATCAAACTGGATTTGCAGTAAATTCAGGATTAATTCCTCAATTGGCTGGTAAAAATGATTCTATTATTTCAGATCAACTCAATCATGGATCGATTATTGATGGAGTACGATTATCTGGCGTCAAAAAAGAAAATCGTACAATTTATGCCCACAATGATATGGGAGAGTTAGAAGATAGATTAAAGGAAGCCACAAATAAAAGTGAGAAAACTTTGGTGATTAGCGATGGTGTATTCTCTATGGATGGTGATATTGCACCATTAGACAAAATAACAAAATTAGCTAGAGAATATGGTGCAATGACTTACATTGATGACTGTCACGGTGAAGGTGTCCTTGCTGGTGGAAGAGGAATTGGAGCTCATTTTGGAGTTGAAGATGAAGTTGATATGGAATCTGGATCTTTCTCCAAAGCATTTGGAGTAGTAGGAGGTCTTGTTGC
>Ga0208766_1001531_pt1 | contig 12346 bp, 11 predicted proteins | sample ETN01SmetaG_3_FD_185792 | JGI IMG/M metagenome (GOLD analysis project Ga0208766, IMG submission 185792) | Marine microbial and viral communities from oxygen minimum zone, Eastern Pacific Ocean - ETNP2014F12-01SV263 (SPAdes) (version 2) | ecosystem: Environmental > Aquatic > Marine > Oceanic ...
ATATGACCTAGCATTTGACAAATCCCTCTTCTTATAGGGGCGATTAATTCAAGCTTAAAAATTAAAGTGTCACCAGGTACAACAGTTCTTTTAAATTTCACTTTATCAATTTTCATGAAAAAAGTCAAATAATTTTGAGGGTCAGAGACTGTATGCAGAAGCAAAACGCCTCCAGTTTGAGCCAAAGCTTCTATCTGAAGTACACCAGGCATAATAGGTGTTCCCGGGAAATGTCCCTGAAAAAAGGGCTCATTCATTGTTACGTTTTTTAAACCAATTACATGGGTTTTAGAAAGCTCAAAAATTTTATCAACAAGAAGAAATGGCGGCCTGTGAGGCAATATTTTCATGATTTGATTGACATCCATCAATGGTTTTAAATTAACATCAAATTTAAGTACATTTCTACGTTTTTCATTTTTTATAATTTGAGCAACTTTTTTTGAAAAATCTGTATTTACCCTGTGTCCAGGCTTGTTCGCAATAACTTTCCCTCTTAATGGGGTTCCTATAAGCGCTAAGTCACCAATTACGTCAAGTAATTTATGTCGGGCGGCTTCATTTGAAAAATGCAAGCTTAAATTATCTAAAATTCCATTTGGTTTGACAGAAATTTTCTCTTTCCCAAAAGCTTCTTTTAACCTAACCATATTACTTTCAGATAAAGGTTTGTCAACGTATACAATAGCATTATTTAAATCACCACCTTTAATGAGGCCATTTTCTAATAAGGTTTCAAGCTCATGAAGAAAGCTAAAAGTTCTAGATGGCCCAATTTCAGATTTAAATTTAGAAATATTTTCCAATGTTGCATTTTGTGTACCAAGAATTTTAGTTTCAAAATCAACCATTGCAGTTACCTGGTAGTTTTCAGATGGTATTACTGTAATTTCACTTCCACTTTTCTTGCATTTATAAGAAATAAGTTCAGTTACAACATATTCATTTCTTTGCTCGTCTTGCTCTATAACTCCTGCTTTTTCAATTGCTTCAGTAAAAAATTTAGATGACCCATCCATAATTGGTGATTCAGGAGCGTCCATTAAAATCAAACAATTATCTATCTGCATCCCAACTAAAGCAGCAAGAACATGCTCTGAAGTTTGTATTTTAACTCCATCTTTTTCTAAGGTTGTCCCCCTATCGGTAGTTTTAACATATTGAACATCAGCTGGAATTTCAAAATAAGGCTTTATGTCTGTTCTTAAGAAAACAAAACCAGTATTTACTGGAGCAGGTTTAAAAGTTAGTTTGACTTTCTTGCCAGTATGAAGACCAACTCCATTAAGAGAAACTTCTTTTTCTAAAGTTTTTTGAGGAACGGTTTTTGTTATCATTTTTTATTTTTCTTTTCAATGGAGTCAATTTTTTTTATGATTTCTGGAAGATTTTTAAAATGGACATAAGATTTATTATAAGAATTATATGAAAACGCAGGTGTCCCTTGAATAATAGAATTAGTTTCAACATCACTAATTATACCTGACTGACCCTGGACTTTAACATTGTCCCCTATTGTTATATGGCCAACTATTCCTACTTGACCGCCAATCACACAGTTTTTTCCAATTTTTGCAGAACCTGCAATTCCTGTTTGACCAGCTATCACAGTGTTTGATCCAATTTCAACATTATGAGCAATTTGTATTTGATTATCAAGCTTAACTCCGTATCCGATAAGAGTATCACCCAAGGTAGCTTTATCAATCGTTGAATTAGCTCCAACATCAACATTTTCTCCCAATATGACTCTACCGGTATGGGGTATTTTTTTATAAGCGCCATTTTCTTGTGGAGCAAAACCAAAACCATCAGAACCAATCACTGCTCCACTATGTATAACACAGTTTTTTCCAATAACAGTATCTTCCATAATTTTAGCACCAGCAAAAATTATAGCACCCTCCCCTATATTTACATTTGGACCAATATATACATGAGGAAATATTTTTACATTTTTTGAAATTTTAGAATCTTTTTCAATTAAAGTCATTGATCCAATATAACTGTTTGAATATATCTTTACAGATTCGTGAATCTCAGCAGAACTAGAAACTCCAGTTCTTTCAACAGTCACTTTTTTATAATAATCAAGCAAAGTAGAAAATGACTCATAGGGGTCATTGACTCTAATTAACGTAGATTCAAGATTGTCTTCAAGGACTAAGTTTTTATCAACAATAATTGCAGATGCCTTAGTCTTGTATATATACGGTGTATATTTTGGGTTTGATAGAAAAGTTAGCGAACCTTTCTTTGCATTTTCAATTTTTGCTAATTCAAAAATTTCAGCTTTTGGGTTACCCTCAATTTCACCATGAATTTTTACAGCAATTTGTTGAGCAGTAAATTTCATGATGCAAAAATATAAAATATAAGTTAGAAGTTAAATGTTTATTTTAGAGCAATTAAATTACTATTTTCTTTTGCTTTATGGGTTCTATAAGAATTCTTTGGGTTGATGACGAAGTTGAGCTATTAAAGCCTCATTTTCTTTTTTTAGAAGAAAGAGGCTATGACTTAACTCCTTGCAATAGCGGCCAGGATGCACTTGAATTGATAAAACGAGAAAGATTTCAGGTGATAATGTTAGATGAAAATATGCCAGGGCTATCTGGCATTGAAACTCTTAATGAAATTAAAATTTCACTTCCAAACATTCCTGTTTTAATGATAACTAAAAATGAAGAAGAAGAATTAATGGAGCAAGCAATTGGATCAAAAATTTCAGATTACTTAATTAAGCCAGTAAATCCTAATCAGATACTAAGTGCACTTAAAAAGCTTTTTCAGCATAAAGATCTAATTGCAGAGAGAACGATTAGAAATTACCAAAAGGAATTTTTAAATATCTCAACAAGACTACTTTCTATAAGGAACATAAAAGAATGGCAAGATTTTTACATGAATTTACTTTACTGGGAATTTGAATTGGAATCAATCAATAATAAAGGGATGATGGAAATTTTCAAGACTCAAAAAAAAGAAGCTAATCATCTTTTTGCAAGATTTATAAGCTCTAATTACAAAAATTGGATTTTAAGTGATTCAGATACACCTTTGCTTTCTAATAATTTGCTAAGAAGGAAAGTTTTTCCAACTCTGAAGGAAAATGAGAAGACTCTTTTTTTGTTGATTGACAACTTAAGGTATGACCAGTGGAAGGTAATATCTAGTTTAATTGAAGATCACTATCAAAAACAAGAAGAGGTGCCTTATTGCAGTATAATCCCTACTTCTACTCAGTATTCTAGAAACTCTATTTTTTCTGGACTGACACCATATCAAATGCAAAAAATACATCCAGAATTATGGGTAGATGAGGCTGATGAAGGAGGTAAGAATCTTCACGAAAAAGAATTTTTAGAAAAACAACTTGAAAGATTAAATATTCAAATTTCTGTTGATTATCATAAAATTTTAAATCTCAAGGACGCCCATAACTTACTTAAAGATTTTGGAAACAAAAAAAAATGCGATTTAATTACGGTTGTGTATAATTTTGTTGATATTCTTTCTCATGCTAAAACAGAGATGAATATAATAAAAGAACTTGTGCCTGATGATAAAGCTTTTAGATCATTAACTTTATCTTGGTTTAAAAACTCTCCTTTACTTGAGCTGATTGAAAAAGCTAGGGAAAGAAAATACAAATTAATAATAACTACTGATCATGGAACTATAAATGTGTTGAATCCTCAAAAAGTAATAGGCGACAGAAAAACAAATGACAATCTTAGATATAAAAAAGGAAAGAGTTTAACTTATAATCAAAAAGAAGTTTTTCTTGTAAACGACCCAGTTAATTACGGACTGCCAGTTTCTAATGAAAAATATATTTTTGCAAAAAACGATCAATACTTTATTTATCAGAATAATTTCAACCAATACGCCCTGCACTATAAAAATACTTTTCAGCATGGAGGTATTTCGATGGAAGAAATGATTGTTCCATTAACTATATTAAATCCAAAATAGATTGATTATGAGGTTAGAGTTTGATCTTTCAGAAATTAGAGCTATATCAAATAAAATAGTAAAGAAGATAGCTCATAAGATTATATTGTTTGAAGGAGATCTTGGTGTCGGGAAGACCACATTTATTAAGGAGATTTGCAAGAGCTTGGGTGTTAATAGTTCTGTAAACAGTCCAACTTTTTCAATAGTCAACCAATACTCAAGCTCTCAATTTAACACGATTTATCATATTGATCTTTATAGAATAAATAATTTAAATGAAATTTTTGATTCGGGAATAGATGAATGCTTTGATAATAAAAGCTATTGTCTAATTGAAAACCCTGGGAAAATTGATGAAATTATTTCACATTCTCATCATAGAATTAAGATTTTAAAAAAAACTAACAGCGATAAAAGAGTTATAGAGTTCTTAAATTAAAATTAATATGAGCTTTCTTAAACGTTTGATTTATTATTCTTTTGGTTTTTTTATCGGAGCGATTATATTGTCATTTATTTTTTCTGGAAAGAAAACAACCTGTAACTATTCGCCAAATGATAGAGTAATTGCAGATATTTTAAAAAAAACTTTAGTACATGATTTTAATATCGATGAGAATAATTTTATTGACTCAGCTAGATTTATAAAATTTATTAAATCTGCAAAAGTTGATTTTAGTCAGAGCGACACTAAAGTTGATAGCTGCAAAACATATACTCTATTAGGCCATGAAAATGGACTGAAAAAGAATCTTAAGCTTAAAAATTGTAAGAAAAAAGTAATAATACTTGAATTTAACAATATTAATTAGCCCTTCTTCTTTTTATTTCTTTATTAATTAATTCTAATTCTCGTTTAGAGTTTGAGTCTACTGAGCTATTCTCTTCTGCCCGCCTAATTAAATATGGTAAAACTTCTTGAAAAGGGCCAAAAGGAATATACTTAACCGCACGGAATTTTCTTTTTGCTAAATTAAAAGTAATATGATCACCCATGCCAAATAGTTGAGCAAACCATATATTAGGATGATTTTTAGGAATTTTATTTTGTCTCATCCAATAAATGATACTATTAATGCTCCTTTCATTATGAGTGCCAGTGAAAAGTAATATCTTTTTAAGATTCTTAAGTATAATTGAGATGGCTGCATCAAAATTTTTATCAGTTTCACTTTTGTTGACACATATTGGGGAAGTATAATTCATCTTTTGCGCACGCAAATTCTCAGCCTCTAAATAAGCTCCGCGAACAAGTTTAATTCCTAATTTAAAATTTTCCTTTTTGCATTTTCTAATCAGTTTTTCTAAATAACTCAACCTGTCTTTTCTGTACATTTGAAGAGTTGTAAACACCCAAGCCTCCTTTTGATTATACTTTTTCATAAGGTACTCCATCAAATAATCAATTATTTTTTGTGTCCAACTTTCTTCTGCGTCAACCATTACTTTTACTTTTGAATTAATCGCATGTGAAATTACTGTTTCAAATCTATTTTTTACTTTTTCCCACTCATCCTTTTCTTTGTCCAAGAGAATATCCCCATTACTTAATTTCATAAACAGCAAAGATCTGCCAAAGCAAGAAGGTTTGAATACGACAAAAGGCATATATTCATTTTTATTAGAGAAATCAATGGTTTTCATTTTTTTAGATAAAAACTTTTCAAAAGACTCTTCTTTTGACCCTCCCTCGACAGAATAATCTAAGACAGAAAATATATTATTGTCACCAAGTTTCCTTACTGTTCTTAAAGATTCTTTATGGTTCTCTCCAGCGCAGAAATGATTGAAAAGAGTGGTTTTGACTATTCTTTTAATCGGAAACCTAATTTTAATTGCAAATTTTATTAAGCTTGTCCCCAGTTTAGACAGACTAGGAGATGAAAGAATTTTATAAATAAATTTTGATTTTAAAAGATCTGAATTCTTTTTGATTGAAAAAGCAGTCTTTGTGTTTTCAAATATCACCTTTTAATTTATTTTTTCAAATATACCTCAATTAATTTCAGAATATATTATCCAAGGGCACTCATGTTGCCTTAATATATTATTTTTGAAAAATGATAGAAAATTCTAACACAATAGATGCAAATGGATATTCAGTTGAGTTCTCTGAAAAAGCTTTTAATTCTTTAAACGCCCTCATTAAAATCAAGGGATATTCTTCAATATTTATTCTAGTTGATTTGAATTCTAGAGACTTATGTCTTAAATATTTTCTTAATAAGTTTAAAGCTCCAAAAGAATTCAACATTATTGAAGTTGATCCTGGCGAGGAAAAAAAGAATCTTAGCACTTGTGATTTTGTCTGGAGACATTTGTCTAAAAATGGAGCAGACAGGAAATCTCTTCTAATTAATTTAGGCGGAGGCGTAATTACAGACCTAGGAGGTTTTGTTGCTGCAACCTATATGCGAGGTATTGATTTTGTTAATGTCCCTACTACCCTACTTTCAATGGTTGATGCCTCTATAGGCGGAAAATTAGGTATAGATCTGGATAATTTAAAGAATCAAATAGGAACAATAGCTAACCCTGATCTTGTTTTGATAGATTCTCATTTTTTAAAATCACTTTCTGACAAGCAGTTTATTAGCGGTTATGCAGAAATGATAAAACATGGATTAATAAAGAATAAGAAATATTTTGAAAAATTAATAAGTTATAATTTTTTGGCTGACCGAATATTGATTGAAAAGTATATATATCAATCTATAGTTATTAAAAATAATATAGTAAGAAAAGACCCTAAGGAACTTGGGGAAAGAAAACTTTTAAATTTTGGACATACCTTAGGCCATGCTATTGAATCATATTTTTTAAATCAAACAAATGAAAAAAAAATACTGCATGGCGAAGCTGTTGCAGCCGGCATGATTCTAGAATCCTTTATTTCAACTAAAATTAATGGACTGTCATTAAAAGAGGCTAATTATATTTCAAATTCTATCAACAAAATATTTGATAAAATTAAATTTTCAAAACAAGAGATTACTGCAATAATTGACTTAGTTAAGTATGACAAAAAAAATATAAAAGGAATGAATAGGTTCACATTGCTTGCTGAAATTGGCAAAGCTAATATTGACAATACAGTTTCGTCAAAGATAATCCGATCAGCTTTTGACATGTATAAAGCACCTTAGGCGGAGTTTCTACTTGCATTAATATTCCCAAACAAAGAACGCGTAACAACCCTTTTAAAAACCTCAAGTTTCTTTTTATCGAAATTAGAGTTAGTTTGATTTTCTCTAATTTTTATGAGAGCATATTGCTGAATAGTGACAAGAGGCTGAACTATTTCTTCTCTTATTTGAATTGAGCTTCTTCCAGCCTTTTCATTTTCCATTAAATTAGAAAAGCCAGTTAGTTTCACAATCATTTTCTTTGAAAGCATATATTCTTTGTTTATTATCTTCCAAAAATCACCAAACTCTTTGTCAGTTTTCATATAAGAAGTTAGTTCAAAAAATGATTTTGTAAGACTCATCATACTGTTACTGATCAGCGTCCTGAAAAAAGAAGATCTTTTATACAGTCCAGTAACTGATTTAAAATCGTCATTTTTTTCAAATGATTTTAAAGCGCTTCCAACACCAAAAAAGCCAGGGACATTTTGTTTTGACTGACTCCAACTGCCGACAAATGGTATAGCTCTCAAATCATCAAAATTTAATTTTTTTGTATTAGCTCTTTTAGAAGGTCTGCTTCCAATGTTTGCTTTTGAGTAAAAATAAAGGGTAGTCATTTTTTCTAAATATGGAATAAATTTTGGGTGAGATTTAAATTGATTATACTTTTCATAGCTTTTTTGAGCTAATGAATCAAGTGTCTCTATATCCTTTGCGCTCAAATTATTTTTATCGGTTTTAAAAATCTGATTCTCAACACCGGAACTTAAAAGTTGCTCTAAATTAAATTGACAAGATTCGTTTGTTCCAAAATTTGAACTAATTGTTTGTCCTTGAATAGTAAGTTGAATGTCATCAGCTTTTATCTTGTTGTCTAGAGAGGCATAGAATTCATGAGTATTTCCGCCGCCTCTTGCTGGAGGCCCTCCTCTGCCATCAAAAAAGGCAATTTTTAAACCAAACTTGTCAGATAATTTAGTTAATGCTTTTTTAGCTCTGTATATACTCCAATTTGCCATGAAGTATCCTCCGTCTTTAGTGCCGTCAGAAAACCCAAGCATTACAATCTGCTTGTCCCCTCTTCGCCCAAGATGCTTTTTATATTCTGGGTTTTCATAGAGTGATTTCATGATTTTACCACAAGCTTCTAAATCATTAATTTTTTCAAATAATGGAATTATATCAATTGTTGGTTTTTCCCAATTACAAACTCTTATCAAAGCAAATAATTCTAGAATATTCTGGGTTGATTGGCAATTGCTTATTATGTATCTATTCGACCCTTTTTCCCCATTATTATTTTGAATTAACTTCATAGCCTCAATGCTTTTAAAGGTTTCAAGAGCCAAACCTTTTTTGAAAATCGATGAGGGAACGTTTCCTTTTAAGGAGGAGAGAAAAGCAAGCTTTTCATCAACACTCATTTTAACATATTGATCAAAATTTTTATTAAAGTATTTAGATGCGCTTGAATGACACATAATCTCCTCAAAAACCTTACTGTGAATTCTTGAATCTTGTCTTATATCGAGGCTGGCAAAATGGAACCCAAATATTTTAACTTTATTAATTAGATCTAGGATTAAATCTTCATAAAGGCTGTTGTGTTCCTTGATTATTATTTCATGTATTTCATTTAAGGATTTTAGAAAGTTGTTTGAATTGAAGCTGCCCAAGGTATTTTCAGAGTACAAAAGAGCGTTTATTTTTTTTTCTAAATTTTCAATTTTAAGTTCGATGTTATCAAAAGTCAACTTTCTTTTAAGTTGCTTAAGTTCACGATAGTAGTTTTTTAAAATTGATGATTTTAATTTTTCAGCTGTTTTTAATGTAATTTCAGACGTCACATAAGGATTGCCATCCCTATCACCACCTGGCCAAAAACCAAAATCAAAAACCGAGTTTTCTATTGTTTTGTTTTGAAAAATATTGTTTTGAATGTAATTGTATATGGTGCTTGCAGAGTGATAGAAGACTGTCTCTAAATACCAAATTAAACTTATTGCCTCATCAAGTGGGGAAGGTTTTGCCCTTTTATAAAACCTAGTCTTTCCAAGCTGGGTCAATAGTGCTTTTATGCGCTCAAGGTCATCTTTTTTCAAGGCCTCTGAAAGGTCGTTAATTATACCAAGAACACTTCCTGGGTAAAATTGAGTTGGATGTGCAGTCAGGACTAAACGCACTTTAAATCTTTTCAGATAGTTTTTTAAACTCTCAAGCTTTTGAACGCTAACAGCCTCTTCTTTTATTTGCCTTAAAGTTCCTCTTCCGTGCATATTGTTTACATATGCAAAGCCGGCATCTTCAATAGCATCAAAAAGAACGACTTGTCTTTCTATGTACTGAATAAACCTGAAAATTAAATCTACTTGATCTTTAAAGGTGTAATTGGGTAAAAACTGTTTGAAAAAAGTTGTCAATATCTTGCTAGGGTCCATTCCTTTTTTGTAGCCATTCTTGCAATGATCTGCAAATAATGGTAAAAGCATAGCAGTGTTTTTAATTGTCTTAAATGGGAGAGTAAGAAATAAACTATTATATATCTGAAATTTTGAAAGAATTCGTTCGTTAAATCTCTCAAGTTTTGGTTTTCTGGGCATTAATTAGCTGTCAATTTTATAAATCATTAAATATGCGATGCATTAAACGTCTTTTGTCGTTTATGCTTTCTTCAAGTGATATCATTGTTTCTGTTCTAGAGACCCCAGGGATATCATCAATTATAAAGATAATGTCTTTGGCGTGTTTTGTTGTTTTAGCTCGAACTTTACAAAAGATGTTAAACTTACCTGTAGTTACATGAGCAACTGTAACGTATGGAATTTTTTCCAAATTAGATAAAACCTCATTTGTCTTGTGGGTCTTTTCAAGGAAGATCCCAACATAGGCGATAAAAGAATATCCAAGAAGCACATAATCTAGATTTAAGGAGGAGCCTCTGATGATACCTTGGTCCTCCATTTTTTTTACTCTTACGTGAACAGTTCCTGCTGAAATCAATAGACGTTTTGAAATTTCAGTAAATGGAGTCCTGGTATTATCTATCAATATATCCAGGATCTTTTGGTCTATTTCATCAAGTTTGATAGGATTCATAGGTATATGCTCTCAAAACTAACAAAAAAATAATAAAAGCTCAATAAACATGGTTATTTTTCATTAAAACCAGCTATTTGTCAGGAAAAAATGAAATATCAACAATTTCATTTTCTTTAAAAATAAATTCTTTCGAATAAAGCTTTTTACTCAGATTAATTGTTGAATGAGAATATAGCTTAAGACTTTTCCCATGTGAATGATATGTGGGCTGGAGAAAAATACTTTGGTTTTTTAAAACTTCACTATATTGAATTGCCAACTGATGATTATGATAAATTAAATTTTGATCTATTACTGTCACATTGTTTATTATTACATCTACATATTTTTGATTGTTTTCGGGTATTTTAAAGTAATCTTCACATAATCCGCTTAAAAAACTTTTGTTAATTATTGAATTTAACGCCTTTTTTAACGATAAAAACATCAAGTCTTTAGAAAAAGACCTTGAGTAGTCGGTCTTTGAGTGACCAGCTTCAAAAAGTATTGTCGCGGTGCCTTTCTTTGAAAAATTATCGCCAAAACACTCTGCATTATATCTATCATTATATCTTCCAACTTGTCCTGGAATTTTTTTTTGAAGCATTTTATTTATATCAGCAATTAAGAGCATTGATTCTTTTCTGGAATCAGAGATGGTTTTTGCATTGTCCATCGCAGGCGAAAGGAAGGAAATCACAGCAGCTTTTTCAGAATCTCCAGCAGAAAAAACTGATCTTTGATCATGCATGTTAAAGCAATAATCAGGCTTGAATTCAGCGAATACTTTGTTAAGCACTTTACTTTCAGGTTGTGATAGTTTCAAAGCATCTCTATTTATATCAATTTGATTAGCGTTGAATCTTGAATATTCTTTAGCTCCATCAGGATTTAATTGAGGAATTATAAGAAAGCGAAAGTTTCTCAGGTAATATTCAGACTGTTCTACAAGCTTTATCAGCCTACAAAGAGCCCGTGTGCATGTCGTTTCATTGCCATGCATCTGAGACCAAATGAGAATTTTTTTTACACCAGATCCAATTTTAAGACCGTAAATAGGGGAGTTTTTTACCGATTTACCCAATAAATCAACTTCAGTCTTCCCTGAAAGTTCACTTAAGAAGAATAAAAGCTTATGGGGCGGAAAATATCGTGTAGTTAAAACCATAATGTTCGTGCAAATTTAAAAAAGGAAATGTTTACATCAGTAGACAAAAGAAAAACTTTAAGCATGCTATTTGTCGTAAAATGTTGATCGATGTATACAAAATGAAGAAAAAAATAAAAACAGCATTTAAAAAGCTATTAATCAGTTTTTTAAAAAATAATATTTAAGTAAAAAATAAACTATTTAGATAGAATAAAATACTGTTTGTTTTGAAATTTTATGATTTTAAAGTAACTTTATAAAATTAAATTTCACAATGTTAAACAATAACTTAGTAGCGGAACGTATAGGTAAGATTATTAAGGAAAATAATTTATCGGCATCATCTTTTGCTAAAATGATAGGAGTACAAAGATCATCAATATCTCACATTTTGTCGGGAAGAAATAATCCAAGTTTAGATTTATTGCTTAAAATTCACAAAGCTTTCGATTATATTACTTTGGAATGGCTTATTTTAGGTGATAATTCTATGGAAAAGCCACCTAGTAAAATAGAAAATAAGCACAATTCTGAACCAATTATTAAAGAAAATGATTTTGATGAGAAAAAACAGTCTTTACTTAGGGAAATAGTCTATTATTATAATGATGGCAGTTTTGAAAGATTTTTCCCTAAATCCTGAACACTATCATGCGCTATTTAATTTTTTTATTACCTATCCTATCTTGTTATGATGTCGAAAAGGACTGCAATGCTTTTAAATTGGGAACTTTTGAATTTTCAACTATTATAAACGGTGAGATAAAAACATCTAGGTTTATTCGTTCAAAATCGTTAGAGATTGAGTTTTACGAGAATAATATTGACTCTGCAAGTGTTAAATGGGTTAATGATTGCGAGTTTATTTTAACAAAAATAAATCCAAAATCAAATCAGGATAAAAGGCCAGTTAAAATTGAAATTTTATCCACTGAAGGTAAAGAGTATTTTTTTGAATATTCTCTTGTAAACAAGCCGAAAAAAAGATTTAGAGGCAGGGCTACTAAGATAAATTAGAATTTAGATA
>Ga0208766_1001533_pt1 | contig 12331 bp, 8 predicted proteins | sample ETN01SmetaG_3_FD_185792 | JGI IMG/M metagenome (GOLD analysis project Ga0208766, IMG submission 185792) | Marine microbial and viral communities from oxygen minimum zone, Eastern Pacific Ocean - ETNP2014F12-01SV263 (SPAdes) (version 2) | ecosystem: Environmental > Aquatic > Marine > Oceanic ...
TGGGCTGTTCGCCCATTAAAGTGGCACGCGAGCTGGGTTCAGAACGTCGTGAGACAGTTCGGTCTCTATCTGTAGTGGTCGTTAGAAATTTGCGTGGATATATCTCTAGTACGAGAGGACCGAGATGTACTGACCTCTGGTGTATCGGTTGTTCCGCCAGGAGCATTGCCGAGTAGCTACGTCGGGAAAGGATAAGCACTGAAAGCATATAAGTACGAAACCTACCACAAGATGAGATTTCTTTTAAGGGTCGTTGGAGACTACAACGTTGATAGGTCATAGGTGTATAGGCAGTAATGTCTTAGCCGAGTGATACTAATTACCCGTAAGCCTATCGTGATACTTTTTCTTAATTAAAATTTGTAAAAAATTCTATATATTTTTTCTTTATGTCAAAATATTAAGTAGTGCATAACGCTACGAAAATTAGGGTGGTTATTGCAATGGGGCTCACCTCTTCCCATCTCGAACAGAGAAGTTAAGCCCATTAGCGCAGATGGTACTGCCATTAGGTGGGAGAGTATGTCACCGCCTTCCTCGAGACCCTTGGTTTTTAACTAAGGGTCTTTTTTTATTACATATCAATTAAATCTCCAGAAATGCTTTTTTGTGAAAGATTAGATTTACCCATTAAAAAAGTGTCAATATGATAAGCAGCCTCTCTTCCTTCAGAAATTGCCCAAACAATTAAAGATTGACCTCTTCTACAATCACCAGCGACAAAAATATTTGATTTATTGGTTTGATAATTATTGTTAGAAAAAATATTATTTTTTTTATTCAAATTAACACCAAATTGCTCAGGAAGAGATTTTTCAGGACCAGTAAAACCAAGAGCTAAAAGAACTAATTCACATGGCCATTCTTTTTCAGATTTTGGTATTTCTTTTAGGTTTAGCTTTTGTCCTGATTTTTTTTCCCATTCAACTTCTACAGTTTTCAAACTTTTTAAATTACCATTTTTATCACCAACAAATTCTTTAGTTAAAATACTCCATTTTCTTTTACTTCCTTCTTGATGAGAAGAGCTAGTTTTAAGTTTAATTGGCCAGAAGGGCCAAGGATAATCATCCGTTCTGTTTTTTGAAGGTTTTGGCATTATTTCAAAATTAGTAACACTAGAAGCTCCATGTCTATTTGAAGTTCCAACACAATCTGATCCAGTATCCCCTCCACCAATAACAATTACATTTTTGTTTTTGGCATTATATTTATTTAATAATTTATGTTGATTATCAACAAATTTATTATTGTTAGGTAAAAAATCCATTGCTTGGACAACACCTTTAAGATTATTACCTTTTATAGGAAGTTCTCTTTTTAAAGTTGCCCCAGTTGCTAATAATACAGCATCAAAATTTGAATTAATTTTTTTTACTGTAATATTTTTTCCTATTTCTGAATTACATTTAAACTTAATACCTTCTTTTTTTAAAATTTTCAATCTTCTGTCAATTATTGTTTTTTCCAATTTAAAATCTGGAATTCCGTATCTCAAAAGACCTCCAACTTTATTTTCTTTTTCATACACAGTAACTGAATGTCCAACTGAATTTAATTGTTGGGCTGCAGCTAGTCCTGCTGGACCTGATCCAATAATAGCAATTTTTTTCCCAGTTCTTTTGTTTGGAATTTTAGGTTTAACCCATCCTTCAGAAAACCCTCTTTCAATTATATATTTTTCAATTAACTCAATTGAAACGGGAGGATTTACTATTCCTAAAACACATGATTCTTCACATGGAGCGGGACATAGTCTTCCTGTAAACTCAGGAAAATTATTTGTTGAGTGAAGAACAGATAGTGCCTTTTGCCAATCGTTGTTGTAAACGTGATCGTTAAAATCAGGGATTAAATTACCAAGAGGACATCCACTGTGACAAAAAGGGACTCCACAATCCATACATCTTGCGCCTTGGTTCTGAAGTTCTTTTGCTTTTGGAGAAATTGTAAACTCCTTATAATTTTTAACACGTCTTTTGGGATTAAGAGTATATTCCTCAAGCTTATCAAATTCCATAAAACCTCGTAATTTTCCCATTACATTATTTTATCTGATTTTTGTTTTTTAATCATTTCCAGTGCTTTTTTATAATCACTAGGCATAACTTTTATAAAATTTTTAATTTCTTTAGCCCAAGAATTTAAAATGTTTTTTGCTACAGAGCTATTAGTATATTTTAAATGATTTTGGATAATATTTTTAAGTGTTTTAATATCATCATTTTTTAAACTTTCAAGTTCTACCATTTCTAAGTTGAATTTTTTTTCATCAAAAACACCTTGTTTATCATATAAATAAGCAATACCTCCACTCATTCCAGCAGCAAAATTTCTTCCAAAATCTCCTAAAATAATTGCTATTCCTCCTGTCATGTACTCACATCCATGATCTCCAATCCCTTCAACAATTGCAGTTGCTCCAGAATTTCTAACACAGAATCTTTCACCTGCAATACCATTAATATATACTTCTCCAGAAGTTGCACCATATAAAGCTACATTTCCAATAATGATATTTTTGTTTGCTATAAAAGTTGCTTTATTTGGAACTTTTGCAATCAAAGTAGCTCCTGATAAACCTTTACCAAAATAATCATTTGCAGTTCCTTCTAATTTTAAAGAAAGACCTTTAGCAGAAAATGCTCCAAAGCTTTGACCAGCTGTTCCTGTAAAATGGATATTTATAGTATTATCTGGCAAACCATCAGCTCCATAAATTTTTGAAATTTCATTACTTAAAATAGCTCCAATTGTCCTATCTGTATTCTTTATAAAATATTTTAAATTAATTTTTTCTTTTTTATTTATTGAATTTTGAACTTCATTAAGAATTTTAAAGTCTAAAACATTATTTAAATTATGATTTTGTATTTCAGTATTATAATTGTCAACTTGATCTGAATTATTAGGCTTATAAAGTATCTTTGAAAGATCTATACCCTGAGCTTTAAAGTGATTTACAGCTTTTTTCATATTTAATTTTTGAGATTGACCCACCATTTCATTAACTGTTCTAAATCCAAGGTCAGACATTATTTTTCTTAACTCCTCTGCAACAAAATGCATATAATTAATAACGTGTTCAGGTTTACCTTTAAAATTTTTTCTTAATTCAGGATCTTGTGTTGCTATTCCTACAGGACAAGTATTAAGATGACATGCACGCATCATTATACATCCGGATGCTATTAATGGAGCTGTTGAAAACCCAAATTCTTCAGCACCTAAAAGACAAGCTATAGCAACATCTCTACCTGTTTTCATTTGTCCATCACATTCAAGAATTATTCTACTTCTTAAGTTATTTAGCACTAAAGTTTGTTGAGCTTCAGCAATACCAAGTTCCCATGGAAGACCAGCATGTTTTAAAGAAGTCAAAGGAGATGCCCCAGTTCCTCCATCGTAGCCTGATATCAGAATAACGTCAGCTTTAGCTTTCGAAACACCAGCTGCAATTGTTCCAACACCAACTTCAGAAACTAATTTTACATTTATTCTAGCCTGTCTGTTTGCATTTTTTAAATCATAAATTAATTGAGCTAAATCTTCAATTGAATAAATGTCATGATGAGGAGGAGGAGAAATTAAACCAACATATGGAGTAGAATTTCTAACAGAGGCAATATAAGGGTTGACCTTTGGACCAGGTAATTGACCTCCTTCTCCAGGTTTTGCTCCTTGAGCCATTTTTATTTGAATTTCTTTAGCTGAACTTAAATAATAACTTGAGACACCAAACCGACCAGATGCTACTTGTTTTATTGCACTATTTCTTAAATCTCCATTTTTATCTGGGTAAAATCTTTTTGGATCTTCACCACCTTCACCAGAATTACTTTTTCCTCCAAGACGATTCATAGCTATTGCCAAATTTTCATGAGCTTCTTGACTAATTGATCCAAGTGACATGGCCCCAGTTTTAAATCGTTTTACAATATCTGTCCAAGGTTCAACTTGATCTATTGGAATTGGATCAAAATTTGAAAATTCAAACATGCCTCTTAAGGTCATTAATTTTTTATTTTGTTCATTTATAAGCTTTGAAAAAATTTGGTAGCTTTTATAATCATTTTTTCTGGAAGCCTGTTGAAGTTTAGATATAGTGGAGGGATTAACTGAATGAATTTCACCATTTCTTCTCCATCTATATTCACCACCTATTTCTAGAGATAATTCATTTGACAGGGGATCAATATATGCTTTTTGATGTCTAATATTTATTTCATTCTGTATTTCATACAAATTAACACCTTCAATTCTAGTACTTGTATTACAAAAATATTTATCTACAAATTTTGTTGATAGACCTAAGGCTTCAAAAATTTGAGATCCTCTATAGGAATGAAGTGTAGAAATTCCTATTTTATTCATTACTTTAATTATTCCTTTAGCAACGGCTATGTTAAAATTGGAAATAGCTTTTTCTACTGATAATTTTAAAGTTTTATTTTTAACTTGATACTCAATAATTTCATTAACCATATATGGGTTAATTGCACTTGCGCCATAACCAAATAAAAGAGAAAAATGATGAGGTTCTCTTGGTTCTGCAGATTCAATTATTATTCCAAACTCTGACCGTTGTCTAGATTTTTTAAAAAAATTATGAGTATGTGCACATGCTAATAAAATTGGAATTGGGGCAAGAGTTTTTGAAACACCTCTATCAGATAAAATTATAATATTAGCACCATTATCAATGGCCTTTTTTATAGAAGAAATCATTTCATCTAAAGAAATTTCTATACCATTTAATCCTTTTTTTATATCATATAAAGCTTTAACTGAATGAGCTTTATAATCTTTTTTGTTAATGTTTTTAATTTTATCTAAATCTTCATTTGAAATTACTGGATTCTTAATTTTAAGTTTTTTAGCATGATTAGGTATAATTTCAAAAATATTATAATCTTTTCCAATACTTAAGCTTGTGTCAGTAACTATTTCTTCTCTAATGCCATCTAAAGGAGGATTAGTAACTTGAGCAAAGAGTTGTTTGAAATAATTATATAGTAATTGAGGTCTCTCAGAAAGTACTGCTAAAGGTGTATCAGTCCCCATAGATCCAATAGCTTCCTTAGCGTTTATACTCATTGGATTTATTATAGTTTTGATGTCTTCTTGAGTATATCCAAAAATTCTAAGTCTAATTTCAAAACCTTCTTTTTCAGATTCTTTTAAATTTCCAGTATAATTAATATCACTTAATGGAACTATATTATTATTTAACCATTCACGATATGGGTTTTTTGTTGAAATTTCTTTTTTAATTTCTTCATCTTCAATAATTCTTCCTTCATCCATATTAACTAAAAACATTTTTCCCGGCTCTAACCTTCCATGTCGTTCAATATTTTCAGGTTTAATTTCTAAGACTCCAGTTTCAGAGGACATAATTACATAACCATCCTTAGTTACAGAGTACCGAGAAGGTCTTAAACCGTTTCTGTCAAGAAGAGCCCCAATATATTTTCCATCAGTAAATGGAATTGAAGCGGGACCATCCCATGGTTCCATTATACAAGAATTATATTCGTAAAATGCTTTTTTGTCATCATCCATTGATTTATGTTTTTCCCATGCTTCTGGAACCATCATCATCATAACTTCTGGCAATGATCTTCCAGTTGTAAGCAAAAATTCAACTACCATATCCATTGAAGAGGAATCTGATTTATTAGGTAGTATAATTGGAAGAATTTTTTTAATATCATCTCCAAATAAATTACTTTTAAATAACTCTTCTCTGGCATTCATCCTACTAATATTACCCTTAAATGTGTTAATTTCTCCATTATGACACATGTACCTAAAAGGTTGAGCAAGGTCCCAAGTTGGAAATGTGTTAGTTGAAAATCTTTGATGTACAAGGGCTAATCTAGTAATAACTAATGGATCTGATAAGTCTTTATAATACAATCTAATGTCTTCTGGAACTAAAAGTCCTTTGTAAATAAGTGTATGCGTAGATAAACTAGGTAAATAAAAGTATGATGATTGAGATAATTTGGATGCTATTATAGTGTGTTCAGATATTTTTCTGGCAATAAATAGTTTAACATTAAATACATGTTCATTAATTTTGGCAGAACCTTTACCAATAAAAACTTGCATTATTGTAGGTTCAGTTTCTTTAGCAATTTTACCAACTACAGTTTTTTCAACAGGAACTTTTCTCCAACCAAGAATTTTAAGCCCTTGATTCTTAATTTCATTTTCAAGTACTCCAATACAATAATTTCTTTGATTTTCTTTTTTTGGTAAAAAAACCATTCCAACAGCATATTCATTAATTTTAGGTAATTCAAAATCACATTCTTTTCTTAAAAATTTGTCTGGGATTTCAATGAGGATACCTGCTCCATCTCCAGTTTTTCCATCAGAACTGATAGCTCCTCTATGCTCTAAACATTCTAATATGCTTAATGCTTTATGAATAATATCATTTGTTTTTTTGCCTTTTAGACTACAAATGAAACCGGCTCCACAATTATCGTGTTCAAAGTCAGGGGAATAAAGTCCTTGTTTAGTTGGTAACATAAAATTTTTTTGAAGGGAAGACAAATTTAATAATATGTTATTAAGTTTTGTAAACAGAGATATATTAATTAAATCATATTTAAGAAAAATTATTTTAATTCAATTTTTTTATTAAATCATTAATTATTTTTAAAAAAAATGGCAAAATCATAAAAAACCACTAATTATTTTATTATTTGCATTAATTTAAGAAAACAGAGTGGTTTATAATATTATTGGAGTTATGTCAGGGACATCTTTAGATGGAATTGATATTGCTTATATTACTTTCAAATTATCAAAAAAATGGGATTTTGATTTAAAAAAATTCAAGACTTTTCCTTATCCTATTTCTTGGAAAAGAAAATTAAAAAGATCTATATATATAAAGCCTAATGAATTAAATAGTTTAGACAAACTTTATACAGAATTTTTGGCAAATAAAATTAATTTATTTATTAAAAACAATGGTATTAAAGAAATAGATGCTGTATGCTCTCATGGTCATACAGTTTTTCATAAACCTAAAAAAGGAATTACAGTTCAAATTGGAAACTTACCAGAGTTATCTAAATTAATTAATCAAAAAGTTGTTGTTAATTTTAGAGAACAAGATGTTAAACTTGGTGGGCAAGGAGCGCCTTTAGTTCCAATTGGAGATAAGTTATTATTTTCTGAATATAAATGTTTTTTAAATTTAGGAGGATTTGCAAATTTATCTATCAAAGAAAATAAAAATTTTATAGCTTACGATATTTGTGCTGTAAATACAATATTAAATAATTTGTCTTTAAAGCTTGGTAAAGACTATGATTTTAATGGAAATTTTGCAAAAAAAGGTAACATTATAAATGAGTTATTTGATGAACTAAATCAAATTGATTTTTATAAAAAATCTCACCCTAAATCTTTAGCAATAGAATGGAATGAAAAATTCATATGGCCTTTGATAAATAAATATCAATCTTTTTCTATATATGATTTATTAAGAACATATATTGAACATATTTCTTTTCAAATTTCAAGTGCTTTTAGTAAAAACCAAAAAGTTTTAGTTACAGGAGGAGGAGCGTTTAATAAATTTTTAATTAGTAATTTAAAAATCAAATCATTTGCCAAATTTGTTATACCAAAATCTGAAATAATTAATTATAAAGAAGCAATTATTTTTGGATTTTTAGGTGTTTTAAAATTAAGAAATGAAATAAATTGTTTGTCAAGTATTACAGGAGCTAAAAAAGACCATTCTAGTGGAGTAATTTTTGAATTAAAAAAATAAAAATTATCTTGTTAAAAAAAGTTTAAAATTAAATGGAAACATTAATTATTTCAATATTCATATTTGGTTATTTAGCAATTACCCTTGAACATACTCTAAAAATTGATAAATTAATTCCTGCATTGGCTATGATGGCTATTTTATGGGCTTTAATTGCATTAAATCATATTGATGTTTATGAAGTAAATACTGCTTTAAAACAACTTGAGTTATCGCATTTAGATGAGGTGTTACTTCACCATCTTGGAAAAACTTCAGAAATATTAATTTTTTTATTAGGAGCTATGACAATAGTTGAAATAATTGATTATTTCAATGGGTTTTATACAATTAAAAATTTTATTAAAACAAAGAGTAAAAAGGGACTTTTATGGATTTTTGGTATACTAGCATTTATTCTTTCTGCAATAATTGATAATTTAACTGCTACAATTGTTTTGATAACTATTTTGCAAAAGGTAATCTTTAAAAGGGAAACAAAATTATGGTTTGCAGGATTGATTATAATTTCTGCAAATGCTGGAGGAGCATGGTCTCCTATTGGAGATGTTACAACAACTATGTTATGGATAGGTAATAAAGTATCAACTAGTAATTTGATTTTATATGTTTTATTACCCTCAATAGTTTGCTTCGTTGTCCCTACATTTATTGCATCAATGCTGCCTGCATTTAAAGGAGAAATTGAAATTCCTGAAGCGGATAAACCTGCTGAAATACATAAAAGAGGTGCAACGATGCTTTATTTAGGTCTTTCTGCTATTGTTTTTGTTCCAGTATTTAAAACAATTACTCACTTACCTCCTTATGTTGGTATGATGCTTTCATTATCTGTTGTGGCTACTTTTGCTGAAATTTTCAGTAAGGCTAAGATTAATATTACTTCTATTGATGTTGAAAATGATTCTCATGAAATGTCGAGTCCAGTTGAAAAATCATTGTCTAAAATAGAATTTACAAGTATTTTATTTTTTCTGGGTATTTTAATGGCTGTTGCAGCCTTAGAATCTTTAGGTATGCTTTTTAATTTTGCTGAAAACTTAAATGAAGTAATACCTAACCTTGACATTGTTATTGCTCTTTTTGGAATAGGTTCTGCCATTATTGATAACGTTCCTTTAGTTGCAGCTAGTATGGGTATGTTTTCTCAACCCATTGATGATCCATTATGGCATTTAATTGCATATTCAGCTGGAACAGGGGGAAGTATGTTAATCATTGGTTCTGCTGCAGGTGTTGTTGCAATGGGAATGGAAAAAATTGATTTTTTCTGGTATTTGAAAAAAATTGCATGGTTAGCATTTGCAGGTTTTATATCAGGTTTTATAACATTTATTTTATTAAGAGATTTTCTGTTTTAATTTTATAATAATGGGTTTACTAATAATTTTTATTCAAAATACTGAAACATTATTAACAGAGAAAAAATTGTCAGTAATTGAACTTATAAACAATGGTGGTTTAGGAGGTCAATTAATTATTGGATTACTTTTTATATTACTTCTTGTTTCAATTTACATATATTTTGAAAGAATTTTTGCTATTCGTTCAGCGGTAAAAGTTTCTCCTGATTTCATGAATCAAATTCGAACATATGTTCTTAATGGAAAAATTGAAGGTGCTCAACAACATTGTATGAATGAAAATGTACCTGTTGCTAGATTAATTTTAAAGGGTATTTCTAGAATAGGAAGACCTCTTGAAGATATTAATACATCAATTGAAAATGCTGGAAAATTAGAAGTTTATAAATTAGAAAAAAACATAAGTGTTTTAGCTACTATTTCTGGAGTTGCTCCAATGTTAGGATTTTTGGGAACAGTTATAGGTATGATATTATCCATTTTTGAAATATCAAATGCTGGAGGAAATATTGATATGCAGTTATTGTCAAATGGACTTTATACTGCTATGACAACTACAGTAGCGGGTTTGATTGTAGGTATTTGCGCTTATATTTCATATAATCATCTAGTTGTTAAAATTAATAAAGTTGTTTATCAAATGGAATCATCGACTCTTGACTTTTTAGATTTATTAAATGAACCTGCAGAATAATGAGATTAAGTGGTAGAAATAAAATAAAACCTGAATTCAGTATGTCTTCAATGACAGATATTGTTTTTTTACTACTTATTTTTTTTATGATTGCCTCTACTTTAGCTAAACAGTTAAATACTATTGATGTTAAGTTACCTAAAGCAGAGGGTAAGACTGAAAACAGGAATACTATTTCAGTTACAATAAATAATAACAATAAATTTTATATTAATTCTGCTTCTATTTCTAAAGCCAGTTTTAAAAGTAAACTTCTAAAAGAGATTAATTTAAATAAAATACCTTCTATTATTTTAAGAGCTGAAAAAAATGTTGATATAGAACAAGTAGTTTATGTAATGAATATAGCTAATAAAAATGGAATTAAAGTTGTACTCGCTGTTAATTCACAATGAAGATAGTTTATGAATTTTTTAGAAACACCTCATAAAAAGAAATCGGCTATAATTACATTTTTTATTGGAGTTTTAATTTTACTTATTTTTTATTTTATTGGAATGAAATATTACGACCCTCCAATAGTTTATGGAATGGAAGTAAGTTTTGGAAACACATCTGAAAATATTTCTGAAAATATTTCAAAAAGTAAAAATCAGCTTGTAAAAAATATTTCAAAACCAGAATTAAAAAAAGAAATAATTAATTCAAATGATGAAAAAAAAATATTAACAGAAAAAAAGAGTAATATAAAAGTAAAAGATAAGGATTTGATAGATAGCTCTTTTGTTAAAGAAAAAAATAAAAGAGACAAGCAACCTGTTATAAAGGAAAAAGAACCAGAAATTTCTGAAAGCACACAAAAGGTTATTGATAATTTAATTAAAAATCAGTCTAGGTCTCAAAATATTTCAGATTTGGATGATAAAGAAGAACCTTCAAATAAGGGAAATTTAGATGGAAGTTTATATTCTTCTACTTACTATAATATTACTGGAAAAGAAACAAATTATGGTTTAAATGGAAGAAGTTTAAAATCTAGTGGAAAAGTTATTCAGGATTGTAATCAAGAAGGTATTGTGGTTGTTAGGATTACTGTAAACAGAAAAGGGGATGTAATAGATGCTGATCCAGGTGTAAAGGGAACAACTAATATGGATTCTTGTTTACTTCAACCAGCTTTAAAAACAGCCTTACTTCATCAGTGGCATCCTGATGAGAATGCTCCTGAAAGACAAATTGGTTTTGTTGTTATTAATTTCAAGTTAGGGGAGTAGAATTTTGAAAACATATTCAGATATTTTATCATGGATGTATAAACAGTTACCTGTTTTTCAAAAGACAGGATCTTCAGCATACAAACCAGGATTAGATAGAATAAAAACCCTTTTAATTTCTTTAAAAAACCCAGAAAAAAAATTTAAAAGTATTCATTTGGCAGGAACTAATGGAAAAGGTTCAACGGCACACTTAATATCATCGATTTTACAGGAATCAGGTTATAATGTTGGTTTGTTTACATCACCTCATTTGATTGATTTTAGAGAAAGAATAAAAATTAATGGAAAATTTATTTCAAAAAAAGAAGTTAAAGAGTTCATTACAAAAAATATGAATTTTTTAATTGAAAATGATATATCATTTTTTGAAATGACAGCGGCAATGGCTTTTAATTATTTTTCAAAAAAAAAAGTTGACATAGCGTTAATTGAAGTAGGGTTGGGAGGTAGACTAGATGCTACAAATGTCATAATTCCTAACCTTTCAATAATAACTAATATTAGTTTAGAACACACGGAATTTCTTGGTGAAACATTGGAGGAAATAGCAACAGAGAAGGGTGGTATTATTAAGAAAAAAGTTCCAGTTGTTATTGGTGAAAGAAATGATGCTACAGAAAGAATTTTTAAAGAAATTGCTTTAAAGATGAAGGCAAAAATAATTTTTGCCTCAGATTATAATTATGGCTTTGGTCATTTAATGAATGTTATTTATCAGAAAAAAAATTTAAAAACAGTTTTAGCTTCTTTACAATTCTTAAGTTTTTTTAAGATTAATAAAAAACACATTGAGAGTGGGTTGAAAAATTTTGAAAATAAAACATTTTTTAAGGGAAGGTGGCAAGTTTTAAGTGATAGCCCTAAAGTTGTTTTGGATGTTTGTCATAATTTAGCCGGTTTTAAAAATTTAATTAAACAAATAAAAATTGAAAATTTTAAAAAATTAATTTTTGTAATGGGTTTTGTGAAGGGAAAAGATATTGAGCAAATTTTCCCAATCCTTCCTCTGGATGCTTTTTATTTTATTAGTCAACCTAATATTGAAAGAGCTTATCCAATTGAAAAAATAAGATTAAAATTAGAATCTTTTAATAATAAAATTAATTATTCAAATTCATTGAAGGAAGCTTATTATAAAGCTTTAGAAACTTCTTCTAAAGAAGATTTAATTATTCTTACGGGAAGTAATTTTATTGCTCAAGAATTAATGGATCTTAATTAATTATAAAATTGGAATTTTTCATAGTTTAGTATT
>Ga0208766_1001536_pt1 | contig 12327 bp, 13 predicted proteins | sample ETN01SmetaG_3_FD_185792 | JGI IMG/M metagenome (GOLD analysis project Ga0208766, IMG submission 185792) | Marine microbial and viral communities from oxygen minimum zone, Eastern Pacific Ocean - ETNP2014F12-01SV263 (SPAdes) (version 2) | ecosystem: Environmental > Aquatic > Marine > Oceanic ...
GGGTGGAGGTTTTTTCAAGACAATGGAAGAAGCTGAAACTGAAGTTCGTGAATATCAACAACTGAACGGATAATCAATCTGCTGGTGTAGCTCAGTTGGCAGAGCACGAAACTTGTAATTTCGATGTCGGGAGTTCGATTCTTCTCACCAGCTCCAAATGTGGTATAGAAAATGCAATACTAATAGTAGGGGGAATTTTTACTACTATTAGAATTGCATATGTCCAGTTATCGAAACAAATCGTGGACTGCGAGACACTATTGGGTAAACCAATTCGGTGTTATTGAGCATGATATCTTTGCACACATACCGCCACAGCATTACGTGGTGAAGTGGAAAGAGGGATTTGAAAGAAAAGAAAAACATTTTGACAACAAGAAAGAGGCCCGTGCATTCTTTCGGACTGTCAGAAAAACCGCAACACATTTCATAAGAAAAGTTAAATGGCACTAAAGGAAATGAAGAAACGCAAACAAAGTAGATTGTGGAAAGAAGTCCTTGATACTGTTGAGGCTTTCTTAATCAATCCCGATTATGCTCCCGATCCTGAGCATGTTCAACTCTATATTACAACAAAGGATGGTGGTATTGTTGAACTTCATATTGGACATGATGATGAAGGAGAAATATTAAAAACATTCGATTCATTTGATTCAGAAGACGATTTAGAAGAACAACGTATCATGGAAAGAATGGAAGATCCCGAAAAAGAGATTTTACTGAATTAATAATGCCTACCCTTTCCGTTTTATAAATATTAATGAACTTATTAATATCAAAATGGATTCCCAATGTTTACCTTTTCTCAATTTCTTGCAGAACAATACCTAGAAGAAAAACTCATAATGTACAATCAAGGGAAACGCTATGGACAAATAGTGTTCCTCGCTGGTGGTGCAGGATCAGGCAAAGGTTTTGCAATCAAGAACTTTATGGAAGGTGAAAAGTTCAAAATTCGTGATGTAGATGAATGGAAAAAAGCATTCATGAAATTAGCGGATACAAAGAAAATGTATCCAACAATTCAGAATTTATCCTTAAAAGATCCAAAGTCAGTATACAAACTTCATATGTTTGTGAAGAAAAAGAACATAAAAGACAAGTCCCTTGATCTTCTTTTGAGAGATGCAAACACCAGACATTTACCAAATATCATGTTCGATATCACAATGAAAGATGCAAGTGATATTGGAGATGTCATTCCAAAATTAGTGGAAGCAGGATATGATGCAAAAAATATCCATCTTACATGGGTATTAACAAATTATGCAGTTGCAATTCTTAATAATAGAAATCGTGAAAGAGTAGTTCCAGAAGATATTATGTTACTCTCACATGAAGGTGCCGCTACAAATATGTACGATGTTATTAAAGGAAAACTTCCAAGAGGGTTAAATGGTGGAGTTCGGGTTATTCTCAATAATAGAGATAATACTATTGTATGGGCCGATCCTGACACAAAAAAACCCATGAAAACTTCTCAGGGGGATATAATTATTAAAGATTTTACCTACTTGACTCTCAAGAAAGAAGGAAAATCAATCGGGCCAGAAACAGATGTTAAACGGCAAATTTTGAGTTGGATTGCGGCTAATGTACCAAAGACAAAATTGACAAAAGATATGGTGGGTGTTGATCCAGATCTTTTAGATAATTTTATGCCGAAAAAAACTTGACATTCAGTACGTTTCTGTGGTACAATATAAGTGAAAGTGAGAAAGGAATAAACATGACATCCAAGACATTAAGAGATATGAGAAAAGAACTTCTGGATAAGTATTCGGAAAAAATGACAGGGTATGAACATTTAGATGATGGGACTGGCGACTACGCAAGAACTATTTCAAAGGATTCTGAAAAAGAATCTGAAGAAACTTCAGAAAAAACTTGACAAACCTGTCAGGATTTGGTATAATATAAGTAAAGAGTGAGAAAGTAAACCTTTCAACAATAAATTATCATGAAATTCAAAACAACCTCCTTAATAGAACAGAAATCTCTTCTTGCCAAACTTATGGCAGCAGAGAACATTACTGTTGAACACAAGAAAATTCCTACCGCAGCATTCGATGTAAAAAATCGTGTTCTGTATCTACCTATCCTAAAATGGAAGCCTGGTTCTGAGGTCTATGACCTTTTTTGTGCCCACGAAGTTGGTCACGCACTATGGACTCCTGAAGATGGATGGCATTCTTCTGTAAGTAAAAAAGGAAAAGGATACAAGTCCTTCCTTAATGTTATAGAAGATGCAAGAATTGAAAAGAAAATTAAGAGAAAGTTTGCTGGTGCCCGTAAGTCAATGATTGAAGGGTACAAAAGTTTAATGGATGAAGATTTTTTCGGATTGAGAAAGATGGGGACTGACCCTAACGATCTTGGTCTGATTGATCGTATTAACTTATATACCAAAGCCGGAACCGCTTACGGAATCGAATTTACTGATGAAGAAAAAGTTTGGGTCAATCGTGTTGAAAGAACCGAATCTTGGGAAGAAGTTGTCAAGGTTTGTGATGAACTTTATGATTGGTGTAAAGAAAACGAATCGGAAACTGATAACAGTTACGGCGAATTTGGTGAAGAAGATTCTGAATGGGAAGAAATGGATTCAGAAGATTCAGAAGAATCCGAAGGATCAGATGGTTCTGAGATGGATGAAATGATGAAAGACATATTCGCTGGTGATTCTGACAATGAATGTGAAGGAGAAGGGGCCTCTGGTTCAGGTGATGAAGACGAAGATTCTGAAGATTCTTGTGAAGATGGTTCTGGAAACAAATCAAAAGAGGGAGAATCTTCTGATGAGACTGATGGAGAAAATTCAGAGTCGGATGATTCATCTGAAGAAAAAGAATCTTCCAAGAAAACTACTTCTAATGGATTTGAGGGTGGTGTTGGAAATGTCTTTGGAGATCGTGAAAATATGTCTACGGGGCCAATGTCTCTTACTGATGAAGAATTTCGTAAGAGAGAAGAAGAACTGGCGGATATGGATGAAAGAACAGAACTTCCTCTTTATTTGACTTTTCCTAAAGTCAATACAGATGCACTCGTAATTGATTTCAAGAAAACACTTGAAGAATGTAACAGTTATTATGCAACTCAAGATGGTGCAACTGAATATGGAATTAAACTTCTGAAAAAGTTCAAGTCAAACAATGACAAGATGGTCAGTTACATGGTCAAAGAGTTTGAAATGAAGAAAGCCGCAGATATTCATCGTAGGGCATATAATTCAAAAAAAGGAACTCTTGACATGAACAAGATTCATGCATATAAGTATAGTGAAAATCTGTTTCAGCAAATCACAAATTTGCCTGAAGGAAAGAATCACGGTATGGTTATGTTCATTGATTGGTCTGGTTCCATGCACAATTACATGAAAGATACCATTGAACAGTTGGTAAACTTGACTATGTTTTGTTCTAAAGTTCAGATTCCTTTTGAAGTGTACGCATTTTCTGATCATTATCGTGATTGGAAAGATGAAGATAATACTAAAATTTATAAGGACTTTGAAAGAAAGCCTTATGATCATACTGCAATAGGAAAGAAAATTGCAAACTACAAAAAGAACAACATTGTAGTTTCAAATGGTTTTCGTTTGATGAATCTTTTTTCCTCAAGAATGAGAAATCGTGAGTTGAACAATGCATATCAAAATCTTCTTATGATTGCAGAAGGATATGATAATCGTTATTCTCATTATTACAGTAGTGATTATCGGTATTACGGAATGCCTAATAATTTTTCACTTGGTGGAACTCCACTAAATGATACGATTATTGTTGCAAAATCTGTGATTGAAGAGTTCAAAATGAAAACAAAAGCTCAGATTGTCAATGCAGTATTTTTGACTGATGGTCAAAGTAACCAACATAATCAATATTTGGATTCTGATAATGAAGTTAGGAGATTTGATAGAAATTCAACTCATATTGATGATCCTGCAACTCGTATGAGAGTTTTTCCAGAAGAAGCTAAAAGAGGGCAAAGTAGTAGAGTAACTTCTCTTCTTTTAATTGCACTAAAAAGGTCATTAGGAATTAATCTTCTTGGATTTTTCCTGACTTCTGGTTCTGGAAGAAGAAGTATGGGTAATTTGAGTTATGCAATGTCAAGATATCCTACTGATGAAGATTATAGTATGTTTCGCAAGGAAAAGTTCTTGATCGATTCAGAAACAGCTTATGATGAACTTTACATCATCAATACCAAAGGTCTTGAAATTGATGAAGTTGATCATATGGGTTCAGTTGAGGCCGGATCAACCAAAGCGGAAATTCGGAAAGCACTGAAAAAGAATACCAAAGGAAAGTTGCAAAATCGCATCCTTCTTAACGCATTTATCGAAAAAGTTGCGTAAAAAACTTGACATTCCTGTCAAAATTTGGTATAATATAATTATGGAAATGAGAAAAGATGACTTTTCTCTAATGTGAACCCTCCTAATGGAGATTTGTTATGAGTAATTTGACTGACAAGAGAACTGAAATTGTCAAGGGTCTTGAAAAGGTTTTTCCTGACCGTGAAGTCACTATGAAACAGTTGATGGAATGGGCAGAAAGTGAAGGTCTTTCTAAGTATGCACCATCATTTATTTGGGAAGCCGAAAATAAAGTACGAAGGGGTGTTTATCGCATTCCTGAGATTAATGGAAATGTTGCAACCGATGCAAAAGTTGCATTTGTGCCTATGGCAACAGAAGAAAAGAAAGAAGTTGCATTGGCAACCAATGTTATTGAATTCCCTAAAAACGAAACGGAATCTTATGTTCCTACAAAAGTTGGGAACTACGTTAAGTTTGGTCATTACAGTGATGTAAAGACCATCAAAAAATCTGGACAATTTTATCCTGTCTTTATTACTGGTCTTTCTGGAAACGGAAAAACCATGATGATTGAACAAGTTCATGCGGAATTGAAAAAAGAACTTTTTCGTGTGAATATTACTATTGAAACTGATGAAGATGACTTGATTGGTCACTACGCATTGATTGATGGTAAAACAGTTTGGCAAGACGGGCCAGTTGTTCTTGCAATGGAACGTGGTGGAACGCTACTTCTTGATGAAGTTGACCTTGCATCAAACAAAATTATGTGTCTGCAGCCTGTTCTGGAAGGAAATCCACTTCTGATTAAAAAAGAAGGAAGGATTGTTCGTCCTAAAACTGGTTTCACAGTTATGGCGACTGCGAACACTAAAGGTAAAGGTTCTGAAGATGGTCGATTTATCGGAACTAACATCTTAAACGAAGCCTTCCTTGAAAGATTTCCAATTACAGTTGAACAAGAATATCCTTCTGTAACAGTTGAGAAGAAAATCATCAACAAACTGATGACTTCTCTTAATTGTCTGGATGAAGAGTTTTCTGCAAAACTTGTTGACTGGGCGGATTTGATTCGTAAAACCTTTTATGATGGTGGAGTTGATGAGATAATCGCCACTCGCCGTCTGGTTCACATTGTTCATGCGTTTTCGATCTTCAAAGATAGAATGAAGGCGATTGCAATGTGTGTTGCAAGGTTTGATGATCAGACTAAAGACACTTTCATGGACTTGTATTCCAAGTTGGATGACAAGGTTTCGATGCCTTCTGATGAAGAAGAAAACGAAATTTCTGAATCAACTGAAACTGAAGAAGAAAAGGAAGATTTTAGTCCTTTCTAAAAATAACATAGGAGTTAGGTAAATTATCTAACTCCTATTTCTGTATGTACTGATTATGAACACACCTGCATTTAGTGAAACAGTTCCAAACGAATTAAAAGAACTAGGATATGTTCCACCAATTATCAAATCGTATGATAAAGATGGAATATGTGTATGGTTAGACAAACGTTCTTATCCATTTCCTGTTTGGAGATTGGATGTGGATGGCGTTCAATGGATGGTTTTCGATCAAAGACATGGACAAACAAAACAATTTTATTCTCATTATTGTTTAGCTTATGGCCATGTTATATGTACAGGATTGGGATTTGGTACAAGAGAACAATGGATAGCATCTAAACCAGAAGTAACAAAAGTAACTGTTCTGGAAAAATATAAAGAAGTGATTCAATATCACAAAGACATCGGCACAAAATGGTCTGACAAAATTGAAATTATAAATTGTGATGCAAACGAATACAAAGGTGATTGTGATTTTTTATCAATTGATCATTATGAATATGATGATGTTTTAAGGATAATAGATAGTATAACAAAAGTATATAAAAATATTACTTGTGAATGTGTGTGGTTTTGGATGTTAGAAGCATGGATTAAATTGGGATGTATTATGGACAATACAGAAAATTGCAATATTATTCCAAAGAAAATTCGTTATGGTGGAAGAGAAAGTGGTCACGTTGAACATACTATGTATGTTGTTAATGCAGAACTTGAAAATGAAAATTATATTAAAATAAAAAAATATCTTAAAATGGATAAGTTGCCCAATATTCGGGAAACAGAATTAGTAAAATTTATTAACATGTATTATGGGAAATAATGGAAGTAAAAATACCAGTTGAAGAATTACGAGAAAAAAAGATAATGGTTTGCACACCAATGTATGGTGGAATGTGTAGTGGAATGTATGCTAAAGCCGCATCCGATCTTGCTACACTTGCAACACAATATCAAATGGACTTAAAATATTTTTATCTATTTAACGAGTCCTTAATTCCACGAGCAAGAAATTATTTGGTTGATGAATTTATGAGAAGTCATTATACTCATCTCATGTTCATTGATGCAGATATTCATTTTGATCCAAATGATGTTTTGACTTTGGCTGCATTGGACAAAGATATCATTGGTGGCCCGTATCCGAAAAAATGTATTGCATGGGAGAAAGTTCGTAATGCAGTTGATACTGGACTTGCAGATGAAGATCCCGAAATCCTAGCAGAGTATACTGGTGATTATGTTTTTAATCCAGTAGAAAATACACACAAAATTCAAGTTGCAGAACCAGTTGATGTTCTGGAAATTGGTACAGGTTTTATGATGATCAAAAAACAAGTGTTTAATGATTTCAAAGAGGCCTATCCTCAATTCAGTTATACACCAGATCATAATCGTTCAGAACATTTCAAAGGTGATAGAAATATTCATGCGTATTTTGATACTGTGATTGACTCAAAGGCTTATTTGGGTGATATTGCAGGAGGAAGTGATCGATATCTTTCTGAGGATTATTTCTTTTGTCAATTTGTTCGTAGACTTGGATATAACATTTATCTTTGCCCGTGGATGAAATTAGGACATATGGGTTCTTATATTTTTTCTGGTTCGATGGCGAGTTTAGCAAATCTTGAATTTGCAGCTCATGGATTGGATACTGCGAAAGTAAGTGGACACACAAAACGAAGAAAGAAAACAACAAAACGAAAAAAGAAATGACTTGACAATGTGTTAAGAAATTGTTATAATTATACTATTAACTAAAACTGAAATAAGGAAAATAAAATGAAAGTAAGTGAAAGAACAACCAACCTTTTAAAAAATTACGCAAACATCAATCAGAGTATAGAATTTCGTGAAGGAAACATTCTTAGAACTGTTTCTCCATTGAATACTATTCTGGCCTCAGTAGAGATTACTGAGGAGTTATCAAAAACCTTTCCAATATATGAATTGAATCGGTTTCTTGGTACGTTGTCATTGTTTGATGATCCAGAGTTGGATTTTACTGATAATGGTGTTACGATGTCCGATTCTAAACATGAAGCGACATATCGTTATTGTGGAAGTAGTTCCATGTTTCAAACACCGCCTGAGAAAGATATAACCTTTCCAGAACCAGAAGTTGAATTTCGACTGACACATGATGTGTTTAAAAAGACCATTAACGCAGCAAACATATTGGGACTTCCTGAAGTGGTTGTTGAAGGCGATGGAACTGAAATAAGACTGTTGGTGTCCGATACAGGAAATGTATCATCGGATAATTTTTCAACTGGTGTCGGCCCTACGGATAAGACATTCCGTATGATTTTCAAAACAGAAAATCTTAATAAAATCATGGAAGGGGCATATGATGTTTCACTTTCTTCAAAACGAATTTCACATTTCAAACGAGAGGGTGATTCGTTACAATACTGGATAGCATTAGAACAGAATTCAACCTTTGAGGAGTAATAATTATGTCCGAATCTTTATTATGGGTGGAACAATATAGACCTTCCACCATCGATGAATGTATACTTTCCGAAACAATTAAGGGAACTTTATCAGACCTTGTAAAAGATGAAAAGGTTCCTAATCTCATGTTTACAGGCCCGTCAGGAGTTGGTAAGACAACTGCGGCACGAGCACTTTGTGAACAAACAAATAGTGATTATCTAATTATCAATGGTTCAGATGAGGGTCGAATAATTGATACCCTGCGAACCAAGTTGACTCAATTTTGTTCTACTATTTCCTTTGGGGGTGGTAGGAAGGTTGTGATTATAGATGAGGCGGATTATATGAATCCCGATTCTGTTCAACCAGCCATGAGAAACTTCATTGAGAAGTTTGCAGAAAATTGTTCATTTATTTTCACTTGTAATTACAAAAATCGAATTATAGATCCGATTCATTCACGATGTGCAGTTGTGGATTTTGGATTGGGTAAAGAAGAAAAACCACATATCGCAGCCCTGTTCATGGAACGATGTGTGTCAATGTTGGTTACAGAGAATGTAATTCATGACAAGAAAGTAATTGTAGAACTAATCAATAAACACTTTCCAGATTTTCGGAGAGTGATAAATGAATTACAACGATATGGTACTTCTGGAAATATTGATTCTGGTATTCTTGCAAATATAGGAGAATTGAATCTTAGTCAATTGATTTCTGCATTACGAGAAAAAGATTTTCAGAAAATGCGCCAATGGGTTTCATCAAGTGTAGATAACGATCCAGTATCAGTTTATCGTAAAATTTATGATAAATTATATGATGTATTGGAGAAATCTTCTATACCTTCAGCAGTATTAATTATTGCAGATTATCAATACAAGTCGGCCTTTGTTGCAGACCAAGAAATAAATCTTGTTGCGTGTTTGATTGAACTGATGGCAGAATGTGAGTTTGTATGATGAAAAACACAACAGTATTTGACAAATATAGTAAAGTTCCAATATTTGGTAAACGCATTTTACATGTAGCCTCTCCTGTTCGATGGAAAGGAAGCAAGTATGAAGTAGAGCGTTGTTCTAACTGGAAAGTAATGATGGATACGGTGAATTTTTTGCCAATGTGTCATCACTATATCATGATTCCAGAAAAGAACACACTCTCTTCATCAGATAAACTTTATTCTATGGATAACGTAACTATAATTCCGTTTCCTTATCCACAATCAGTAATGCAGAATCGTGCCAATTTCGATGGTAGAACATTTTGTAGAATCTTTTCTGGTAGACAAAAGGTTGAATTTCGCCCTGGCGAATTCATTACATTACATACTTCTTCAATCGATATTGATTTTGTGTTCACACATCAACCAGAAATTCTTACAAATGTTCTTTGGAATTTGTTGTCGCTTCGTTATGGAATGAACAATACAGATTCTATGTGTTTTTTCCATTGGGTTGATTGTAATGCATCAAGTCCTGCACCAGCGTTTCCTCCTACATTTTTCAGACAATTTGAAGCCATTGACAGGTGCAGTAAGATATTTTTTCATTCTGATATGAGTTTAAAATATCTCATGTCAAATTTTGGAGGAAAGAAACCTCATGTTATTACACCAGATATAACAGAATTGGAGAAAAAGATTTCCAAGATGCCACTTAAAGCAAAACCACTTCCTCAAACGAATGGTGAGTATTGGAGTCCACCAGAAGGAAAGAAAATTATTGCATTTAATCATCGATGGAATGAAACAACTGGTGCAAGACAACTTCATAAAATGATGGAAGGATTGCCAGAAGAATATTTGGTTCTTGTTACAGATGAAAAAGTTAAAAAACCATTGTCTGGATATTCACCTGTGGATGAAGGTGGAAAATTAGAAGAGTTAGAAGGAGATGATTCTGATTCTGTTTATGAACCAGGCCGGTTTAAATATGCATACGAAGGAATCCCAAAATCTCGACTTGGTTCTATGGAATTATATTCTGATTTTTTACGTGGTTCTTATGCATCGGTTGCGTGGATTAAAGGATATGCAACATGGAATTTATCGGTGCAAGATCCAATCTTAGTAGGAACACCAACTTTAGTTTATGATTCTCCCATGATGAGAGAAGTTCTTGGTGATAATTATCCATTTTATTTCAAAACAAAAGATGATTTTCAAAGAATTATTCAAAATATGCCGAATGATTTCTCACATGATATACCCAAACACGATCATACGTTTCGGGAAAATTTAGTTCAGGCCATGATGAATAGTTGGCAACATACTAAAATGAATAAAGAGGGATCGTTTTGTAAGTCGTGGTTATATTTTATTTTAAATGGTATGGAATATAAAAAAGATTTCCTTTTCCAAACACATCCGATTATGGTGGATGCACAAGGTGGAAATTCTTGGGAAACTATTCGTAGATGGTGTTTACAATTTGGTTTGAAAGACGATCCAACTTCTCGCCATACTCGTTTGTTTATTCCAAATGAAGATATAAAAAACAAAGTGGAAAAATATTTAGAAGGTTTTGATGGTACTAAATATTCTATGGAAGAACATAAGAAATTTCATAGTGAATTAAATAAAAGTAATGTAAGATCAACCTTATCAGAGTTTATGTAATGAGCCCTTTTGATTTTGTAAATCAGATTAATCATGGTAAAATAAATTTAATGGACAAATCCCCTGAATTAGAAAGGGAGTATAAACAGTTCATTATAAATCGTGCATTGAGTTTTAATCACGATACGGTACTTTATTCAAACGAAATGAATGTCCAAAATCACCTAGATCCGAAACTTCAATTCGACTTTTTTCTAAATATAATCAGACCGAAGAAACGGTATGGAAAATGGTTGAAACGTGAAAACAATGGAGTTCTCGAATTAATCAAAGAATATTATAAGTGCAGTTATGCGAAAGCGAGAGAGTACTCTACTTTACTTGATGATTCGCAACTGGATATTATTAAACAAAAAGTTGATATAGGTGGTTTGAAAGGACAAAATGAGCGAAAACATAATTCAAGCGATGATTGAAGTAACACTAAAAGAGCCTGATGATTTCTTAAAGGTACGAGAAACCCTTACACGAATCGGAATCGCATCACGCAAAGAAAAAACTTTATTTCAGTCATGTCATATCCTGCACAAGCAGGGAAAATATTACATAGTACATTTTAAAGAGTTGTTTGCATTAGATGGTAAGACAACCAATTTTTCTGAAAATGATGAAGCAAGACGAAATACGATTGCCAATCTTCTCACAGAATGGGAATTGATTTCTCTTGTTGAACCAGATAAATCATCAGAACCTACAGTACCATTGAGCCAGTTAAAGATCCTGTCCTTTAAAGAAAAGGATGAATGGGATTTAACTCCAAAATATAATATTGGGAACAAAAGGGATTCTGATGAGAATGACGAGTGATTTACAATTTTATAAATTATTTTCAAGTGTAAAAGACCCCAAACGAGCCACAGAAGGTTCGGCATGTTTTGACTTGTACTCTTTTTTGCCAGACAACTCAGCAGTTTCGGTTTATATAACCCATTCTGAAGAGTTGGAAATAAGAAATAGATTGGTACAAAATGAAAGGGTGCAAGTCAATCCTAACGAAAGAGTTCTGATACCTACTGGACTTATTTTTGATATTCCAAATGGATATTCAATGAGACTATATCCAAGATCGGGCCTTGCGTTGAAACAAGGATTGACCCTTGCAAATAATGTCGGGGTTATTGATGCCGACTATGTGGAACCTGTTTTTGCGATGATAACTAACATCAGCGGAAACACTCAATATATAAAACACAGTGAGCGTATTTGTCAGGCAGAACTTTCTAAAGATCATTTATGTGTATTAGAAGAAATAAATGAACCACCAGACAGAAAAACCGATAGAGATGGTGGTTTTGGAAGTACTGGTAAGAAATAAAAAATTTAATTAATGGAAAATTAATATGAACCAATTGTTACATATAACACCCCCAAATTTAGATACACAGAGTAAAAAATATTGTAGATTATTTGAAGAGAGTGTTATTAATAATCATACTTTAAATCAATTCAAAATTCTTGTGGCAGGAATGAGATTTGGAAAAACCCATCTCATGATTACACATGATATTCCTTTTATTTTGAAGTATGGGAACGCAGATTTAGTTATTACAAATTGTCCAATTAAAGGGCCTCTTACACAGAATTCATATAATATT
>Ga0208766_1001538_pt1 | contig 12318 bp, 17 predicted proteins | sample ETN01SmetaG_3_FD_185792 | JGI IMG/M metagenome (GOLD analysis project Ga0208766, IMG submission 185792) | Marine microbial and viral communities from oxygen minimum zone, Eastern Pacific Ocean - ETNP2014F12-01SV263 (SPAdes) (version 2) | ecosystem: Environmental > Aquatic > Marine > Oceanic ...
AAACCGTCAAATGTTGATGAAGAAATAATCAAGGAAAGTCTTATCAATCAAATGGCCTCACCAGAAATTATTTCAAAAAATTTAGCAGAACTAAAAGCTAATAAAGTTAGTTTAAGTCAAAAAGACGAAATAGTTTTAGGTGCCGACAGTGTAATTGAACTAAATAGTGAATTAATATCAAAACCCGAAAATAGAGAAGAAGCTTTAATTATTTTAAAAAAACTTAATGGAAAAAAACACCAATTAATAAGTTCTGTTTGTATTTCAAGAAACGGTTCTATGATTTGGAATTATACAGATAAAGCTGAATTAACAATGAAAAATTTTACAGACGGGGACCTAAAAATTTATCTATCAAAAATACCAGACGAAGCTTTATATGCTTATAATGTTTATCAAATAGAAGGCGAGGGAAGAAATTTATTTTCAAACATTGAAGGGGATGAAGATACCATAATGGGATTGCCCGTTTTTAAAATTAAGGAATATTTAAAAAATTATCAATGAAAAAATTTTTAGTAATAGGAAATCCTATTGAACACTCATTATCACCAATATTGCACAATTACTGGATTAAAAATAATGGTATTGATGCGATTTACGAAAAGCAAAAATTAAATGAAGATGAATTAGAACAACTTATTTTACAAGTTAAAGAAAAAAAAATTAATGGTATTAATGTTACAGTACCATTTAAAAAAGCCATCATCCCTTTTTTAGATGAATTGAGCACTGAAGCTGAGAGCACTCGATCAGTTAACACTATCTATTTAAAAGATAATAGAGTAATTGGGCACAATACAGATATTTTTGGCTTCGAAACTAGTATTAAAAAATCAAGATATAATCTTTCTGATAAAGAAGTTTTAATATTGGGGGCCGGAGGAGTGGTTCCTTCAATAATTTTTGCCTTAAATAAAATGAAAATTTCTAAAATTAAAATAAGCAACAGAACTAAAGAAAAAGCAGAAAATATAAAAACAGTTTTTAAAAATATAGAAATAATAGAATGGGGCGAGGTTCCGAATTTTGATATGATTATTAATGCTACAAGTATAGGTTTAAAAAGGGATGATAAGATGAATCTTGATTTCTCATTAATTTCAAAAAATAAATTTTTTTATGATGTTATTTATAATCCTAAAGAGACAAATTTTTTAAAAACAGGACAGAGCTTGGGCAATATTACTTTAAATGGAAAATTAATGTTTATTTATCAGGCTCTTTCAGCATTTAAAATTTGGCATGGATTAGAACCTGATGTTAATGAAAACGTCACAAAGCTTTTGGATTAATGATTAAAATTGGAATTTTAGGTGATATAGGATCAGGCAAAAGTTTTGTGGCCCAAAACTTTGGCTACCCAGTCTTTAATGCTGATTATGAAGTCGCTAAATTATACCAAAAAGATAAAAAAATTTTTAATAAGTTAAAAATAAAATTACCAAAATATATTCATTCATTTCCAATAGAAAAAACAGAAATTTCTAATGCAATTTTAGCTAATAAAAATAATTTAAATAAATTAGTTAAAATTATTCATGCCGAAATAAGAAAAAAATTAAATAATTTTTTGAAAAAAAATAAAAATAAAAAATTTGTAATTTTAGACATTCCGCTTTTGTTAGAAAATAAAATCAACAAAAAAGAAGATGTATTAGTTTTTGTGCAATCCAAAAAATCAATGATTTTAAAAAATTTAAAAAAAAGAAAAAATTTTAATCAAAAACTTTTTAAAAAATTTAAAGGGATACAACTACCGATTAGTTATAAAAAGAAAAGATCTCATTTTATTGTTAAAAATAACTTTACAAAAAAATCAGTTAATGATGGTATTAAAAATATTTTAAAAGAAATTTAGTAAATGAAAGAAATAGTATTAGATACAGAAACAACCGGTATTTCAATCAAAGAAGGACACAGAATTGTTGAGATAGGTTGTATTGAATTAGATAATTTAATCCCAACAAAAAATAAATTTCATTGTTACTTGAACCCAGAAAGAAAAGTATCAGAAAAAGCCCTTGAAGTTCATGGATACACAGATGAATTTTTGGCTTCTCAAAAAAAATTTAGTGATATTGGTGACCAATTTTTAGAATTCATTAAAGATAAAAGACTTATAATTCATAATGCTGAATTTGATTTGGGGCATTTAAATAATGAATTGTCTTTGCTTGGAAAAAACAAAATTAATAATCAAGTAATAGATACATTAACTTTAGCTAGAGATAAATTTCCAGGATCTCCAGTTAGTTTGGACGCACTTTGTAAAAGATATAGGGTTGATAATTCAAAAAGAACCCAACATACAGCTTTAGTTGACTGTGATTTATTAGCAAAGGTTTATATAAATCTAATTGATCAGAAAGAACCAACTTTAGACTTTCAAAATCAAGATAATGATATTACAGAAAAACAACAATCTAGTGTTGCTTATTTTAAAAAGATAGTAACTCCAACATCCCAAGAATTAAAAAATCATAAAGAATATTTAAAAAATAATTTAAAAAAAAATTTTTATTAATTTAATCTTTGGTTGTAAAGCTCTTCAAAATTTATTTTTTTTTCAAATTTAATATTAGGATATCCTGAATTGTGAAGTAGATCTAACAAAGATTTTTCTAAATCAGGATAAATTTCTATTTGAACGTCACATAAAATAATTTTTTCCAATTCTTTCTTTTCTTTAATTTCGTCATCAATTTTTATAATTGTTGCAAAATTTATTTCAAAGTGTGATTTTTTTTTACTCTCTTCCTTGTCTGCAAACTTCAATAAGGTTTCAATTTCTATCATCTTATTTTTTAAAGGTTTTGAAGTTATGTCTATATTAAGTTGATATTTTGAAATTTGATTTTTTACAAAAATATAAGTTTCGATATCAGGTGTTTCTCCTGACACATCTTTTATATATTTTCCCAAAATTTTATATTTTTTTGTCATTGTCATCCTCTATATCTTCAAAGTCTCCATCAATGAAATTATTTTTCTCAGTTTTCTGAGCTTTAAATTTTTTAGTAAATTTACCAAAAACAAATTTTCTTGTTATTGGAAATATTAATAGAAAACCCAAAACATCTGTCGCAAATCCAGGGATTATTAAAAGTAATGCTGCAAAAGCAATTGCAGCACCAGATATCACTTCATATGTTGGTGTTTCATTTTTACTTAATTGAGTAAATCCAGCCTTAAGAGTGTTTAAACCTTCGTATTTAGCGTAGTAAACACCAACAATAGCAGTAGTAAATATTAATAAAATTGTAGAAACAGCACCAATTTGAGATCCTATTTTGATTAAAAGAAATATTTCAATAGCAGGGATTATAATTATTAATAAAAGAATTGAGTTCATTTGTACGTAATCTAAATTGCTAGTTGAAATTAATCAACATAGTAATTACTATAACCTCTATGAATTACAGTTTCGAATACATTGATATAATTCTCTTAGCAATGATTGCTGGGTTTATATTTTTAAGGCTTAGAGGTATACTTGGAAAGAGAAGCGGATTTGAAGGAAAGGCACCACCGCAATTTGATAAAATTTTAAAAGAAGCTGTAGTTAGTAAAGAACCAAAAAAAAATGAGGTTTTTGATGATGAGGCACAAAAAGAATTTTTAAAGGGTGCGAAAATTGCATATGAGACCATAATTACTGATTTTAGTGACAACGACAATAAATTAACAACTAGTAAGCCTTTATTAAACGAAGCGATTCTCAATCAATTCAATGAAGCATTGAAAGAGAGAAATGAAAGAGGGCATTACGCTGAAATTACTTTTATAGGAATAAATTCTGCAGTTATTAAAGAACACAAAAAGTTAGATAAAATTTTAAATGTGACTGTAGATTTTATAGCTGAGGTTATAACTTGCATTAAAGATAAAGAAAAAAAAATCATATCAGGTGATCCGAAAAAAATTAAAAAAATCTATGATACGTGGGTATTTTCAAGAGATACAACTTCTGCCAATCCTAATTGGCAACTAGTAAACACACTAACTTAATTGACAAACAAAATTTCAGAAAAAGATAAAAAAGATTGGGAAGATTTTATTTCAAAAAGTGAAAAGTTACCAAACAAAGACCTCCTACAAAATAAAAAAATACCTTTTAAAATAAAATCAATAGATTTACACGGATATACTCTTGATGAGGCGAATAAATCTATTGAGGATTTTATTATTAAATCTTATCAAGAAAAAATAAATAAATTAGTAGTCGTAACTGGAAAAGGAATTCATTCTCAGAATGAAAAAGATCCCTATGTTTCAAAAGATTTAGGTATTTTAAAATACTCAGTTCCAGAATTTATTTCAAATAATAAAAATCTAATGAAAATTATTTATGAAATGAAGGATGCAACAATAGAGGATGGTGGTAGTGGAGCTTTTTATATTTTTTTGAAAAAAAATAATTCTATAAAATAAATTTTGATAGATCTGTATCTTTAACCAAATTATCTAAATTTTTGTTAATATAATCTTTATTGATGATTATTTTTTCACCCGAACGATCAGTGGCTGTAAAACTAATTTCATCTAAGATTTTTTCTATAATTGTATGTAATCGTCTTGCGCCAATATTCTCAATTGTAGCATTTACTTCTGAAGCAATATTTGCAATTGTATCAATACCATCATCAGAAAATTCAAGTTCAATATTTTCAGTTTTTAGTAGAGCTACGTATTGTTTAATTAGACTAAAATCTGGTTCTCTTAAAATTCTTTTAAAATCATCACTTGTTAGTGCTTCAAGTTCAACTCTAATTGGCAACCTTCCTTGTAGTTCAGGAAGTAAGTCAGATGGCTTAGCAAGCTGGAATGCGCCAGAAGCAATAAACAAAATATGATCAGTTTTAATTGGACCATGTTTTGTATTTACAGTGGTTCCTTCAATCAAAGGTAACAAATCTCTTTGCACACCTTCTCTAGAAACATCACCACCAACCCTGTCTGTTCTTGCAGAAATTTTATCTATTTCATCTAAAAAGACTATTCCATTATTTTCTGTTGAAGCTTTTGCAGCTTTAATAATTTTGTCTTGTTCAATTAGTTTATCTGATTCATCATTTATTAAAATTTCATGAGATTCTTTCACTGTCATTTTTTTCTTTTTTTCTTTGTTGCCCATAGATTTGCCAATCATCTCACCAATGTTGATCATTCCAACATTAGCCCCGGGCATTCCTGGGATCTCAAAAGAGGTGTTACTTGATCCGGTATCACTTACGGCAATCTCAATTTCATTATCATCTAAATCACCATTTCTAAGTCTTTTTCTAAAACTTTCTCTAGTTGCAAGGCTGGCTTTTTTACCAACTAATGCATCTAAAACTTTTTCTTCAGCAGATTTTTGAGCTTGAGCGTGAACCTCTTTTCTCATTTTTACTTTTTCCATACCAATAGCGATTTCAATTAAATCTCTTACTATTTGCTCCACATCTCTTCCAACGTATCCAACCTCAGTAAATCTTGTGGCTTCAACTTTAACAAATGGTGCTTCAGCTAGCTTAGATAATCTTCTAGAAATTTCTGTTTTACCAACTCCTGTTGGACCAATCATTAGAATATTTTTTGGTAAAACTTCATTTTTCATTTCACCTTTTAGTGCTTGTCTTCGCCATCTATTTCTTAACGCAACAGCAACAGCTTTTTTAGCTTTGTTCTGACCAACTACAAATCTATCTAACTCAGAAACTATTTCTCTAGGAGATAGTGAACTTACTAAGGAACTTTCTTCTTTAGTATTTTTATCTTTGGGAACTAGAGGAGTTACGTTTGAATTTTCCATTATATCTTTAAAATCTTAATATTATCATTTGTAAATACACAAATTTCTGAAGCTACTTTAATTGCTTTTTTTGCAATTTCTTCTGCGCTTTTATCTGTCTCCATTAAAACTTTTCCAGCTGCTAATGCGTAATTTCCACCCGAACCTATTCCAATTACATCTCCTTCAGGTTCTAAAACATCCCCTGTTCCAGAAATTATATAGCTATTATCTTTATCACCTATAGCCATTAATGCTTCTAATCTTCTAAGATATTTGTCAGTTCGCCAATCTTTGGCTAGTTCAACAGCTGCTCTTGATAAATTTCCTGCATGCTTTTCAATTTTAGCCTCTAATCTTTCAAACAAGGTTAGGGCATCTGCCGTTGATCCTGCAAATCCTGCTACCACATCTCTTTTTTCAATTTTTCTAATCTTTGAAGCAGTACTTTTGACTACAGTGTTTCCCATGCTTACTTGGCCATCCCCAGCAACCACTACTTCATTATTCTTTCTTACTAGTACAATTGTTGTCATGCTTAATAAATGGTAACTATTTTTGATACTTCAAGTGTTGATACTAATATTGATATAGTAGGATTATGTATGTATACCTCTAGAATATATGGCTCGAAAAGGAAAAGTATCTCGAAAAACTAAAGAAACCAACATTAGCGTTGAAGTTAATATTGATGGAAAAGGTAAATACCAAATTGATACTGGTATAGGTTTTCTAGATCACATGCTTGAACAATTATCCAAGCATTCATTAATTGATCTAAAAGTTAAAGCAAAAGGTGACACACACATAGATCTTCACCATACGACCGAAGATACGGGTATTGCTATTGGCGAAGCTTTAAAAAAAGCTGCGAAAAAATTTGTAGGTATAAAAAGATATGCACACAGACTTATTCCAATGGATGAAACATTAACTAGAGTTGCAATTGATGTTTCAAACAGACCTTATTTAATTTGGAAAGTAAAATTAAAAGTTGAGAAGCTTGGTGAGATGGATACAGAACTGTTCAAAGAATGGTTTCAAGCATTTTCCCAATCAGCTGGTATTACAATGCATGTTGAAAATATTTATGGTGACAATAGCCACCACATTATTGAGTCTTGCTATAAAGCTTTAGCAAGATCACTGAGAGAAGCATTAGAGATGGACCCTAGAAGCAAGAATAGTATCCCGTCTACTAAAGGCTCATTATAAGTTTAATGAACGTCACAATTGTTGATTATAATTCGGGCAATATAAGTTCGGTGATAAACTCTTTTAAAGAAGTTGCTAAAGATAAAGTAAATATTGAGGTAACATCAGATTTAAATAAGATTAAATCATCAGATAAAGTTGTCTTACCAGGGCAGGGTTCGTTTAAAAGCTGTGTTGACGCTTTAAACAGTATTAAGGGTTTGGTGGATTGCCTAAATGAATTTGTAATTAGTAAAAAAAAACCTCTACTTGGAATATGCGTAGGATTACAAATGTTTGCAGATGTTGGTTATGAAGAAACAGAAACTAAAGGCTTAGGCTGGATATCAGGCAAGGTATCAAAAATAGATAATCAAAATGGAAAATTTAAACTACCTCATATTGGTTGGAATCAAATTAATATTGTAAAAGATAGTAAAATTTTCAAAGACATAGAAAATAGTTCTCACATGTATTTTGTACACAGCTATGAATTTGTTCCGGAAGAGAAAAATGTAATTTCAGCTACGACAGACTATTCATCAACCATTGTTTGCTCTGTGGAAAAAGAAAATATTTTTGGCACTCAATTTCACCCTGAGAAGAGTGATAAAATTGGATTAAAAATAATTGATAACTTTATAAATATATAAAATGAAAATAATTCTAAATTAAATGAAAATATTTCCTGCAATAGATATTAAAGATAAAAAGTGTGTCAGGTTAATAAAAGGAGATTTTGACAATAAAACTGAATATGAAATGTCGCCAGTTGAACAAGCTGGCAAATATAAGGATTACGGTTTTAAAAATTTACACATAGTTGATTTAGACGGTGCTTTAACTGGCAAAACAGTTAATTTAGATATTATTCAGGAAATAGTTACTAAATTTGATCTCAATATTGAAATTGGTGGTGGAATAAGAAATTTTGAAAGCATCAAGAAATATACTGATGCTGGTGTTGAGAAGGTAATTTTAGGAAGTGCAGCTATAAAAAATAAAAATTTTTTAAATGAAGCTTGTGAAAAATTTCCAAATAAAATTGCTTTGGGTTTAGATGCTAAAGATGGATATTTATCCGTCTCAGGATGGAAAGAAAATTCTAATAAATTGACTTTAGATTATTTGAAAGAAGTGAATGATTATGGTGCTAGCAGACTTATTTATACTGATATAAATAGAGATGGAATGAAACAAAGCCCTAATTTTGAGGAAACGTTAAAGGTTGCAGATATATCAAGTTGTCCAGTAATCATATCTGGTGGAGTTTCATCTATTGATGATATTAAAAAAGCTAAAGAATTAAATAATACCAACATCGAAGGTATTATAGTTGGCAAGGCCATATATGATGGTGATATTAAACTAGAAGAATTGTCGAAAGAAGTAGATGCTTAAAAATAGAATAATACCTTGTTTAGATGTTAAAAATGGTCGTGTAGTTAAAGGAATTAACTTTGTAGATTTGAAAGATGCAGGTGATCCAGTTGAGCAAGCTAAAATTTATTCTGATGGTGGGGCAGATGAAATTTGTTTTTTAGATATTACTGCATCAAACGAAAATAGAAAGACTATTTATGAAGTAGTTGAAAAAACTTCTAAGAAATGTTTTGTTCCATTGACTGTTGGAGGTGGTGTTAGAAGTGTTGACGATATTAATAAATTACTGAACAGTGGAGCAGATAAAGTATCCATAAATACTGCGGCAGTTCAAAATCCAGAAGTTGTAGTAGAAAGTTCTAAAAAATTTGGTTCACAATGTATTGTTGTTGCAATTGATGCTAAAAAAAATCAGGATAAATGGGAAATTTTTACCCATGGAGGAAGAAATAATACAGGTATCGATACGATAGAATTTGCAAAAAAAATGGAAGATAATGGTGCAGGTGAACTATTAGTAACTTCAATGGACAGAGATGGTACTCAAGTGGGTTATGATATTGAATTAATGTCTAAGATATCATCTAAAGTAAATATTCCAGTAATTGCATCGGGTGGAGTAGGTAATTTAGATCATTTAGTTGATGGAATAAAATTAGGAAATGCAAGTGCAGTTTTGGCCGCATCTATATTTCACTATGGCAAACATTCAGTAAAAGAAGCTAAGGAATATTTGGATTTAAAAGGAATACCTGTTAGAATTTAGTATGCTTGATACATTAGAAAATTTAATCAAACTTGCACGAGAAAGAAAATCAGCACCTATAGAAGGGTCTTACACAAATAAGTTGTTAACCGATAAGTCGTTAAGTAAAGCAAAAGTTCTAGAGGAAGTTGGTGAGTTAATTGAAGCTGTGGAGGAAAATACAAATAAAATTCATGAGGCTGCAGATGTATTTTACCATTTACTAATGTATTTAGAAGCTAATGATATAAAAATTGAAGAAGTGATGCAGGAATTAGAAAAAAGAAAAAAATGAGTTACGATGATAATAATATCTTTGCAAAAATTTTAAGAGGAGAGATACCTTGTAACAAAATTTATGAGGATGATTTTGTTTTATCTTTTCATGATATTAATCCTCAAAAAAAAATTCATGCATTGGTAATTCCAAAAGGTAAATATATTGATTTAGATAATTTTAGTTTAAATGCTTCAACCGAAGAGATGGTTGGATTATTAAAAGGTATTAATATAGTAGCCAAAAAGCTCGGTATTTCAACAGAAGTAGGCAAAGGTTACAGAGCACTAGCCAATATAAGTGATCATGGTGGTCAAGAGGTTCCGCACTTACATTTTCATCTATTTGGAGGTGAAAAAGTTGGAAAAATGGTTGAGTGATAGAAGAAGTTCAAAGGAATTATTTAGAAATAAATTCAATTCAAGATCTGAATAATGTTATTAAACCTACTGAAGATTATTCTTTAAATTTATTAGAGCCAATTAATTTTCAACTAAATAAATTTTTTTATAAAAATATTGGCAAAAAACATAAATGGATTGATCGATTAGTTTGGACAGAAACTCAATGGATAGATTATGTTTCTAGTGAAAAAGTTGAAACATATATTTTTAAATATAGAGATGATCTTGCAGGTTTTTTTGAATTAATATCTCATACTAAAAAAAAAGAAGTAGAAATTGCTTACTTTGGATTATTAGAAGAATTTCAAAATAAAAAGCTAGGTTCATATTTATTATCACAAGCAATTAAAAAATCTTTCAAAATTAATGTCGATAGAGTTTGGGCTCATACATGTTCTTTGGATCACAAAAATGCTTTAAGCAACTATATTGCTAGAGGGATGAAAATTTTTAAATCTGAAACTATAAAAATTTAGTTTTGAGTAGGTAGTTTAAATAAATCTTTTTCAATTTGTTGATTCACTTTAATAGAGGAAAGATAAGTAACATTAATATTTTGATAAATATCTTTAGTTTGCCAGCCTATTAAATTAAAAGTTTCATTGTTGAAAAACACATTAATTTCGTTATCATTTTCTATGATTGTATAATTGATATATGACCTATCTACAATTTTCTTATCTAAATTAAAAATTTTTTTAATTAAGAATTTTTTATCTAATATTAAGTTAAGAGGTGTTTTCTTTAACGGATATCGATAAAAACTTGATTTTGTTTTTATTACTAAAGATTTACCATTCGAGACTAAAATTTTATCATTATTCTTTATATAATTACAAAAAATTTTTTTGGGATATTGAATTGTACAATATCCATTTTCTATCTTTCCATTAATATTTTGCTCAAATTTAAAATTTAAATTCTCAGTATTTTGTAAATTTTCTATAATTTTTTCTTTCTCACTTGCTTGGGTAATTGAAGTTGAAATTAAAAAGATAAAGATAAGGAAGTATCCAAACATTAAAGTACGTCTCTTTTACCTACATGATTTGCTTTACTTACAATCCCATCAGCTTCCATCATATCAATAATTCTTGCTGCTCGATTGTATCCAATTTGAAGTTTTCTTTGAAGAAATGAGGTTGATGCTTTACCTTCAGATCTAATAATCTCCAAAGCGGATTGATAAAGTTCATCCTTATCACCTTGATTAAGATTATCTCCAACCTCTTTTTCGTCCGCAAAACTTAAAATTTCATCTATATAGTCAGGCTCAGCCTGAGCTCTTAGTGAATTATTAATTTTTTCTATTTCACTATCAGATACAAATGGTGCATGTATTCTTACTATTCTATTTGCAGAGGACATGAAAAGCATGTCTCCTTTACCAAGAAGTTGTTCAGCTCCTTGTTCACCAAGAATTGTCCTACTATCTATTTTTGATGTTACTTGAAAAGATATTCTTGTAGGAAAATTAGCTTTAATAGTACCAGTTATTACATCAACACTAGGTCTTTGAGTGGCCATTATAATATGAATTCCTGCGGCTCGAGCCATCTGAGATAATTTTTGTATATAATTTTCAATTTCCTTACCAGCGACCAACATTAGGTCTGACATTTCATCTACTACGACAACTATATAAGGCATTGGAAGCTTATGCTTAGTGTTATATCCATCAATATTTCTAACACCTTCTTTGGTCATCAATTTGTATCTGTTCTCCATTTCTTTTACTACCCACCCTAGAACAGAGGCTGCTTTTTTAGCTTCGGTAATTACTGGACAAAGTAAATGTGGAATACCTTCATATGTTGATAGTTCAAGCATCTTAGGATCAATTAAAATAAATTTACATCTGTCTGGTGTATGTCGATAAAGAAGAGATAAAATAATTGTATTGATGCAAACTGATTTTCCAGATCCTGTAGTTCCAGCAATAAGAAGATGAGGCATAGAAGCCAAATCACCAACAATTGGTTTGCCAGAAATATTTTTGCCAAGTGCTATTGGTAATTTGATATCTTTTTTTTTAAAGTCAGGATTGTTTAAAATCTCGCTTAAATAAACATTTTCTCTTATATTATTTGGAAGTTCAATTCCAACAGTATTGCTTCCAGGTATAGTCGCAATTCTCGCTGATTCCGAGCTTGTATTTCTTGCAATATCATCAGATAGATTAATAATTTTAGAAACTTTTACTCCAGCAGCAGGCTCAAACTCATTTAGAGTAACCACAGGGCCATGACTAACTTTTTTTATATTTCCATTAACTCCAAAATCCATCAGTATTTTTTCTAAAAATTCTGGATCATGAGTTTCGTTTTTTTCAAAAAGATCCCTTTCTTTTTTTGTTGGAATTTTTAGCAACTCAAGTTTTGGTAATTTAAATTTAATTTTGGCTTCTGATTTATTTTCACTTTTTATAAAAGGTAAATCTTCTTGAATAAGATTCTTAATTTGATCTTGTGGAATATATTCATTAATTATCTCACTTTTATCTGTATAATTTTTATTTTCTTTTTTAAGAAAAATATTT
>Ga0208766_1001542_pt1 | contig 12308 bp, 14 predicted proteins | sample ETN01SmetaG_3_FD_185792 | JGI IMG/M metagenome (GOLD analysis project Ga0208766, IMG submission 185792) | Marine microbial and viral communities from oxygen minimum zone, Eastern Pacific Ocean - ETNP2014F12-01SV263 (SPAdes) (version 2) | ecosystem: Environmental > Aquatic > Marine > Oceanic ...
ATTGAATTAACCTATCTTTTATAGAAATTTTCTAAAGTATTTTTAAATTTGCTAGTTACTTTATTTCTTTTAACTTTCATTGTGGGCGTTAACAAGCCGTTTTCTATTGAAAAATTTTCATTTAGCAAAGAAAATTTTTTAATTTTTTCTACTAAAGTTAAATTTTTATTTATTTCATCTATAATTTCTTTTATTTTTTCTTTTTGACCTAAAAATTCTTTACTCGGGACAATAAGTGCAACCAAATAATTTTTTCCTTCGCCAAAAACCATGGACTGTTCAATTGCGGGAGAGTTTGTTAATTGGTTTTCTATTTTTGATGGGGAAATATTATCTCCACCAGCACTAACTATTATATCTTTTTTTCTATCGGTTATTTTTAGATAACCATCTTTTGAATCTATTTCGCCGATATCACCTGTGTATAACCATCCATCCTTAAGTACTTTTGCTGTGTCTTCTTTTTTATTCCAATAGCCCAACATTACATTTTCTCCTTTAACTAAAATTTCTCCATCCTCAGCTATTTTAACTTGATTTCCTTTAAAAGGAGGCCCAACTGTTTCAACTCTAATTTTATGGATAGGATTACAACTTACTACTGGCGAAGTCTCTGTAAGTCCGTATCCTTGTAAAGTAGGAAGTCCTATGGAATTTAGAAATTCACCAATTTCTTTATCTAAAGCTCCCCCTCCAGATATAAAAGCTTTTAAGTTTCCCCCAAATTGTTTTTTTACCTTTTTTCTAACTAGATTATCTACTAATCCATTTAAAAATTTTTCATAAATATTCATTTTTTCCCCTAATAATTTTTTCTTACCTAAATTAATTGTAAGTTTGATTAATTTAGCTTTTAAGCCTGTAGCCTTTTTCATATTCATATTTATTTTGTTATAAAGATTCTGATAAAATCTTGGCACAGCAGTCATGATAGTTGGTTTCGCTTGTGAAATATTTTCTAAGAGTTTTTCTATTCTTTCTGCATAAAAAACTTTTGCACCAACTGCAATTTGAACAAACTGAACTGCGTGTTCATAGGAGTGTGATAAAGGAAGCCAGGTTAAAAAAATTGGTTTTTTTTCAATCAATGGTTTTAAAATTTCTTGAGCCCCTTCTAAATTATTCAATATTCCTCCATGACTCAAAATAACCCCTTTGGGATTTCCGGATGTTCCTGAGGTATAAATAATACAGGCTGGTGAATTTCTTTTTAAATTTTCATTTTTTATTTTTTCACTCTTGTTTAATAGACTAGTAATTATCGAATCAAATTTTAAATATTTATCTTGTTTTTCTACATTGCTAAGTTCATCAAATGTAATCACTTTTTTTATAAAATCTTTTTCTTTTATTATATTTTTTAACTTGTTATGCATCTCATTATTAGAAACAATAATTACCGAGGGCTCACAGTCCTCTATTAAATATTTATAATCTTTTTCAGTATAAGTGGTGTATGCAGGTACAGTAATTCCATCAGCTAACATAATTGCTAAATCGGCAATTAACCATTCAGGTCTATTTTCAGAAACTAAAAGGCATCTGTCACCTTGTGCAAGATTATCTTTTAAAACTTTGGCAAGTTTTTGAATACTTGTTGATGTTTCTCCCCAAGTATATTTTTTTTTATTTTTTGGGTTTAGCCACTCTAAAAAATCTGCTTTTGGATTCTCTTTTGCAGCCTTGTAAAAAAATAAATCAACTAAACTGTTAAATTCTTTTAAATTCATTTTTTGGTGGGCAAAGAGAGAATCGAACTCTCACAGTATTGCTACTACAGGATTTTGAGTCCTGCGCGTCTACCAGTTCCGCCATTCGCCCTGTCTTTTCATTATTCAATATTTGGTAATTTTAATAAAGATTAACTTAGTTTGTCTACGTTTTAATTTATTTTTCTAACAAAATAAACAAATACTAAAGAAGTAGCGAACATTATTAGAGCATAAGCGGCTGTAGGCACCATATAAACAATTTCATCAAAAAGTTGAGATGATACAAAAACTGCAAGTGTTCCATTTTGAAGTCCGCATTCGAGAGAAATACATTTTCTTTGTGCAATTCCACTTGTTAAAAGTTTAGCTGTATAATAACCAACTATCATCATAACTAAATTAAGAATTAAAGTTATTAAACCTGCCCGAGCTAAAAAACTTACGATCTTATCCCATTCCTCTATGTAAATAGCCACAAACACGATAACGAACAAAATAACCGATATTCTTTGAATCATATTTGTCTTAGAAGTTATGAAATTTGTTGCAAATTTCCTTACTAGCATTCCAATCAATACTGGAACTGTTACAACAAGAAACATTTTCATTGAAATTCCAATCATCGAAATTTCTTTTGTAATGTATGTGATTTGTAATAAATCAGCAGACATTAATACGATAAATGGAACAGAAATAATACTAATCAAACTAATAATTGCGGTAAGTGATATTGAAAGAGCCACGTCGCCTCCTGCAAACTTGGTAAGGATGTTAGATGTAACTCCTCCTGGTGCCGCAGCAATAATCATAACCCCAAGAGCTAATTCCACAGGAATATTTATTAATTTAATAAGAATAAAAGCAATAACAGGAAGTAAAATGAGCTGACAAACAAATCCTATTAAAAAATCTCGTGGTTGTTTTAATACTCTTGTAAAATCTTGTGTACTTAAACCTAAACCAAGTCCTAACATTATTAAGGCTAAAGCAATCGGTGCGATTTTTGTTACAATTTCCATTTAATTATTATTTCTTCCAAACCCAAGATTGAGAGATTAATATTGCCATAAGTAGCCATATTATAAATGACTCTCCGTGGGACATTTCATAATCCGCACCAAAAAATCTAGCTATTACTAAAACAGCATATACAACAATTGGAGAAATAATCAATGATCCCAATAGCTTTAGTAATGTGCATTTAATATTCATAAAAAAATAGTATAGGATGCAAAATCAAAATTAAACAAAAAAATGCTAAAAAAGTTATACGATAAATGCGTCGCCTGGGCTGGATATAAATATGCTAAACAAATATTAGCTATTGAAGCATTTATAGAAAGTTCCTTTTTTCCCATACCTCCGGATGTAATGATTATTCCAATGGTAGTATCCAAAAAAAATGAGTTTATCAAAATAGCTTTGATAGCTACAATTTTTTCCGTTTTGGGTGCCTTGTTTGGTTATTATATTGGTTATTCATTAAATGATTTTGCAATAAAAATTTTCGAATTTTATGGTTATGAATACTCTGACACATTTAAGGAAAAATTTTCAACGGGAGGTGGACTAAAAGCTTGGTTGGGCATATTGTTCACAGCAGGTTTTACTCCTCTACCATTTAAACTTTTAACTATCTCGAGTGGAATTATTCACTTTAACTTAATATTTTTTATTTTTATATGTATTGTGACAAGAGGTTTGAGATTCTTTTTGGTTTCATATTTAACCTACAAATTCGGAGAAAAAATAGGCCCTTTTTTAGATAAAGAAGGAGCAAAATGGAGCATCATTATTGCAATAACAATTATTCTGTTATCAGCAGGATTTTACTTTTTATTTCTGAAATAAAAATGACTAAAAAGATAAATAAAAAATTTTTATTTTTATTGCTAACATTTATTTCCTTAATTTTAATTTCTGCTTTTGTAATTGAATATCAATTAGGACGCAAACCTTGTAGTTTGTGTATTTATGAACGTATTCCATACTTTATTTCTATTTTTTTAATATTAAAAATATTACTTAATACAAATTATCAAAAAATAACGTTATTTATTCTATTTTTAGTTTTTTTAGTTAGCGCTCTTTTAGGATTCTACCATTTTGGTATTGAACAAGGTTTTTTTAGTGAATCTCTAATTTGTACAGCAGTAAATATTTCTGAAAACCTTTCTAAAGAAGAATTGTTGGAATTATTAGAATCTAATCCTATAAGTTGTAAAGATATTAGTTTCAAAATACTCGGATTCTCTCTTGCTACAATAAATACAATTTTTTCTATTATACTAAGTGTTATATTTATAAGGTTGTTTATTAATTATGGAAAAAACTGATCAGAAAATTTTGGAAGAAATTATAAGAGTCGACCATGCCGGAGAGCGTGGTGCTATAAAAATTTATGAAGGTCAGTTATTAGCTTTAAATACAATAAAACAGGATGAACATTTAAAAAATATAATTCAGGAAATGAAAGAACAAGAAAAAGAACATTTAGAATACTTTGAAACAGAAATTCAAAAAAGAAAAATAAAACCTACTTATTTACTTCCTTTGTGGGATCTTTTGGGTGTTTCTTTAGGATTTGGAACTGCTTTGCTTGGAAAAAAAGCAGCTATGCTTTGTACTGCTTCTGTTGAGGAAGTAATTGAATCCCACTATGAAAAGCAGCTTGAAAAAATAGGTAGTGATGAAAAAGACTTAAAAGCTAAAATAAAAAAATTTAAAAACGATGAAGTTGATCATAAAAACACAGCTTATGATTCAGGCGCAAGTAAATCAGGAATTTATTCAGTAATGGACAAATTAATTAAAACAGGATCTAAAATCGCAATAAATATTTCTGAAAAAATTTAAGATTAATTAAGGTAACAACTCAACATCCCAATACAGATAATCCATCCAACTTTCATGTAAAAAATTAGGTGGAAAATTTTTTCCATTTTGATGTAAATCTTCGAGAGTAGGTCTAAAAGGTTCTCTAAATAATTTCATTCCAGAAGATACATATAACCTACCTCCTTTTTTAACATTACAACAAGAGCATGCTGTAACAACATTCTCCCAGTCAGTTATTCCACCTTTTGACTTTGGCAACAAATGATCAAAAGTTAAATCTTTTTTGTCACCACAATACTGGCAGGTGAATTTATCTCTTAAAAAAACATTAAATCTTGTAAAGTTCGGATGCTCAGATGGTTTTATAAAATTTTTTAAAGCTATAACACTTGGTAAGCTCATTTCAAAAGAAGGGCTTCTTATTTTTCTCTCATAATTTGAAACAATACTAACTCTGTTAAGAAAAACAGATTTAACTGCATCTTGCCAACACCATAACGAAAGTGGATAATAGCTTAGCGGTCTAAAATCTGCGTTCAGCACGAGAGCTGGACACTTTTCTAGAGGAACTTTCTCTGAAGCTGCTATTATCATAGTGATAAGTTAGCGGATTAAAATAAGTTTTGCAAGATTTAGTTTATTAAAATTATATTTCAATTATAAAAGATTTTTTTTTAAAAATCCCAAGCCAAGACTTGATCCTTCAACCGGTATTCTGTGTTCGCAATTATTAAATAGTTTTGTTTTTATTTTAATTTTATGTTTTAGCAAATACTCTTTAGATTCTAATAAATGCAAGGGAGGAACGATAGGATCATTCGCTCCATGCATTAAAAATATTTTTGGTTTCGAATTAATATTTTTAGACAAATGTGCTTGATTTATAATCTTTCCAGAATATCCTATTAAAGAATTTATCTGCTGCCTCTTTTTAAGAGCAACTTGAATACTCATCATGCATCCCTGACTAAATCCAACTAAAGCCAAATTAATTGCCTCTAATTGAAAATGATCTAGAATTTCGTCTAAAAATTTACTTAATTTTTCTTCAGCAATTAATGATTTTTCAAAAATAATATTCTCTTTTTCTGACTCTAAATCAAACCATTGATAACCTTTCGGATTAATAGCACAACGTTCTGGTCCATCAGGACACAAAAAAATAGCATTAGGTAAAAATCGTTGCCATCCAATTGCAAGCATACTTATATCTTTTCCATCGCCTCCATAACCATGACATAAAACTATTGCCTGTTGTGGTTTATCTTTTGACAAAGGTTGAACGGTTGTAGTGTTTAAAATATAACTAGTCATATTTCATTAACCATTTTATAAATTTTTCATCCTGAAAATTTGTTTCTCCTATAATTCTAGCAAACTCTTCTCCTTTTTTATTTATAAAAATGGTAGTTGGAACTCCTCTTAATTTAAATTCCTTTACAAAATTTAATTTAGTATCAAAAAAAATTTTGAGCTTTTTAATTTTAGCATCATTAAAAAATTTTTTTGTTTTTAATGTATTGGGCTGTTCCATATTAACAGCAAAAACTTCTAGATTTTTAAAATTACTATTTTGATAAAGATTATCTAAAGATGGCATCTCTTTTTTGCATGGAGCGCACCATGTTGCCCAAAAATTAATAATTACAAGCTTCCCCTTATAATCGCTCAAATTAATTTCGTTATTTGTAAAGTCTTCAAATATAATTGATGGAATTGGTCTAGGAATTTCATTTATAGCGATATTATTAAGTGGAACATCTTCGTTTGTTTGTGATATTGATGAAAAAATATTAAAACAAAAGAGTAATAAAAAAAAATTTATAATTTTTTGATTTAGCGTCATTGAAGCTAACAACTTAACATATGAAAAACAAAAATAAAACTGTTTGGGGACATAGATTTAACAATCAAACTTCTAAAATTTTTGAAAATATTGGTTCATCAATAGATGTTGATAAAAGATTATTTGAGGAAGATATTTTTGCATCCATTATACATACGCAAATGTTAGTTAAGCAAAAAATAATTGATAAAAAAAAAGGATCAAAAATTATCGGTGGTCTCAAAAAGATAAGAACAGAGATTAGAAGAAATAAATTTAAATTTAAAAAAAAATATGAGGATATCCACTTAAATATTGAAAAAAGACTTTTTGAAATCATAGGTGAAAATGCTGGCTATCTGCATATAGCAAGATCAAGAAACGATCAGGTTATTACTGATTTTAAATTATGGACAAAAAAAGCTTCTTTGGAAATTATTAGTAAAATAAATGATTTAATTAAAAGTATTTTAAAAAAATCAGAATCTAATATTAATACCATTATGCCAGGATTCACCCATCTAAAAAACGCACAACCAATTTCTTTTGCTCACTATTTACTAGCTTACATTGAGATGTTTAAAAGAGATAAAAAAAGATTTTATAGTAACATTGATTACATCAATGAATGTCCTTTGGGCGTGGGAGCTCTGGCAGGAACTTCTTATAAAATAGATAGAAAATTTACATCAAAAAAATTAGGTTTTAAAAAACCAACTAGTAACTCTATTGATACAGTATCTGATAGAGATTTTGCTTTAGATTTTTTATCTTCTGCATCTATTTGTGCAGTACATATTTCGAGATTGGCTGAAGAATTAATTATTTGGAATTCTGACATATTTAAACTTATTAAAATTAATGACAAAATGTTAACTGGATCTTCAATAATGCCTCAAAAGAAAAATCCAGATCCTGCAGAATTAATTAGAGGAAGAACTGGAAAAAATTTTGGTTCTTTGCAAGCAATGTTAACTACATTGAAGGGCCTCCCTCTTTCATACTACAAAGACATGCAAGAAGACAAAAGTCTCGTATTTAATAGTTACGACATTCTTTTAGAATCTATCATAATAGCAAATGAACTTATAAAAAATTTAAGTGCAAATAAAAAAAGAATGATTACCTTATCTAGTGAAGGATATACAACTGCTACTGACTTTGCTGACTATCTTGTACAAAATAAAAATTTGTCTTTCAGGGATGCATATAAAATATCAGCTAAATTGGTAAATTATGCTGAAAAAAAAAAGAAAAAACTGAACGAGTTGAGCTTTAATGAAGTAAAAAGAATAAGAAATGATTTAAAAAAAGATGTAATGAAAATATTTGATGTTACAAATTCTGTAAATTCAAAAATTTCTTATGGAGGAACTTCTATAAAAAATATAAAAAAGATGATATCTAAACTTAAAAAGGAAATAAAATAATGAGAATACTAATAATAATTTTTGTTACTTATTTGTTGTGTAGCTCGTGTGGGGTAAAAAATGATCCAAAATATCAATCACAAAATAGTTATAACAAAAAAATACAAATTATTTAAAAATGAATTTTATAAAATTTAGAAAAAAAAACCTTTATGTTGAAAATATATCAGGATTAACACTTGCAAAAAATTATGAAACTCCTTTTTATTGCTATTCTCTTTCGCAATTAAAAAATAATTTTAATGTTTTTAGAAATGCCTTTAAAGCAACCAAGCCCCTGATATGCTTTTCTCTTAAATCTAACTCCAATATGACTTTGATCAGAGAATTAAAAAAAATGGGTTGTGGAGCTGACGTGGTTTCGATGGGAGAGCTATTGAAAGCAACTAGGGCAGGTATTAATGGAAAAAAAATAGTTTTTTCAGGCGTGGGGAAAACTGAAGATGAAATAAAAACTGCTATAAAAAAAAAAATTCTACTAATCAATATGGAATCAGAAAATGAAGCTGATGTAATAAATAATATTTCTAGAAAAATGTCTAAAATTACTTCAGTAGGAATAAGACTAAATCCTAACGTAACGGGAAAAACTAATAAAAAAATATCTACAGGTGGAAAAAACGATAAATTTGGTTTGAACTATAACGATTGCATCAATCTTTGTAAAAAAATAAAAAAAATGAAAAACTTAAAATTAGAAGGAATTAGTGTCCATATAGGAAGTCAAATTATTGATATAGATCCCTTTAAACAAGTTCTTAAAATAATTAATAAAATAATTGCTAAAACTAAAATGAATTTTAATTTTATTGATCTTGGTGGCGGTATGGGTATTTCTTATTCAGACAATGGGGAAAAGTTTAATCTTAATAAATATGCAAAACTTGTAAATAAATTTACTAAAGATAAAAATACAAAAATAATATTTGAGCCAGGACGATTTGTTGTAGGCAATACTTCTATTTTAATATCAAAAGTCATTTATATAAAAAAAGGTAATAATAAAAAATTTATTATACTAGACGCAGGTATGAATAATTTAATGAGACCAGCTTTATATGGAGCAAATCATAAAATTATTTCTTTAAAGAAAAATAACAAAAAATTTTCAAAAAATATTGAATTTGTGGGCCCAGTATGTGAAAGCTCAGACACATTTTTAAAACAAAAAAATTTTTCAAAAATTAAAGTGGGAGATTGTGTAGCTATAACTGATGTTGGCGCATATGGTATGTCCCTAGCATCAAACTATAATGCTAGACCTTTAATAGCTGAAGTTATGATAAGTGGTTCGAAACACAAATTAATCAGAAAAAGGCAAAGTTTAGAAAACTTGATTAGTAATTAATTTCATATTTGTAATATGCTACTTGTAAGATCTTTAATATTTAATCTGTTTCTCTATACAGGAATAGTTTCTGTATTCATTATTGCATTGCCAACACTATTTTTGCCTCCTAAGTTTACTTTATTTTTTGGAAAATTTTTAGGTCATTATGTAATTTTTATTCTCAAAATTTTCTTAAATACAAAAGTAGAATTTAAGGGAGAAAATAATATTCCCAAAACAGAAAAATATTTTGTGGCATCAGCACATCAATCGATGTTCGAAACCTTTGCACTACAAGCTGTTCTTGATTATCCAGTTTTTATTTTAAAAAAAGAACTTTTAAGAATTCCTTTATTTGGACTTTACTTAAAAAAAATTAAATCAATTGAAATAGTAAGAGATACAACAACAAAAGATAATCTTAACTTTTTTGATAAGGTGGCTGAAATCGTAAAAAATGAAAATAGACCTCTCTTAATATTTCCTCAAGGTACAAGAATAAAAACTGGTGAGAGAGTACCTTTTAAAAAAGGTGTTGGAAGAATATATGAAGCATTAAATATCTCATGTGTTCCAATTGCGCTTAATTCAGGAAAAATATGGCCAAAAGCAGGTATTATTAAATATCCTGGCAAAATAACTATTTCATTTTTAGAACCAATAAAACCGGGACTTAAACGAGATGATTTTATAAAAAATTTGGAAAATAGAATCTATGACGAAATAAATAATATTTCTAATTAACGAAATTTATCAAATTTAACTATATTTATTTTCATTAAAAATTTTAGTTTTTTATTTTCTTCCAAAGTCAGGTTTTTCCACATCTTGACCTGCCTTGATAATTTCTTTTCTCATCTTTCTTGTTCTTGTAAAAATTTCTTCTAATTTCTTGCCATCCTCATTTTCAATTGCTCTCTTTAAATCTTCTAAATTTTTTATAAAATTATCTATCATTTCAGATGTATTTTTTTTATTTTGTATAAAAACATCCCTCCACATAATAGGATTTGAGGCTGCAATTCTTGTAAAATCCCTCAATCCTCCCGCGCTATATTTCACAATTTCAGACTCTTTTTGATTCTGCACATCAAGAGTCGTATTAACAATATTATATGCAATTAAATGTGGAATATGACTTGTAATTGATAAAATATAATCATGTTGCTTAGGATCCATAATATCAACTTTGCTCCCTATTTTTTTCCAAAAATTTTCAAGCAATTTAATATCCTTATTATTTGATTTGCTGCTTGGAGTTAAAATACACCATCTATTTTCAAACAATTTGGAAAATCCGGCATCAGGTCCACTTTCTTCTGTTCCCGCAATCGGATGCGATGGTATCCAAGAAACATTTTCTGGAACATGCTTTTCAATTAAACCAATAATGTTTTCTTTAACCGATCCAACATCCGTTAGTATAGATCCACTTTTTAATGAATCTTTTATTTTTAAAATTACCTCTTCGTAACTACTCAAAGGAGTTGCTATTACGATTAGATCAGATTCATTAACCATTTTCTTGGTGTCTAAACTTGAGTCATCTACTATTTTTAATTGAAGTACTTTTTTGTTAACTGAATCTGATCTATTAGAAGAAACTATTTTACTTGATAAATTTTGTTTCTTAATTGCTCTTGCTAATGAAGATCCAATTAGTCCACATCCAATTATACATACTTTTTTAAACATTACTTTAAAATACCTTCTATAGATTTTATAAAAAGTTCATTAGCTTCTTTATTTCCAATAGTTAGTCTTAAAGAATTTGATATTTTATACTGTGTCATTTTTCTTAAAATTATTTTATCTGTGGCCAACTTTACAAAAACTTCATCTGAATTTAGTCTTGTTTCATCAAAATTCATCAAAAAGAAATTTGCTGCTGGTTCATTTGTTTTAATATTATATTTCTTCAAAACAGAAAATATTTTTTTTGACCATAATGTATTATGCTCAATTGCTCTTTTTGTCCATTCATTATCCTTAATAGCTTCTAAGCCTGCAGCAAGAGCAGCTCTATTAACATTAAAAGGAGGTTTTACATTATACATGCTGTCAATTATTTCCTTAGAAGAATAACCCCAGCCTAATCTCAAACCAGCCAAACCATAAATTTTAGAAAAAGTTCTAGTAACTAATACATTATTAGAATCCTTAAAAAGATCTAATCCAGAAGTAAAATTATTAAAATTGAGAAATTCATAATACGCATCATCAACAACTAAAAGAATATCACTTCTAAGTTTTTTTCTTAAATCAAGCATTTCATTTTTCGATAAATAAGTTCCTGTAGGGTTGTTGGGATTTGCAATAAATACAATTTTTGTTTTATCTGAAACTTTTTTTATTATTTCCTCCACTGATGATTTAAAATTTTTTTCTTTTGCTAATACAACTTTAGCCTTATGAAACGATGCATATATTTTATACATGATAAAACCGAACTCAGTAACAATTACTTCGTCTCCTGGCTCAATAAATAAACGACAAGTAAGATCAAATATTTGATCTGAGCCAGATCCACAAATAATTCTTTTGGAATCTATTTTAAATTTTTTAGACAAAGCTTCTCTTAAAGAATCTGAATCGGATTCTGGATATTTTAAAATTTTGTTTTTTTCTTTTTCAAACGTTTCAATCGCCTTTGGGCTTGGTCCAAGAGCAGATTCATTTGCAGATAATTTTATTGGATTTTTGATCTTTTTAAATTGTGACAATCCTCCAACATATCTTTCAACCTCAAATTTTATTGGCTTCGGTAAATTCATAATTATTATTTGTGATTTTTTTGTACAAAATTTTTGACAATCTCTCTCATTTCAAAAGCTTTTTCAAATATAATCATATGACCGCATTCTTTTATTACTTCTAACTGTGAGCTTTTAATCATATTGGTCATTTTTTTTCCTTTGTCCAAAGGAACCATTTTGTCCTTATCTCCTAATATGCAAAGAGTAGGACAGTTTATTTTCGACGCAGAATTTAGTCCATTTTTATAGTTGTTGCACGCTCTAAGATCAACAGCTAAACCTTCTTGAACTTGTCTTGGTGAATTAATAATTTTTTGCACTGGATTTCCTCCAATAAATTTTTTGACACCTTCATAACCCCATTTCATCATAAGCTCTACTGATTTCATGTCACCTCCATCTGCATAATCAATTAAA
>Ga0208766_1001543_pt1 | contig 12306 bp, 12 predicted proteins | sample ETN01SmetaG_3_FD_185792 | JGI IMG/M metagenome (GOLD analysis project Ga0208766, IMG submission 185792) | Marine microbial and viral communities from oxygen minimum zone, Eastern Pacific Ocean - ETNP2014F12-01SV263 (SPAdes) (version 2) | ecosystem: Environmental > Aquatic > Marine > Oceanic ...
AACTTATTTTTTTAAACCTAGATTCAAAATTAAATTGTCTGGATACATCAATAACGCCCCCAATTGTATTGGATCCGAAAAGTAAGGCTTCTGGCCCACGGATGATTCTTATCTTATTGTAAGAAGCCATATCCATACTAATGGCATGATCAATAGAGGTGTTTGAAAGGTCTCCAGCTGTTATGCCGTTTTCTGTTAGTAAAAATCTATCCCCTGTATATCCTCGTAAAACTGGCTGAGCAGTTGCCTGCCCCATAGACCGAATAGATAAACCTGTTTCTTTATCGAGAGTCAGGGCCAAAGATGACTTTAGATTTTTATGGTATTTATCTCCAATAAAATCGATGTTGGATGCAAAACTGTGTGGCTGAAGTTCATGATGGGCATCAACAACTATCTCTTTAATTTTTATAGTATCAGTTGACATAGAAATTTTACCCAGATCATAATTATTCTTATTTAAAACTAATGACTCATTTATATCCTTAAATCCAATCATAGAAATTGTAAATGAGATTTCTCCATGGGGCAGATTTCCTAAAACAAACCGACCGTTAACCTGCGATACTGTACCGATACCAAGTTTTTTTGAATAGATATTAGCACCATGAATAGGTGTTTGGTCCTCATTACTTATAATCAAACCTGTAATATATGCTTCCTGGGACCATACCAGCCCCAGGAAGCATAACATTCTTAGATACTTTTTAATTGACAAATACAGGTACATTATTTGTTGAAGTATAATCGGCATGACCGTCATGCATTAACTGTAGCTTAAAACTAGTAGATCCAGTATTTTTTCCGATCACATGAATTTCCATCTCATGGTGATCGCCTTCAAGATCTTCAACTTCAACTAGTGCGACACTTGTGTCATTTTCAGAAACGGATAATACATCTTCTTCCTCTTCTTCCTCGTGCTCTATCTCATTCCCTTCATTATCGAGAAAATGTACGGAAAGTTCAAGTGTGTCACCAACGGCAAGTGCAACAGAACCAGTTACAGCACCTTCAAACTCTCTGTAAACTACTGTTCCACTTTCATTTTCTAAAACAAACCCATCTGCATCGGTATGTTCCTCATCATGGTCGTGATCATGGTCATTGTCTTCACAACCTGATATAAATAAAACTATGCTCGTAAGTAAAAAAAATACGTGTGCTCTTAGAGAACGTAAAAATAAAAATTGCATAAAATGCTCCTTTAAAAAGATTATAATATTGTACACTACTTTATTAGCAGTGCGATTGTAATGCTGTTATTAATTAAAGGAGAGTAGGAGGAGGGCGACTGTATAAACTGAAAGGTATAATTTTATCTTCAAAATTTTCATTTGAAGAGTAAAGTGCTGTTCGATATTCATTGGATGATAACTCAATAAATTCTTGGGCAATAAGTCTATTGGTCTTGTTTAAACACTTTTCACATTGGTGAGATATGGAATGATGTTTTTCTTCATCGCAACTAATATCACATATGCTATACCCATCATGGTTATCCTGATTATACAGATCAACGTGGAACGTCGCCGATATAAATAAAAAAGATAATCCATACACAATGAATGTTTTTAGCATTCTATTCATATTCTAAACTGCCTGATTATATACTTATAAATCAATACTTATTATAACTGCAAAAGGATTAAAACCTCTGGCCATCGGGTTATGAGACTCACGTACTCTTTTCTATTTTAAATTGGCTGGATAAGGTTTAGTAAAACTTATCACACCTTAATATAAATAGACCTCCAGGTACCATATTTTTCTGTGATTTGTTTGTCATCCAGTATATATCGTCTGTATCCGTTAAACTTTATAGATGAATCCCAATCCAATTTTTTTAGAAGGCTGCGCTGGGTAATTGATTTTTCTATCTTGATCAGCGCTGCAAGTTGTCTCGCTGTTGCGGATATAATTTTTTTCTGTGACTGATACTGAAAATCAATTTGCCCGCTAATATCCCGGGTGATTTCTTCAAACATAAAATTATCATGTACATAGGACAGACCTTCTTTTACTTTTTTATTCCTGTATTCCGAATTGTCCAGATAAAATGAGATCAACTTATTTAATTGCCTGCGGTTTTTATAGATATCAGCACCAGGATTTAATTGTTTATAGGCTTGATCGTCGTAAAGGATATAAGGCAGACCGCTGAGTAACCCATCAGCAGTGGACACAGTCCAATTACCTCCTGTTTGTTTCGGTGAAACACCTACACAGCATCGCCCCAGTCCATAATAGTATTCCTGTTTGGTCTCTTTGGGAATATCCGTGATCATCCATTCAAATGGAACCCTCCGTTTTGCATAGAATGGTACCCAGACCCTGAAATCCTTTCGTTTCATCCATAATTCTTCAATAGCTGCACAAAACATTGGAAAACTTTTTTCCTGATCCGGCCGGTGATTAAAAACAACGATTCTTAAGGGGTCATGATCAAAAATGGAAGCATCCTCAGTTTTCACAGGCAGGACAGGTGTCGGGAAAACTTTGATTATTTTATTCAACTTTCTGATGACATTTACATTAAATGTTCTGCCTGCCTGTTCAATGGCCTGGTCTTTCTGAGATTGAGTGTTGATATAACAAACATCCATATCAAGGATGCCAACCATATTCATTCGAAATAAACTTGGGCATTGCATCACATTAGGATAATCCTGAAAATGGGTAAATCCAAAGAAGGATGGGTTTAGGTTGCTATAATCTGCAAGATAGGTTTGCAGATCAGTGGCCTGCTGTGGCAGATTTAAGAAAACACTATCGATGGCATAATCCTGCCATCTGACTTTTTTCAATTCCTGGTAATCCACATTACCCTTGCTGGCAGGCGGAGCGGGTGTCACGATCTCAATATGTTTGGTGTTTGCAAATCTAAGCATTTTTTTCATTAAGCGGGTCTTATCTTCATATTCATCCCTATACCTGGGAACCAGGCAATACCAGTAAATATCGTCGCGAACCAGGGACATGGAGAATATCATTTTTCTTAAAAAACGCAAATAAGTATCCCCTGCGGGATCCTGGAGATTGGTAATACTTGGGTATAATAAGATTCGTTTCATTACCGCTTATTGTTTTAACCGGATATGGATCAACTTGAAGATTGAAGAGTATTGCAAAATATCGTGTTCAATGTCCACCTTCAATTATAGCCATAGGAGTCCTTCTTGAGAAACAGGATTTGTTTCTACTTAAAATCGCGTTTTTTATCTAGGTGAATTCGACAGTTGTAAGAATTGAGGTATATTTTGAAACAGAGGGATTAAGATTGTAAACTGTATGTGGGATCGGCAGATCTGGTATGTTAAGTGGATAAACCAGTTAGGAAAGAAAGTTCTAGGTGCCAACTGCTGATAAATCATTGTTTTTGATAAATAACATTCGATTTTGTTGCAAAATATTCATCTGTTTCTTCCTCATCTGTAGTGATGGTTAGGACCCCGTCAGCAACCGTGTACTCGCCAATTGTCTTTTCAGTTCCGACAATCGTAGTAAGCTGATTTTCGTTTACACTCCAGGATCCGCTGCCCTGGTCTGTTTCCCCTGCAGAACTGCCCTGATAATTGAATGTACCATCTGCCGCAAATATCAATGTCTCAGAATAATCATCATCTTTATCTATAGTTTCAGTTTCCTGGGGGTCACTGTAATAAGTTGTGGTCATGGATTGAAACAACCAGGTACCAATAATTGGATTGGTATTTTCTGAGGCATACAAATTCCAGCCCCAGCAGAGAATCAGGCTTAAATAAAGTGGGGAAAAATGTTTTTTCATTGTTTACTCCAATGTGTGCGAACTAAATCTAATTCAATATTATAAATAATGGATTGGATTTTTGAGGAGACGCTTTATTTGTCGTTTTCCTTTGTCTGGGCCAATTAAAGATTTTGATCGATTTGCTGTATCGTTTTATTGCCGGCGCAGATAAATATTTTTTTATTCCCATCTCTATAAATCAGGGTTTGATTCCCTTTTTCATACATGAATCCAAATGTCATGGGATCGCCTGTGCAGGGAACAGGTGTTTTACGGCTGTCCCAGTCTGTATAGGTTCCCTCCCAGGGCTGCCCTTCTTCATATAATATTTCTTCAACAACATCCTGTAGCGGGCTGTAGAATTTCCAGGTCCCGATCCTAAAACCGCGGAAATATTCACCCTCTATTTCTAATAGTCCATCTTCATAGTAAGCAGAATATCTGCCATTCTTTTCTCCATCAAGATATAGAATTTCCCTGTGCAGCTGGCCATTGGGATAAAATTCATTTACCGGTCCGGTTATTTTCCCGCGCTTATAGATTCCTTTCCAGCGTAATTGCCCATTAGGGAAAAAAGATTTCATTCCACCGCTTCTTTTTCCATGTTTGTAATTCCCTTTTTCCGAAAGAAAATAAACCTGTTTCACTGTTTCCTGGCTGTCCCTTTCGGTGGTGCGTGTCCATTTAATATATTTTCCATGCTTCAGGCCATTTTTGTACGTATATATCCTGTAGCGCCGGCCATCGTCATAATAATTAATTATTCGGGTTTTCGAAATCCCTTCCTGTGTTTTAAGGTAGTATGTGATTCTATCCTTATTTCCGATCTCATCCTTTACCACATGACGAATTTTAACCTGACTGAAGCCAAACCCGGTACAAAGGCAGAGCAATAGGGAAAAACGAATCACAATATTCAGGGAACTGAAAAACCTGGAAATAATCCAATCAGAATAAGATCGATAATGAGTGAGAGACCTGCAATGGATCTGGAATCTCATTGCTGGTGGCAGAGTATGGACTCCCAAAATGATCGCCGTTGTCAAATAATCCCATTGCATATTAAAATTTAAGTGTTTTGACCCGGATTTGTATTCTTCACCTTATTATTTGACATCATACCCCAAATAATCTTCTGCTTTTATGAACAAATATTAATCTTTTCCCACATTACCGCTTGTCTTTTTTTAATCGTTTTTTCTATATTCATTCTAGCCAGCCAAGCGATTTATCGCTTTTTCATTTGTCAGCCTATTCTATACCTCTTTAAACGGGCAGACTGCCTGCGGGCAGTTCCAGACCGCACATACCAAACCAAACCTAAGGAAGCAGAATGGCAGAAGCTATCGAACTAGATTTAACATTGAATCAACCTGGAACCCAGCCAGCAAAACCATCCTTAAATCCAATCCTGACCGCAATTCAGGAGACCGAAAATTCTGATATCCCTGAGCAATACAGAATTGAAGAGTTTTACAAGGATGATCACCTGGGCTCTGATGTCCTGAAAAATAAATACCTTGCACCCTGGGAAACCCATCCGTGGGAATTATGGAAGCGACAGGCCGTTGCTATCTCCTCCGTAGAAAAAACAAAAGCACTGCGTAAAAAGTGGGAGAAAAATTTCTTTTCAATCCTGGAAAATTTCAAATTTGTTCCTGGGGGCCGCATTATGCATGGTGCCGGCCGGGAAGATATCACAACAACCTTGAACAATTGCTATGTGGTTGCTGTCAAGGATGATTCTGTCAAATCAATTTATGATACCATCATTAATGAAGCATTAACGTATAAATACGGGGGTGGATGCGGACACGACCTCTCAATACTCAGACCATCTGGTGAAGCCATCAACGGAACCGGAGGTGAATCCTGCGGGCCCACAGGTTTTATGAACCTGTTCAGTGAAAACACCAATACCATCGCCCAGCACGGTCGCCGCGGAGCCAATATGCAAACCCTGCGGATTGATCACCCGGATATTGAAAAATTCGTCGGAATAAAAACCGGTGATATTGACATGATCAAATATTCGAATATATCCGTACTGGTGACCCACGATTTCATGAATGCGGTGAAAAATGATCTGGATTTTGATCTCAAATACAATGATAAAGTCTACCAGACTGTAAAAGCAAAAGACCTGTGGAACAAAATTATCAAGAATGCCCATACCAGCGCCGAACCGGGAATTTTGTTCTGGGATACAATGACAGACTACCACAATGCTGAATATTGTTCACCCCTGGTCTCCACTAACCCCTGTGCCGAACAACCATTGCCGGATGGAGGTTGCTGTAATCTTGGAGCTGTAAACCTGGATCGCTTCGTGGATGAGAATGGTAATTTTATGATTGAAGATTTTAAGGATACCGTAGCGGTTGGTACGCGCTTCCTGGATAATGTTGTTGATTACAATATGGACCGCCATGCCCTGGAAATTCAAAGAAAGAATGCTGAAAATGACCGCCGTATCGGCCTGGGTATTCTGGGGCTCGGAGATATGCTGGTTCGCATGGGCATTCAATATGACAGTGAGGATGCTCTTCAAACTGTGGATCAGGTCATGCAGATATTCCGTGATACGACTTACGAAACCAGCCACGAACTGGCCAAGGAAAAAGGTCCCTTCCCTTATTTTGACTGGAAAGGGTACAACAAAAGTAAATTTGTAAAGAGCTTTCCTAAATCCCTCAAGAATAAAGTAAAAAAGGATGGTATTCGCAATAGTACACTGACCACTGTAGCTCCAACGGGCAGCGGCGCAATCGTTTCCAGGGTAACCTCTGGAATTGAACCCATTTTTGCCACATCTTACAAAAGACGAGTCAAGCAGAATGACGGGAACGGTGTGGACTTTAGTGAATATACCGTTTATCACCCCGTCATCAATAAATTATACGGGAATGATAAAAATTTACCGGACCACGTAGTAACCGCTCATCATGTTGACCCTTTCTTTAGAGTCAAGATGCAGGGTGTCATCCAAAAATATATTGACTCCTCCATTTCATCCACGGTCAACCTGCCGAAAGACACCCTGGTAGACACAGTAGCTGATATTTACATCTCAGCGTATGAGGCCGGTCTGAAAGGCATTACTGTATACCGGGAAGGGAGCCGGGAAGGCATACTGGTTACCACCGATAGTGATAACAAGGATTCAGACATAAGTGAAACCCAAGTGGTAGCCACCCAGGCAGGTGTTGAAAAAACGCCTCGGGTTCGGCCTGTCCAGACTAAAGGGGTCACCCGCAGGATTCGTACTGGAGAGGGTACACTTTATATTACCATCAATGAAGATGAGAATGGGCTGTGTGAGGTGTTTACAACCATAGGAAAAGCTGGCGGGAATGCAGCCGCACAATCCGAGGCCATCAGCAGATTAATTTCTTTGTCCCTGCGTTCCGGGCTGGACCCCCACGCCATTGTACGTCAACTGAAAGGAATTTCAGGCCCGAATCCCACATGGGAAGATGGGCGTCTCATCCTTTCCACACCGGATGCCATCGGTAAGGCCCTGGATGATTATCTGAACGAGCGGGGTAACTCCGAATCAGACACTAATAATGAAGAGGAAAAAAGTCTTTTAATCACCATGGCCGGCAACAACGAAACAGAGGCCAATGAAGCCTTAGATAATGGTTTGATGATTTGCACAAAATGCCATCATAACAGTGTAATTAACGAAGGCGGGTGTCTCAATTGCCGAGAATGCGGATGGTCCAAATGTGATGAGTAAAATAATGGATTGTTCAAAAGCAGCCGACTGAAATAAAAAAAGTCCCGGATATTCGGGACTTTTTTTATAAATATTACTTTTTACTATGTTTCCATGATTTCTTTTTCTTTTTCATCCTGAAGATTATTTAATCTGCTGATATGTTCATCTGTAAGTTTTTGAACTTCAACTTCTCTCCTTTTAATTTCATCCTCAGAAATATGTTCCTCCTTGCCATAATCATGGAGATGATGTATCGCATCCCGGCGGACATTTCTCACTGCCACACGACCCTCTTCGATTAACCGATGAACAAAACGATTTAATTCCTTGCGCCGTTCCTCGCTCAAAGGCGGGATCGGAACCAGCACCGCAGTACCATTATTTCCGGGTGTGAATCCCAGGTTGGCATTCATGATTGCATTTTCGATTATAGGGATCAATGTTTTTTCATAAGGGTGCAGGGTGATCAGCCGGGGTTCTGGAACTGAAATGGTAGCCACCTGGTTTAAAGGTGTCTTATTCCCATAATAATCGATAAAAAGAGAATTAAACATTTCAGGATTGGCCCGTCCCGTGCGAACTTTATTTAATTCACCCTGGGTATGAACGATGGCCTGATCCATCCGATGGGCAGCATCTTCTATAATTTCATCAATCATAATTACTCTGAAACTAGGGTGCCTATTTTACCGCCCAATGCAAGTTCTTTCAAGTATCCCGATTGATTAATATTAAACACCCTGATAGGTAGGTTATTCTCCTTGCACAAGGTAATTGCTGTCAAATCCATTACTCGCAGGTTCTTAGTTAGGATTGTATTAAAAGTCACTGAATCATATTTCAATGCATCCTCATGCACTATGGGATCCTTATCGTAAACACCATCAACTTTTGTACCCTTCAACATAATTTCCGCTCCCAGTTCCGTAGCCCGCAGCGCTGCCGCGGAATCGGTGGTAAAGAAAGGATTCCCTGTTCCACCGGCTACAATGACAATTCGTTCTTTTTCCAGGTGACGGATGGCGCGCCTCCGAATATAAGGTTCGGCGATCTGAGCCACACTGATGGCGGACAGAGTTCGGGTTTCACAACCCGCTTTTTCAAGTGCATCCTGTAAGGAGATGGCATTCATGATGGTAGCCAGCATACCAAGATAATCTCCCGTGACGCGATCCATACCTTTGGAAGCAGCCTGAATTCCCCGAAAAATATTTCCTGCACCAATGATAAGGCCAACTCCGACTCCTAGATCACGGATAGATTTTACTTCATCGGCCAGGTACGAGGCCCGTTCAGGATCAATGCCAAACCCTTCTTCGCCGGCCAGTATTTCTCCACTTAATTTCAGGAGAACGCGACGAAACGCAGGTTCAGCCATGTATGTATATGTTAAACTTGACCGTTTGTGGAATGCGTTTCACCAATGGCAAAACGCACAAAGCGTTTGATGCTAATATTTTCACCTAAAGTAGCAATTAATTCGGTCAGCAGATCTTTAACCTTTTTATCTGGATCTTTGATATAAGCCTGTTCTAATAGACAGTTTTCCTGATAAAACTTATTCAGGCGTCCTTCCACCATTTTTTCAATGATATTATCCGGTTTACCCTCCGCTTTGGCCTGCTCTGTATAAATATCTTTTTCCCTGGCAATAACATCCTCTGGAATGGATTCTCGATCTATGGCCATGGGGTTTGTGGCAGCGATCTGCATTGCAAAATTATGGCCCAGATCTGAAAAATCATCGGTCTTGGCCACAAAATCAGTTTCACAGTTCAACTCCACCAGCACACCAAGCCGTCCCCCAGCGTGAATATAGGAATAGACCAAACCATCTTTCGTCTCCCTGACACCTTTCTTTTCCGCCTTGGCCACACCGGATTTCCGGAGATAATCAACAGCATTCTCAAGATTGCCATCGGACTCCACCAACGCCTTTTTGCAGTCCATCATACCGGCGCCTGTTTTATCACGCAATGTTTTTACAAGTTTTGCATCAATACGCATTATAGTTATTCTTCCTCTTGTATTTCATCATTAGCAGTATCTTCGCTGTCAGCCTGGGTATCAGGAGCAACCGGTTCTTCCTTTGCTCCAGTTTCCTGCACATCTTCCGCTTCAGCAGCTGTTTCCTCAGGCAATGGGCCGGAATCATCTGCAGCATCTTCATGCACATCATTTTCTTTCTGCGCTGCTATTCCCTTGGCTTCATTGACAGCATCGGCAAGCACTGCGACGATCAGTTGTATGGTCCGGATAGAATCATCATTGGCCGGAATAGGATAATCAACTTTTTCAGGGTCCGTATTAGAATCCACAATAGCAATAACGGGAATGTCCAGCCGTTTGGCTTCACGGATGGCTGTATTCTCATACTGGGCATCCACCACCAGGACTGCATCCGGAAGGCGGCGCATATCTTTGATGCCGCGATGCTGATCGGCCAGTTTTACTTTTTCCCGGTTGATGGTCTGGGTTTCTTTTTTGGTCAGATTGTTATAGAGATTTGATCCCTCTTTTTCCAATAGTTTCAGCCGTTTTATACTTTTCTTGATCGTTGAAAAGTTGGTCAGGGTACCACCCAGCCACCGTTCAACAACATAGAACATGCTGCAGCGGTCTGCTTCCTGCTGAACAATGTCCTTGGCCTGTTTTTTTGTGCCGACAAACAGAATTTCACCATTCTTGCCCACAATTTCCTTGATAAACTTTGAGGCTCTATCAATAGCCTGGATTGTTTCCTCCAGATTGATAATATGAACCCCGTTCTTTTCCAGGAGGATATAAGGTTTAAAATTGGGGTTCCATTTACGGGTTACATGCCCAAAATGGGCACCCGTACCTAAAAGATCTTCAAACTTGATTTCAGTCATACAATATCAGCGTTTTGAAAACTGAAAATTTTTCCGCGCACCGGGCTGTCCCGGTTTTTTCCGTTCCACTTTGCGGGCATCACGGGTTAGAAATCCTTTTTCTTTAAGAATGGAACGGTAATCATCATTGACACCCAATAAAGCCCTGGCAATCCCCAGGCGAATTGCACCAGCCTGTCCAGTCAATCCACCGCCTTGTACATTAACCTTAATATTATAATCTTTTTCGCCTTCAATCGCCGCCAGAGGCTGCATCACAACTGTGGCCAGGGTTGCCCGGCACAAATAGTCACGGAACGGCTTCCCATTTACAGTGATGTCTCCCTTGCCCGGTACCATAAATACACGCGCGGTGGAACGTTTCCGCCTGCCAGTACCGTAATATGTTGCTTCAGACATAAATTAAACCTTTAATTCCTGGGGCTGCTGGGCATGGTGCGGATGTTCGGTTCCTGCATAGACTTTCAGATGGGAAAGTACCTTGCGCCCCAGACGATTATGGGGCAGCATTCCTTTGATGGCATTAGTTACAATTCTTTCCGGATAGGTATGGCGCAGGTGATCCAGGGTTGTTTCTTTTCCACCCCCGGGATACCCAGTATGCCGAAAATAGGTTTTTTTTGTTTCCTTATTGCCGGAAAGGTATACTTTTTCCGCATTGATCACCACAACACAGTCTCCCATATCCATATGGGGTGTGAAATTGACCTTATGCTTTCCACGAAGGACCTGGGCGATTCTGGACGCAAACCGGCCCAATACCTGCCCTTCAGCATCAGCAACCCACCAGTTTTTCTCTATATCAGATTGTTTTATTGATAATGTTTTCATTATGACTTCGTTTAAAGCCGGCAAAATTAGATGTAGGCTCTCACCCTAGTCAACAAATAATCAATGCTCACGCCTATTTTAATTAGATGCAATATAACCGCGGGAAATTGTCATTTCCACCCTGCCGGTCAGAGTCTCGCCGTAGTAGGGTGAATTCACAGACCTGGATTGCACATGTGTTGAATCAAATACCCAATCTTTCGTCGGATCTAAAATGGCAATCTCCGCTGGTATGCCAACCTGAAACAGATCCGCTTCGAAGCCCATAATGTTTCTGGGTTTTACCGTTAATAACCGGATCAATTCTTCCAGAGCTATTGCCATCTCATTTACCACCAGCACCTTACACACAGCGCCAAAACAGGATTCCAGCCCAATCATACCAAAGGAAGCAAGGTCAAAAGTTGTTTCCTTATCCTCAATGGTATGGGGCGCATGATCTGTGGCAATACAATCGATGGTACCATCTTTTACAGCCTCAAGCAGAGCTTTGCGGTCCTGTTCAGTCCGGATAGGTGGTGCTACCTTCAGGTTCGTATCAAAGGACCTTAAAGCTTCATCATTAAAATAAAGGTGGTGGGGTGTGACCTCTGCTGTTACTTTTTCATTTATTTTTTTCATTCCCCGAATGTGCTGCACTGATTTTGCAGAACTCACATGGGGTACATGCAGCCTGGCGCCAGTGAATTTTGCCAATTCCAAGTCTCGGTGTACCATGGTGGATTCCGCAAAGTCAGGATTTCCAGGCAACCCCAAATGATTTGAAACAATGCCTTCATTCATAACACCCTCGGCACGCAAACATTCATCCTCAGCATGGTTGATCACGGGGACATTCATCAAAGTGGAATATTCCAGGGCGATCCGCATCATAGCCCCATCCTGGATTGGGATACCGTCATCGCTGAAGGCTACGGCGCCCTCCCGGTGCATCAGTCCCATTTCAGTAATATCATTTCCGCCTTGCGATTTCGTGACCGCACCAATGGGATGGATATGGATCGGGCATTCCTGGGCCTTTTCGCGGATAAAATTGATGGATTCCGGTGTATCTAGGGGCGGGTGGGTATTGGGCATCACACAAACCCGGGTAAAGCCGCCGGCCAAGG
>Ga0208766_1001551_pt1 | contig 12271 bp, 14 predicted proteins | sample ETN01SmetaG_3_FD_185792 | JGI IMG/M metagenome (GOLD analysis project Ga0208766, IMG submission 185792) | Marine microbial and viral communities from oxygen minimum zone, Eastern Pacific Ocean - ETNP2014F12-01SV263 (SPAdes) (version 2) | ecosystem: Environmental > Aquatic > Marine > Oceanic ...
AACTATATTAAAATGTTTCATTCCACTTCACTATTATTAAATTGTCTTCTAGGTTAACTTTAATTAAATATTCTTTTATGAGGGGTATAAATATTTCTTTTTTTAAGTCATCATTCCAAATAATTAAAATATCAGTCTCCCCACTTCTCAATAAGGATTTAACTAACCCTATTTTAACATGCTCATGAGTATGGACTGCACAGTTTATTAGTTGATACCAATAATATTCTCCCTCTGTAGTTTTAGGTAGGTTGTTTTTATGTACTAAAATATCTTTAGTAATATAATCTTCTGCATCCTCTATGCGGCTTAACTCTTTTAATTTCATCGTGATTTTTTTTGGCATAAAATTATAATCATCAATATTAATACTTGTAATTTTATTATTTATATTAATTTCTAAGTTATAACTAAATATATCCTTGGGATTGCTTGTAAATGATTTAATAGTTAACCAGCCCTTAATACCATGTGTTGCAATTATTTTGCCGACAACAATGTAATCACTAAGTGACATTTTTGTTTACTTTTCTTTGCTTTTTGTTTCTTCAGCTGGTGCTTCAGGTGTAGCTGGTTCTTCAGCTGGTGCTTCAGGTGTAGCTGGTTCTTCAGCTGGTGCTTCAGGTGTAGCTGGTTCTTCAGCTTTTACTTCTTCTTTAGCTGGTTCTTCAGCTGGTGCTTCAGGTGTAGCTGGTTCTTCAGCTTTTACTTCTTCTTTAGCTGGTTCTTCAGCTTTTACTTCTTCTTTTTTAGCAAATCTTTTTTTCTTTAACTTTTCAAGCTGGCTTAATTTTATTTTCTCTCTATTTTTTAAATTATCTTTATCTTGAGAATATTCTTTAAGATATTTCACTCTATCACTTATTTGAGCTCCCTTAGAAACCCAATAGTCTAGTCTTTCTAAATCTAAGTTTATTCTATCATCTGTCTCAAGATTTGGGTCATAGCTACCTATTCTTTCTAAACATCTACCATCTCGACGCTGCCTTTTATCCATTACAACTATATGATAGTAGGGCTTTTTTTTAGCTCCACCTCTTGATAATCTAATTCTCACCATACTTTAATTACTCTCCTTAGTTGGAAAACAGCTAATTATATCACTAGTTAAACTTTCTAGTTAGTAATTTTCCCATCAAAAAGGATTTTTATTGAATATCTTGCTATTTTTACCAAGAAAATTTGCTATTATCATAATAAATAAACAAAAACTAATGGAAGTTATATCTAAAATCTAGGAATGGATTATATTATCACGGGAAACCTGTAATTTAAAAATGGAACTATTGGCCTCTCTATCAATAACTGGTTATATTTTATCAACGTTAAGTATAAAAAATATGCTTATGCAATTTAATCAAAAATTTACACAAACATTATTTTGCATAGTTTTGTTATTAAGCATCATTCTAACAAGCATATATGCGTATGATCTTGCCTCATCTCATTCTATGAAGATAAATTTTACAATAGCTTTACTAGTAACCTCCCTTATTCTGAACTATCTATTCTTTTTGTTTATGTTTACAAAGCCTATAAAACACTTAGGTGTAATTCTTTTCCCATTAACTATAGGTTCTATTTTACTTACACTGTTTTTTAATTTTGAAAAAGAGCAAATAAAAATAGATAATAGTTTAATTCTACATATAGTTGTCTCAATTGTATCTTATGGTTTTCTTGGTCTTGCGGCCATACAAGCTATTCTTTTAAAACATCAAGAGTATAAATTAAAGAATATTCAAAATTCATCTCTAAATAATATTCTTCCATCCATAGAGAAAATGGAAAAAGTTATGTTTGAACTTATAATACTTGGATTTATACTGCTTACACTTTCACTTTTAAGCGGCTCTCCCTTTGTTATATTAGATGGCAATCAAAACTTATTACAAAAAATAGCTTTCTCTATTATTGCATGGGTAACGTATTCTTATCTTCTTTTCAAAAAATTTTCTTCTGGCGTAAGAGGTAAGCAAGCTACAAATTTAGCTCTTGGTGGTATGATATTTTTATTTATAGCATATCTTGGAACAAAGATATTTTTTATGTAACACTTAATGAATATAGATTTTAGTAATGATAAATTTTGATTTAGAAAGCTTGTTTTTTGTATTGTTTATACTCCTATTGTTATCGGCTTTTTTTTCGGGAGCAGAAACATCTCTCATGAGTGTTAATCGTTATAAGCTCAAGCATAAGCATAAGCTTGGGGATAGTTCTGCAAATAAAGTTAATTTCTTAGTTACAAATCCTGAGAAAACATTGGGGTTAATCCTTCTTTTAAATAATTTTGTCAATATACTTGCTTCTGCAATTAGCACGCTAATAGCAATAAAAATTTATGGTGAAGCAGGAGTGGCAATTTCAGTAGTTGTGCTCACGATTATAATACTAATATTTGCTGAGGTAACACCAAAAACATTTGCGGCACTTTATGCTGATAAGATTGCATATCCTGTTTCGTTGCTGCTTTATCCTCTTATGAAAATTTTTTATCCGATCGTAATTCTGATAAATTTTATATCAAAAATTATTCTAAGGATGTTTGGCATTAAAACAGAAAAAATTAATCAAGAATTATTAACAAAAGATGAAATAAAATTAATTGTGAAGGAGTCTAGTCACAGAATACCAAAAAATCATGAAGATATGATAGTGAATATGATTGATCTAGAAAAAGTAAAAGTTGAAGATGCCATGATACCTAGAAACGAACTCGTTGCAGTAGATATTGAAGATGATCTTAGAAAAATATCTAAAAAAATATTAAATTGCAAACATACTAGAATACCTATTTATAAAAAAGAGTTAAATAAACTTCTAGGGTTCTTACATAAAAGAAAAGTGATTGATATATTGGTTGAAAATAAAATGACTAAAGAGAATATATTAGAACAAATCAGCCCACCCTATTTTATACCCGAAGATACTTCATTAACTAGCCAACTTATAAACTTCAAAAAACAAAAAAAAAGAATAGGGTTTGTTGTAGATGAATATGGTGATGTCAAAGGAGTGGTAACTCTTGATGATATACTTGAAGAAATCGTTGGAGACTTTGATGAAAATGCCAAAAATGATGGCATTATTAAAATAAATTCACAAACATACATTATTGATGGAACTATACAAATAAGGGAAATAAATAAATCTCTAGACTGGGAAATTCCTGAAACAGCTGCAAAAACAATTAATGGCTATATTCTTGAATGTCTTGAAAACATTCCAACACAAGGAGAAACCTTCGACAGCGAAGGTTATTTATTTGAAATAGTGGAAATATCAAATAATTTTGTAAAGAATGTAAAGGTAACAAAAAAATAGTATTATATTGTTATGAGCAAGAAAGTTAAAAATAATCTATCTACTTTTGAAGATGATCTTAAAATGATGCAGAAAATCTTAGAAGATATTGAGTCTAAAGATCTTAGTTTAGATGAAATGATAATGAAATACCAAAAAGGTATAGAGTTGTCTAAAAAATGTCAAAAGACATTAGAAGAAGCTGAACAAAAAATAAAACAAATAACGAAGTAATTAAAATGGATTATACATTATTAGATAAAATTATTTATCCGTCAGACCTTAAAAAGCTTGATTATGGCCAATTACAAACATTAGCAAAAGAATTAAGAGGGTTTCTTATAGAATCTGTATCAAAAACAGGAGGTCATCTCGCTGCGGGGTTAGGTACAGTAGAATTAACGATAGCTCTACACTATATTTTTAACACTCCTGAAGACAAGCTTGTATGGGATATTGGACACCAATGTTATCCACATAAAATATTAACTGGTAGAAAAGAGTTTATGTCATCATTAAGAAAAAAAAATGGTCTCTCAGGTTTTTTAAAAAGAGACGAAAGCGAATACGATGCTTTTGGAGCTGGTCATTCTAGCACCTCAATAAGTGCTGCAATTGGTTATGAAGTTTCTTCAAAAATAAATAATATAGATAATAAAGTTGTAGCCATAATTGGTGATGGAGGATTAACTGCTGGTATGGCATTCGAAGCATTAAGTCATGCTGGGGATATTAAATCAAATATTTTAGTAATTATAAATGATAATGAAATGTCAATCTCGCCAAATGTTGGTGCTATGCATAAATATTTAACAAGAATGCTAACAAGCAAAACATTTTCGTCAATAAAGAAAAGCGGGGAGAAAGTTTTAGGTAAAATACAAACAATTAAAGATATTGCTAAAAAATTTGAAGGGCAAGCTAAAAGTTTAATAACGCCTGGTTTATTATTTGAAGAATTAGGGTTTAGATATTATGGTCCCGTGGATGGGCATGATGTACTAAATTTGGTAGATATTTTAAAAAATTTACGAGATAAGTCTGGTCCTAAAATACTTCATATTCTTACAAAAAAAGGCAAAGGTTATAAGTTAGCAGAACAAAACCCTATAACATTTCATGGCGTAACACCCTTTAACGCAAAAACAGGTATTTCTGAAAGTAAAAAGGTTTTAAATAAACTTACATATACACAAATATTTAGTAAATGGATAAATGAAATGGCAATGAAAAATAAGAAACTTGTGGCAATTACACCTGCAATGAGAGAAGGGTCTGGGCTTGTAGAATTTGAGAAGAAATATCCTGAAAGATATTTTGATGTTGGTATTGCTGAACAACACGCAATAACATTTGCTTGCGGTTTATCATGCGGAGGGATTAAGCCAATAGTTGCTATTTATTCAACCTTTCTGCAGAGAGCTTATGATCAAGTAATTCACGATGTGGTTGTACAAGATTTAGATATTCTATTGGCAATAGATAGAGCTGGTATAGTAGGAGCAGATGGTGAAACACACCAAGGTATTTATGATTTATCTTTTCTTAGGATACTTCCAAAAGTAGTTATTATGACACCTTCAGATGAACAAGAAATGTGCAATATGTTAACAACTGGGTTTAATCACAAAGGTCTTGCTGCCGTAAGATATCCAAGAGGTTATACATTGGGCTTAGATTTTAACTTAAATATTAATGAAGAAATTAAAATCGGTGAAAGTAGAATGATTAGAAAGGGTGATAAGATAGCATATCTTGTATTCGGGACATTATTAAATACTATCCTTCAAGTAGCAAATAAAAATAATGCTACTGTGGTTGATATGAGATTTGTCAAACCTATTGATGAAAAAATGATAATTAATATATGTTCGAATTATGAGTATATTTTCACTATTGAAGATAATGTTGTATTAGGCGGTGCTGGATCTGCTGTGAATGAAGTAATTTTAAAATATGGTTTTAATGTAAAAGTTAAAAATATAGGAATTCCAGATAAAACAATTCCTCATGGTAATCAAAATGATATTTTGGAAGAAATAGGGTTAGATTATAATGGTATAATTAATACTACTAATGATTATATTGATTATTTAACAGAAACTAATAAAGAAGCCACATAGCTAGGAATAGGAAATTTATACTTTAACAACTTTTGTAGAGTTCTCATCAGCTCATGTTTTAAATGGCCATAAAGGTCCTTGTAAGCAAATGCATGGACATAATTGGAAGGTTGAAGTTGAAGTTTGCGGAAATAAACTTGATAATATTGGTATGATTATAGATTTTAAAGAAATAAAAAAATTAACTAACAATATAGTGAGTAAACTAGATCATCAATTTTTAAATGATTTAAAACCGTTTAAAAAAATGAACCCCACTGCCGAAAATATAGCAAAATATTTATATTGTGAGCTTTCAAAAATATTGGTTAAAAAAGATATTGTTATAAAATCAATAAAATTATGGGAGAACGATAGGTCTGCAGTGACATATTCGGAATAACTATAATGGCTACTAACAAAAAAATTATTAATGAGATTGAAAAAAATAATGCATTACCAGACACTCAAGGGTTAGCTGATACTAGAAATCTGCCAATTAATAAAGTAGGGATAAAAGATATATTGCACCCCATGATTATTAAACAAAGGTGTGGAAAAAAACAAACAACAGTGGCTAATTTTAATATGTATGTAAATCTTCCTCATAATTTAAAGGGTACTCATATGTCTAGATTTGTTCATATACTTAATAGCCATGAAGATTATATAACGGTAGAAATTTTTAAGAGAATGATTGGAGAAATGCTTATTCTGTTGGAAGCAGAATCTGGACATGTAGAAATGTCATTTCCTTATTTTATAAAAAAAACGGCTCCAGTTTCTAAAGTGCAAAGTCTTTTAGATTATAACGTTTCATTAATAGGGGAAGTTAAAAAAAATGAATCTAATTTAAAAGTTAAGGTAACTATACCAGTAACTAGTTTATGCCCATGTTCAAAAAAAATTTCTGATTATGGCGCTCATAATCAAAGATCTCATGTAACAGTCACTGTTGCAGTAAAGGAATTTATTTGGATAGAAGAAATTATTGATATAGTTGAAAAAGAGGCGTCTTCAGAGTTGTATGCTTTACTCAAAAGACCTGACGAAAAATTTGTTACAGAAAAAGCATACGATAATCCAAAGTTTGTAGAAGATATGGTTCGAGATATCGCATCACATTTCAATAATGATGATCGTATTTCTGAATATATTGTAGAATCAGAAAATTTTGAATCGATACATAATCATTCAGCATATGCACAAATTCATCAGATAAAAGAATAATCTGTTATCTAAACTCTGTATATAACGCTCTTATAACTTCTTGACTGGCAACATTAGAAAAATCTGTAAAGTTATCATCTTGTACTTCTATATATGTTCCGTCTTGATTAGATGATAATACAAGACTGAAAGTTTCCATATCTGATGATGAACTCCAAAATGCTAGGTTATCAAAAAAAGATTCTTCCTTAGGTTCAGAAACTTCTGTGGCAGATAGTTTTATAACTCCATCACCCTCCTTGGCGCTTAAAATTCTAATGCCTATAGTTTCTAAAGATTTAATTGTTTGTGGCCAAACTCTTTCATAAATATCTGCAATAAACAATGTATGTATTCCATATTCATCTATATTTAGACTGGCGCGATTTCTTGCTCCTGTTGATTTAACAACTGTGTATCCTTTAGACTTAGCTTCATCTCCACCTAAGTAAATAAATAATCTAGAAATCATCTCGCTTTCAATTTCTGGGTCTCTGGGTCTATTCTGCCATCTAAACTCAGAATCTCCATCAGACATATATTCTTTGCCATAATGGGTTATTAAGATATCGATAGATTCATCCTTTAGTAAAAGGCGGGTTTTAAAACTATCTCTAGTCTCTGGTGCAACCAATAGCGGCACATATCTTCCAACATATTTTTGTATAGTTCCAAGTTGTGCCTCGCTAAGGTTTTCAAGAAAGACAGTTTTCATGATGCCTAAGGTATAATCTTTTTGGTTTAACTTAAAACCTTCAGATTGCCAAAATCTATTTATACTTTCCCAAATAAGTTTCTTGTCAGTGTTTTTAATAATAAGAAAAGAATCTCTGCCTTGCTTAACTATTTTAATACCATCTAACTTTGTATCTATTGTGAAAATTTCTATTCCTTTTTTTCCAGCATATTCTGGTATTTCTAAAATGTCAGTGGTGTGTGGGTTTATTAAATCTGGGGGTACTTCTAAATCAAACTGAGTGTCTTCGTAAGATGTATTTCTTTTATATACCACTACCTCTTCTCTTTCATCAGATGTAATATTTGCAATATATTCACCAAACGATGAGCAGCCTATGAGAAAGAGGCATAAAAAGAAAATTGTATATTTTATAAATTTTAAATTCATTGGTGTGTTACAGATAATATACTAGCACTAATAAGAGACTCTTCTACTACTTTTTCAAATTTCTTGTCAAGCCATGTTAATGGCAGTCTTATTCCATTGTTTATTAGCCCCATTCTATGTAAAGCCCATTTAACTGGTATGGGGTTTGATTCTATAAATAGATTATCATGTAAAATATCTAATTTGCTATTAATATTTTCTGCTTCTGTTTTGTTTCCATTAGATGCATAAGAACACATTTTATGCATCTCTTTTGGCGCAATATTTGCAGTTACAGAAATATTACCTTTAAAGCCTAGCAAAATATCTCTCACGGATGTTTTGTCATCTCCTGTAAATATTGAAATATTTTCTGAGCATTTTTCTAATAATTCTTTAGATCTCCCTATCTTGCCTGAAGCTTCCTTGATGCCTATAATGTTATTATGTTTGCTTAGTTTATAAACTGTATCAGGCAACATGTCCACAGAAGTTCTTCCTGGCACATTATATAGTATTTGCGGAATTTGTACTTCATTAGCTATTTTTATAAAATGTTGATATAAACCGTTTTGGCTTGGTTTATTGTAATAAGGAGTAACAAGTAAACAAGCGTCTGCTCCTAAAATTTTTGATTTCTTTGTTAATTCTAACGCTTCACTAGTTGAATTTGCTCCTGTGCCTGCTATAACAGGTATTCTTTTATTTACTATTTCTAAAGTTTTTTTAATTACTTCTGAATGTTCATTAAAATCGAGTGTTGCTGATTCTCCAGTTGTACCTACTGAGACTATTGCATCGGTTTTATTTTCAATATGGAACTCTATAAGTTTTTCCATTGAGTCAAAATCTAATGTTCCATCATTATTCATTGGTGTTGCAATAGCAACCATGCTGCCTTTAAAAATATTATTATCAACACTCATGTTTTTATTTCTATCCTTGGCCAAATATTCAATAATGTATTAAACAAAACTGCTAAAGGTATTGCAAAGAATACCCCCCATAAGCCCCATATTGTACCAAAAAATAATATAGATATCAGGATTGCTATTGGATGAAGATTTACAGCATCAGAAAATAATATGGGCACGATTACATTGCCATCTATAACTTGAATTAAAATATGTGTAATTAGAACATACCAAAAAATCGAAGATGTTCCCCATTGAAAAAATGCTACAAAAATAATTGGAGCAGTAACAACAATTGCTCCAACGTAAGGAATAATGACAGATATTCCACATAAAAAACCGAGTAGGAGGGCATAATTAAGTCCTAACAATGCAAATAGCAATGTTGATGTTACCCAAACAATAATAATTTCAATAAACTTGCATCTAATATAATTGCCAATTTTTATATCTAGTTCTTTATAAGCTTTTTTCGATAAATCTAATTTTTCGGGGAAGAATTTTTTAAACCAAGACTTAATTTTAAATTTATCATAAAGTAAAAAAAATATTAAAATAGGCACAATTAATATATAGACAATAGTTTCTAAAATACTACTCGCTGATGATAATGAATAGGATATAACAGATTTACCTATCGAGCTTATTTCCGCATTAATAGAGGCAAATATATTAGTTAATTGTGTTTCGTTAATAAGATCACTATTTTCTGATGTATGACCTTGCAATAACTCTTTGCCTTTTTCTAAGATTGATGGCAATGATTTTATAAACAAAGTAATTTGCTCTAACATTACAGGTATTAATAAGAATAAAATTAGCAAAGACAGAGCTATAAATGAAAAATAAACTGCCATTACAATTGTATTTCTATTTAAATTATATTTATGTCCAATTGTTCCAACCAATCCTTCTAGCATATATGAAAGTATTATAGCAACTAGTATAGGCACTACTGTTGCTAAAAGAATGTATGTGACTATTGAAATCGATAATATTATGAGTGCTAATGCTACCTGACTTGGGTCTGTTAAATGAGTGTTATACCATTCTTTAAAAAACTTAAACATACAAAATTTTATAAACCTGTTGATTTGCTTTATATATAATAACTATATTCATGTTAAACTAAAATAACAATTATACACAATGAAAATTACTAAATTATCAAAAATATGAAGGCATCTACATTTCCTATTTTCACACTAAAAGATGCTCCAGCAGATGCTGAAATTATCAGCCATAAATTGATGATTCAATCAGGCATGATTAGAAAATTATCATCAGGACAATATAGCTGGCTCCCTATAGGGTTAAAGGTTATCTCAAAAATAGAAAATATCATCAGAAATGAATTAAACGCCATTGGCTGTAGAGAAATTCTCATGCCGTTTATACAACCTGCTGAATTATGGAAAGAATCAGGAAGATGGGATCAATATGGTCCAGAATTACTTAGATTTAAAGATAGAAATGATCGAGACTTTTGTTTTGGTCCAACATTTGAAGAAGTTATAACTGATTTAATTAGAAATGAAATTTCTAGCTATAAGCAACTACCATTAAATCTGTTTCAAATATCTACGAAATTTAGAGATGAGATTAGGCCTAGGTTTGGAGTGATGAGAGCTAGAGAGTTTATAATGAAAGATGCATATTCCTTTCACTCTAATCAAAAATGCCTTGATGAAACTTATGATATATATAAATTAGCATATACAAATATTTTTAATAAATTAATGTTAGAGTTTACAATAGTGGATGCTGATAGTGGAAATATTGGCGGAAATCAATCAAATGAATTTCATGTTATTGCAGATACAGGTGAAGATGATTTATTGTTAGACGAATCATTAAATGGGATGAATCTAGAAATTGCCAAAATTAAATACTCTGAGGATGATTTGAGTAAGATTATTAAAAAATCTGGTTTAATTCATAAAAAAGGTATAGAGGTTGGGCATATTTTTAAATTGGGTAAAAAATATTCTGAAAGCATGAAGGCAAAAATAACATTGAAAGACTCGAGCATAACAAACGTTTTTATGGGTTGTTATGGCATAGGTGTAACGAGAATTGTTGCCGCTGCAATAGAGCAGAATCATGATGACAGTGGTATCATTTGGCCTCAATCATTATCTCCGTTTCAAGTTGTTTTAATAGAAATCGACGGAGCTAAAAACGAACAAGTTAGGATATATTCTCAAAAAATATACAATGAACTCTGCACGTCAAACATAGATATCATATATGATGATAGAGATTTAAAAATGGGAAGTAAAATAAAAGATTGGGAATTACTTGGAATACCACATGTGATAATAATTGGAAAAAAAGAGACCGAAAATAATAATGTTGTATATAAATCAAGATTATCAAAAGATAAAAAAGAATTTTCTTTTGATAAACTTATTGAAAAAATTTCTAAATCTTAACATTACTCATCTAAAAATCTAACGGTATCCTTCTGTTTGTTATGCTGTTCTACAGACATTTTTGCTTGGTTGATGGCTTGTTCTGCAAATGAAATTGAGTTTTTATAATCTTTATTAGAGTGCGCTTTCATAGCTTTTTTTATTAGTTTTCTTACATCTCTCCATTCGTTTTTTAACTTAATAGCTTTTTTATTTACAGACTTAGCTTCTTTGATTAATTTTTCTGAAACTAATTTTAGAGGGACTGCGCCAGCTGAATAAACAGTTTGGGTAAGTATTAATAAAATTATTAAGCTAAAAATTTTTTTCATATCAATTCACTATTACGTTTAATCAGTTTCTTTTGTCAATTATATAGAATATCCTATCATGTATGACAAACATACTTATTATATATTATTCTCAAAATGGCTCAACGAAAAAAATGGCTCGTTTAATTGCCAGAGGGGCTGAAATGATTGAGGAGATATCATCAGTCATAAGAACGGTACCATCTGACAATGAAGATGATAGTGGAGACGCATTAGTTGAAAAATCTGACTTAGACAGCTGTTCTGGCCTGATTATTGGCAGTCCCACACATTTTGGCAATATGGCAGCACCAATGAAAACATTTATAGATTCAACAACTTCTGAATGGTTCAATGGAACATTGACTGGAAAACCAGCAGGTGTATTTACATCAACTTCCAGCCTGCATGGTGGTCAAGAAACTACACTATTATCGATGATGCTACCCTTAATCCATCATGGCATGATTATTACTGGAGTACCCTATAGTGAAAAAAGACTTGTGAGCACAAGATCAGGTGGCACCCCTTATGGTCCAAGCCATGTTTCATTTAATGAAAACGCAGAAATTACAGAAGATGAAAAAGAAATATGTATAAATTTTGGAAAGAAAATTGCAGGACTTGCTCTTAAAATAAAAACTTAAATTATTTATAATTCATAATCTTCCTTACAAAAGGTATTGTTATATTTTTTTTCATAGATAATGATTTTTCATCAATATTATTAATAGCATTACATAAAAAATATAAATCTCGCTTATAATGATTTATAATATAATCACATACTTTAGATGTTATAACCCATCCCCTATCCCTAGAAAGTTTTTGTAAAAGTTTAATTTTACTATCATCATCTAATTCTGATGTTTCAAGAAGCTGATCCCAAACAAGACGTGATTTTAAATCT
>Ga0208766_1001552_pt1 | contig 12261 bp, 8 predicted proteins | sample ETN01SmetaG_3_FD_185792 | JGI IMG/M metagenome (GOLD analysis project Ga0208766, IMG submission 185792) | Marine microbial and viral communities from oxygen minimum zone, Eastern Pacific Ocean - ETNP2014F12-01SV263 (SPAdes) (version 2) | ecosystem: Environmental > Aquatic > Marine > Oceanic ...
TCCCCATGCTGGAGAATTTATCTCAAATACTTTTTCACCTCTCCTGAAACTTTCCAAATAGGGCCCTCCGCCTGCATTATAACAATTTTCAACCTCTTCCAAGAATAAATCTAATCCACAAGATATCCTATGCTTTATCGATTCTAGTTCTACGTCATCCCAAGAATTTCCATCCTTATGCCAAATACCTTGATCCCAGAGTTCTTTTCCCCTATCCATTGCTTTTTGTGAATAATGTTCAACAAAACTATTGCTCCAGGATTTAATTTCTTCGAATGTATTTATCGATTTTGGCCTCTTCATTAATATCTCACAGAAACTATCTTCTATCACTATCCCAAGGACTTGAGAAGTATTTAATGGACCGGATAGACCGAGTTTAGAACCTAAGAACCATTGCATTTTGCACCTAAGAAACGTGGTCAATCCACTGGCAGAAATTCTAGAACGGGATTTGCCCAATGGTCCTCCTAAAGGTGGTTTTCCGAATGGCATTTAATCACCTAGTTTGTGTCAAAAGAATAGTAATCGCCAGAACTTTGCTGCTCCCTATCTTTTCGACTTTCATTTTTATTTATTCTTGGACGTTTTGAATCATGGTCTCTTCTAAATGTAATATTTACATCTTTTAGGAATCTATTCATGCCCTCTCTAAGGGTGAATGGTCCTTCGGCTTTTCCAAATGAACCACCCTGGCCATCAAATACGAGTAATGAGTCACTAAGAATATCTATGAAATAGACATCGTGGTCAATGACGAATGCTGATTTTTCATTTGCTTCCATAGTTCTCCTAATAGCTTTCGCTGCTTCCATTCTCGCGTTAGCATCGAGGTGTGCTGAAGGCTCATCAAGAAGGTAAAGGTCTGCTTCTCTACCAAGACAAATTGCTATCGAAACAGCCTGCCTTTCACCACCCGATAATTTCTTGACTCTCTTGGCGAGTAACTGGTCAATACCTAATGCTTTGATTACATTAACATTGAATTCTCCACCTCGCCATTTAGCACCAATCTCACTGTCTAGCCAAAGTTGTACACTGCAATCCATATCGACGTCAATATGTTGAGGTTTGTATGAAACTGTCGATTCTTTGGTGACCCAGCCATCATCATAATCATGAATTCCAGCTAATATTTTTATCATGGTTGATTTACCTGTACCATTGGGTCCAACGACTCCAACAACTTCGCTTCTATGTACTGCTCCGTCACCAGTGCTAAGTTCGAAATTTCCTAATTTCTTTTTCAGTCCAGACCATGATACAACTTCGGTACCTAACTCTGAACGTCTATCCTTATGATTAAGAAATTGAATCGGCTTTTTTCTAATTCTAACGTTTTGTTCAGGTAAAAATCCATCTAGATATGTGTTGATGGCTTGCCTTGTGGAGCGAGCAGGAGTGAAAATCCCAAATGCACCTTTCTTTCCATAAACGATGTGAATTAAATCAGCAAGAACATCTAGAACTGCTAAATCGTGTTCTATGACAATGACTCTCTTGGTTTGTGATAATTTCTGAATTATATTCACAATACGCATTCTTTCATGTATGTCTAGATAAGAAGATGGTTCATCAAAGAAGTAAACATCTACATCTCTTAGAATTGTCGCACAAATGGCCATTCTTTGTAATTCACCACCCGATAACTGCTGAATAGTTCTGTCTAATAGGTGATCTATACCAAGATCTTTTGTTGCACTATCAAATATATTCCTCTCGTCAACCTTAGTTAGTAATTCACGAACTGTACCAGTTATTCTCTTTGGAAGTTTATCGACATTTTGAGGTTTGACTGCAATTTTAATTTCGCCTTTGTCAACTGAAATTAAGAAATCCCTAAGCTCACCTCTTGGTAATGATTCAATTATGTCATTCCATTCTGGTTCTTTGTTCAACCAATCTCCAAGATTTGGAACAATTCTACCAGATAGAGCATTTATGGCAGTTGATTTACCCATTCCATTAGGGCCAAGAATACCTACAACACTTTCTTTAGAAGGAGTTGGTAAACGGAATAATCTAAATCCATTCATTGAGTACCTATGTATCATATCAGTTTCTAGTTCACTTGGTAGTTGTTCAATTATCAATGCATCATGTGGACATTTATTTATACAAATTCCACAACCTATACACAAACTTTCAGAGATATGTGGTTTACCAGTTTTATCATCCATGATGATACATTCTTGTCCATTTCTAACAGGAGGACAAAATGATTGGCATTCATCATTACATTTCTTTGGTTGACAACTGTCTTCCTTCAAAACTGCAACTCTCAAAAAATCACCTTATCTCATTCGAATTTATTCTTACTTTTGAAATCGCGCCCAAAATCAAGAACAAAAAGGCTCTTTGATGATGGGCTAGGCCCATCTGTGCTCAAATTAGTCCCTTTAGGTGCTCGTGGCCCTTAATCAAACGGATAGTACATGGAGTTGGGAACTTCATGCTAGCCTTTCTTAGAGCGTCTCTAGCAGTTAGGTAATGCTCAGGTTGAATTTGAATTGAGATAACTCTCTGTCCTCTCTTAACTCTAGCAGCAGTACCAACATTCTTTCCAAATGCACATCTCATACCTTGAGAAACACGGTCAGCACCTGCTCCGGTAGCTTGCTTGTTTTCTCTTAGAACGTGGTGTGGGAAGGTGTGAACTCTCAAAGCATATCCTTGAGCACCAGCTTTATTACGAATTGTTGAATTGGATATAACACGTGCAGCCTCTAATGCCGTGTGTCTGATTTGACAGTTAGTGTCAGACCTTAGTTCGATTACAACTGGGAACTGACCTGTCTCAGCAGCCTTTCTGTTACCAACATGAAATTGCATAATACGGTTGTTAGGTACACCGCCGATATACTTACGTCGTGTATACGCAGGACCTTTCAAACGGCGATACATTGATGCGGGTTTTCGTGCCATAATAGACCTCCAAGCAACACTGCGATTGATGCTCCCTTTATCACTTCTCCGCATGATTCGATTTTACCATATATCTTGAAGGCCACTAAAAAATATGTATTTTATCAAAGCCTTCATGGAGTATAGATTCCACCGAAGTATATGGCGAAGGGCTGGAGGCGGCTTCTTGAAGAAGAATCCGAGCATCAATGGTTAGCAATTTCGCTGTTCTTTGTTTTCATCATAATTGGAGCCTTTGCAATACACGGAACTAGTAAATTAACTGGCATGGATATTGAAAAAAATCCGGCTATTGAAGATTCTCGTGTTTTAGAAATTATTTACCAACAAGATGGCGGATATTATTCAGTTAGTCACACTGTTGATGGAACCTACTTGTATCATTACGATGAGGGAAAGCGAACCGATATTATCAATCCAATTACCGATAATAGCGCTTCATCAATTCAATTCCTTACTGAATTGAACAATAATTCTATTGCTACCTCAATAGAAGAAAACTCAATTATGATTATAGATGGTTCGACTACATCTACTATAGAATTGAGCGAATTAAGAGGAGAATTCAATATAATTGATCTATCACAAAACTTGGATGAAGACTCAAATTCGATGATTATGGTTACCGATGAGGGAGACCATACTAGTTTTAGAGGATTTGGCATAGATGGAATACCTAGTTCTTCTATGCCTAATAATGCAGGAGTTGATTGGCAAGAAATAGAAGCTATTGCGGAAAATGAATGGATAGCCACCGGAATTCTAATTTCTTCAAATTCGAACCAAGAAAATAATCCTGCATCTCCTGAAATAAAGCCGGTTATTGGCCATATTATTTGGACTGGCGGATTTACTGCACCTATGCTTGATAAAATGTATATAGCGCCTTCAGGGGAGTTCCACTCTTTAATCAGAATGGGAGATGAAATGATAATAGCAGGAACTACTCAAACTACTATTTTTCATACTAATGATTTATCTTTTGAACATTCAACTATAACTAGTACTGCTGCAATAAAGAGCGATTGCGATGTTGTTTGGTTCTTTGGCTCCCTAAATACAGATTCTGTAATTAAATGGACTAAAGAAGGAAATGAAGTAGTAGAAATGCAACATAAAATGCCGATTGAAATAGAAACTCATGGTTCCTCATCAGACCTGATTAATATGCACGGTATTGATTCAAATGGAGAATATAAAATTTTAACTTTTGACTATTCATCTTATGGTTCTATAGAAAGTGGAAGAGGTTTCTTAAACTTCTCATTCCTTCTGATTTTCAGTATTATTTTCGCTGTGATGGGATGGAATATTATCGAACGTATGAAATTTTGATTAATATTGCGCCAAATTCAAATAAATTTTCGCTTTCTTTGGCAACCTTCATGTGCCGTATTGAACGACAATCAACTCCAGCGCGAGCCATGGATGTGATGATATGTCAAAGAGAGGCATGATGGACCAATTCATGGATATCAAATCTGAACATCCTGATACCATTTTGTTTTTTAGAATGGGGGACTTCTATGAACTATTTCACGAGGACGCAGAAGTTGCTTCTGAAGTCCTAGGTCTGGCTTTAACTTCTAGAGATAAAAATGCAGAGGTACCAATTCCTATGGCTGGTTTCCCCTGGCATGCTCTAGAAGATAATTTGAGAAAGATGTTAAAATCAGGATTTAAAGTCACAGTTGCAGAACAGGAAAGTGAACTTAGGGAAGGCGCAAAACTTCTCGAAAGAGTTGTCACGAGGGTCTACACGCCAGGAAGTCTTTACGAAGAATCGCTATTATCTAGTGAAGAACGTTCCTTGTTAACTGCAATAGTTCTTGGTAAAGAACAGTTAGGAATGGGCGTAATTGATGCTTCAACCGGTGAATCATGGGCCAGTACTTGGATTGGTGATGATAGGTATAACAGAGCTATGGATGAAATTTTGAGATGGAATCCTGCAGAGATTGTAATTTCATCCAAAGATTCCCAAGACTCAACTCTATGTAATATGTTTACTCACTTGCAAGGTACGGTGATAAGTCAGCATAATGCATCAGAAAAAAAGAGACGCAATAGACTGAAAGAAATAATGAAAGTTGGGGACCTAGGGCATCTAGACTTGGATAATGCGCCATTATCACTTGCTGCAGCCGGGCTTGCAGCAGATTATTTGGCAACCGTTCATATCGCTGATTCAATTCCATTAAGAGATATTTCTATAATTGAAGAAAAGGGAAATATGCTACTAGATCAAACTACTCTAAGAAATCTAGAATTGACATCAACTCTTTCTGGAGAATACGATGGAAGTTTACTTTCAAGTATTAATTTCTGCCGTACTGCAATGGGTCGAAGATTATTGAAAACTTGGATACTAAGGCCATTATCCAACATCGAATCAATTAATTCAAGACAAAACTCGGTTAATTCATTATTCCGTTCCTCTAAACGAATCGATTCTCTTAGAGATGCTCTCAAAGGATTGAGAGATATGGAAAGATTAGCAACACAACTGGCATACAATAGGTCAAATGCTAGAGACCTAATTGCAACTTCTTTAGCGATAGAAAGAATGCCTGCTGTTATTGGGATTTGTCAACAAACTGACGATGTTTTACTAAATCACTTGACTTCAAATTTAGATTGCCTAGATGACATGGGAGAAGAAATTAGAAGAACACTAGTGGATAATCCACCGCTTAGTCTACGTGATGGAGGATTGATAAGAGATGGTTTTAACAAAGAAATTGACATGTTGAGAGAAACAACATCAAAAGGTCAAACATGGTTCAGTGACCTAGAAAAGAAACTTAGAATAGAACTAGAAATACCATCTCTAAAAGTAAAGATGAATCGACAAATAGGTTGGTTTATCGAAGTAACAAAAACTCATGAAGATAAAGTTCCTGAAGAATGGAAAAGAAAACAACAGATGACAAATGGTTCAAGGTATACAACTGATGAACTAATACAGAGAGATGATTTACTTCTTACTGCTGATACTAAGGTGAAAGAACTAGAATACCGTATGTTTAGACAACTAAGGGATAGATGTCGAGGTAATGCTCAACAACTAGCAGAAATAGCAGGAAAAATCGCTTCTATCGATGTCCTGCAGTGCTTCGCAATTGTGGCAAAAAGGCGTTCTTGGGTAAGGCCAGAGATAATAGATGCACCAATAATGAAAATAGAGGAAGCCAGGCACCCTGTTTTAGAACAACAAGGAGGTTTTGTTCCTAACGATATTAATTTGGATAACAAAAAGAATTTCCTACTTATTACAGGGCCAAATATGGGAGGTAAATCTACTTACTTACGTACCACAGCGCTAATTTCGATACTCGCTCAATCCGGTTCTTTTGTACCTGCATCAAAAGCCAAAGTAGGCCTTGTCGATAGAGTATTTACTCGAGTAGGGGCAAGTGACGACCTAAGAAGAGGAAGGTCGACTTTTATGATGGAAATGATAGAAGTCGCCCATATTCTCAAGAGAGCAACTAGTAATTCTTTGATACTTTTAGATGAAGTAGGGCGCGGAACTTCTACATTTGATGGTTTATCGATTGCTTGGTCGATGACTGAAGACATATGCAACAGAATACAGGCTAGAAGTTTATTTGCAACCCATTATCATCAACTAATTGGACTTGAAGAAGAGATTAAAAGAATTAAGAATATTCATGTTCAAGTGGCCCAAAGAAATGGAGAATTGAAATTCCTGCATACTGTTGGAGACGGCCCATGTGATGATTCATATGGAGTTCAAGTGGCTGCATTAGCGGGACTCCCTAGAAATGTTGTTGAAAGGGCGTCAGACCTTTTGATGTTCCTAGAAAAGCAAGCCAAGGGTGCAAGAGCAGGAGAAACTGGCGCACCAATGGCTAGAGATTTAGGCCAGTCAAGTTTGATGGGTTATCTTGCTGCAGCAGCTGTAGGAGAAAGTAAAGACGACAAGTATGACAAAGTTATACAAGAATTGGATAAAATTTGTTCACATTTAGACAATATGTCACCAAAAGATGCTCATGATTCTTTATATCGACTGAAATCCCTAAGAGAAGAAATTTGAAGTGATAGAATGAGTGAACCAAATGTTATTGTTCAATTAGACCAAAATACAATTGGTCATATTGCTGCTGGAGAAGTGGTAGAAAGGCCTGCTCAAGTAGTCAAAGAACTGATTGAGAATAGTCTTGATGCTGGCTCTTCTCAAATCAAAATTACAATAGAAAGAGGTGGTTTTGACATAATCAAAATCGAAGATAATGGTGGCGGAATTAGGGAGCAAGACCTTACTTTATCACTAGATCGACACGCGACATCGAAATTAAAATCTGCTGAAGATTTACAAAAAATCAATACTCTGGGTTTTCGAGGTGAAGCCTTAGCAAGTATTGGAATTGTTTCTAAATTATCTGTTGCAAGTAGGCCAAAAGGTTGCGAAGGTCGTTGTATCAAGATGGAATTTGGTGAAAAGAAAGAGGTTGAACCATTTGGTATGGCAGAAGGTACGATAATAGAAGTCAAGTCTCTTTTTGAAAATACTCCTGCTAGGCTATCTTTTCAAAGAAGACCTGCCACAGAGAATTCTCGTATTGTGGATGTTGTTGTATCCCATGCAATGGCACACATTGAGACCGGGTTTAAACTAGTTAATGATGAAAGAACTATTCTTGATGTTCCAAAAAGCGAAACTTTAGCAGACAGATTGTATGACATTTTGGGAAGACAAGCCGACCAACTAATTGAGTTGAAAATTCCTAAGATCGATGAACATGCACCAGGAAATGAAAGTTGGAAAGGTTGGATTAGTACCCCAGATATTACAAGAGGAAAGGGTGATGACATATACATTTTAATCAACGAAAGACCTGTTGCCTCGGGGCCATTTCAACAAGCGATAAGGAGAGGTTATCGGACAAGATTAATGCAAGGAAGACACCCAATCGCCGTTTTAGCTCTAGAAATCCCACCTAGTGAAGTAGATGTTAATGTACATCCAACTAAGCGTGAAGTTCGTCTAAAACATTCATGGAGAGTTTTAGAAAGGCTGGAAAGAGCAATTTCTAATACTTTAGAAGAAGTTCCGACAAATCCAGATTCCGCTGGAGGAATAAAGGAATTAGAAGGATTAAATTCAGCAGACATAGAGCCTGTGGCTAATCTTTTTATCAAAAAAGAACTCAAAACTGATATTTCAGAAGCAGCAGGAATAAATACTGCAATACTGCCTTCTATAGAGGGTAAATCTGAAAATTCAATACCTTCATGGGCAATAGCAGCAGGTTCTCAATTAAATCTTCACGGAAGTCAAGCAGAGACTCCAAAAGATGCAATCAAAAATAGACCAGTGTCCTCATCTCAAGCACCGCAACAAATACTTCCAGGAATGGAAGAAAAACCAATTTCACCTGCCTTATCATCCGCTGAAAGAGAATTGCATAGGTATTCAAGAATGGGGTCCCAAATTTCACCAAACGATGAACTGCCACTTGAAAAAGTAATTAATGACTTACCTGAAATGGAACCTCTTGCACAATTTGCAGACTCATATATTTTAGCTCAAGCGGATGAAGAGTTACTACTTATTGATCAACATGCATTACACGAAAGAATACGTTTTGAGAGACTAAGATATGATGAGAAGCTTTGGATGAGTCAAACAAGACTTGAACCTATGGAATTAGACTTTGACGCAAAACAAAAGACTCTTTTGGAATCGTCTTTTGAAAGATTGAAACAAGTAGGTTTTGAATTTGAATTAATCGATGAATCTTGGAAAATGACTTGCTCTCCAAATTTACTCAAAGGTGAAGATGTAATTCCATTTTTGATCGACCTCCTACAAGATTGCTCAGAAGATGGTGCTCCTTTGGAAACTGTTGAGAAAAGAAAAGACCACTTAGCATTCCTAAACGCGTGTCGAGGTGCTGTAAAAGCGAATGAAAAACTTACTCTATCAGAAATGAGAAGGCTACTAGATGATATGAGAAAAATTCCAAACCCTTGGGCATGTGTACATGGAAGGCCTACAGCACTTAGATTGCCAATACATTCTTTGGACCATCATTTTGGTAGACATGGATGAATTATTTTTCAAATTCCAAACGCTCGATAAAAAGTTCATCCCCAATCATGTGAAGGCCTTTGCCTCTAATATTGGCACCTACTTTAGATGCTAAGATGTAAGCAGACATGAAATTTCTATGGTCGCCAAATGAATCTACGATTCCATCCGGAATTGATGGTTCCTGATTTCCTTGTATTGAAATCCCATCATCATTGATTATGCAATCCATCCCAAATGACCGTAGTAATAATTGTGTAGAACGAATTCTATTACTCTCTTTGAAAGAAGCGTGTGAGGCGCCTGAAATGACTCCTCCACCTCCCATTGCCATCATTATGCTTAGAGGAGTTATCAAATCATTACAATCAGTTATATCTAAATCTAAAGGAAGTGGCTCTTGATTGAAACATAAAATATTATTATCCCAAGATATGCCAAGATTTGATGATTCTTTTTTCAACAGTTCATGCCCTATTGAATCAATTTTTCCTGGCCACCCAATAAGTTCTATTTGATGACCCAAGCACATTGAAGCCAACATCGCAAAACTTGCCATACTAGCATCTTTAGGTATTTCTATAACATTGGGTAATTCAAGAACACATGGTGAAAGTTTGACATTTCTACCTTCAATAACAATATTAGAACCATATTGATTACACATTCGATAACTCAATTCCCAGTGTCTATTTGAAACTGAACTTCCAATTCTAACTATTTCTACAACTTGGTCTAGCCCTGAACTTGCCAGCATCCAGGCGGACAACGGCTGACTAGACCTTGAAATATCAAGTTTAATCTCTTTAATTAAATCACTAAACCATGGACCTGTTAACCTAACAGGTAAACGGTCTTTGACATTAGTAAAAGAAACCTCTACTCCAGATTGCTTAATACAATCCCAAAGAACTTGAGTATCTCTTTTCCTCAAAGTTTCATCACCATCGATACAAACTGTAAAAGAAAGTCTAGAACACAGTACTGCAATCAATCTTAGAGTAGTTCCTGAATTTCCGACATTCAAGCAATATTTTGGTTCTAAAAAACCATCTTTACCAACTCCGTGAACCCTAAATGAATCTATTTCTGAATGCCTATGGAAATCTTCCTGACTGATTATTTGGCCACTTGAGTTAAGATTATCGATTTTTACTCCCAATTGAATTAAGCATTTTTTCATAGAATTAACATCCTCACCACAATTCGCAATTCCTGAAATTATAGTTACCTTTTCGCCTTGAGATGCTAAAATTAAAGCCCTAATTGCGTGACTTTTTGATGGAGGTAATTGCCATTTCAATGACTTATTACTTTCAGATATACCAACTGCAATGACTTCATGACCTATTGAAACATCCTGTAAATGGTTTGACGATGAAGTAATATCTTCATTGCCCATGAACATTCCAAGAAATCATCTAACATCAAACCTTGTAAAACAATTCAATAACCTACTCACCTTAGAAATACACATGAGATTAGAAGATTCTCTTGGTAGGCCGCTGTGCGACCTTAGAATCTCAGTCACAGACAAATGCAATTTTAGATGCGATTACTGCATGCCTAGAGAACATTTTGATTCCAAATACAAATTCCTTCCTAAAGAAAAAATAATCTCATATGAAGAGATTATTCTAATAATTAAATCTGCTTTACCATTGGGCCTTAAGAAGATTAGAATAACCGGCGGAGAACCACTAATAAGAAAGGATATTTCTAAATTAATTAAGATGATTAGAGAATTAGATGACCATATAGATATTGCAATAACAACCAATGGAGCACTGCTTAGAAAGAATATAAAATTACTCAAACAAAGTGGATTGAATAGAGTAACTGTTAGCCTTGATTCATTAGATGATGAATTATTCAAAGAAATCACCGACTCTGATTTTGATGTTAAAGACGTCCTAAATGGAATAGAAGCGGCTATTGAAGCTGGATTTGAAGTCAAAATAAATTCAGTAATTAAGAGAAATTTGAATGAAAAGCAGTTGATACCACTAATGGAAAAATCAATTCATTATAATGTTCCAATCCGATTTATTGAATTCATGGATGTTGGTTCAACAAATTCATGGAACCTGGATTCGGTTATTACTGGCTCTGAAATGAGAAAAATAATCACACAAAATTTTGGACCTTTAGTTCAAAAGAATTCAAATTATTATGGAGAAGTAGCAAAGCAGTGGACAATATTGGATAAAGAATATGATTTTGGATTTATTGAATCTATTAGTTCACCGTTCTGCGGTTCTTGTACCAGAGCTAGAATTTCCTCAAATGGACATTTATTTACTTGTTTATTTTCAGAAAAAGGACATGATATTCTAAGCATGATAAGGATGGGGGCTGAGGTTTCTGATGTTTCACAGGCAATAAATAAAATTTGGAATAACCGAAATGACAATTATTCTGAAGAAAGGAAAGAGAATACTGATAGAATAATTCCTGTAGAAATGTCTTATATCGGGGGCTAGTAATCAATTGCGGATAATTGAATATCAATCAGTAAAGTGTTAGAACTCATATCTATCAACTTGAACTTCCATTCACCATTATCAGAGCCAATTGTTTTCGAGTCAATAACAAAGTAGTCGCCTTTGGTTACTGAATAACCAGCATCACGGTCGTGAAATGATACATTTGAACCAATTACTCCGTAAACATCTGAGTCATCAACAAAACCTGTTATTTCATTACCCTGTCCTGAGATTGGGTATAACTGAAATTCTAATCTCGCTGGATCTAAACTTTGGTCTAAGCTAGCCAATCTAACTACATGGAAACCATTGGACAATCCTCTAGTACTGACTGAAGCTTGTGGTTCAGACTTCTCAACTGTTGTCAAAGCGCCTTGCATCATGATAAAAACCATGCTAGATAGCATTACAGTAATTGCCAAAAGCAAAACTGTTGCAATAACAGGGCTGACTGCCCGGTTATCATCAACCAACAATTCCCGGCGCATATAACGCTGTGAACTCCTCAACACTTGAACCAACCGGAAATAATTATGGCAAAGACTCGCTTAATACTTGTTATTTGCTTGCTGGAATCATATTTTTCGTTTAGTAATATACACTGAAAGAGCAATTAGGTGATTTCTAACTTCTGCATTAGAAAATTGTTCTAATGATTTAATAGCTCTATCAAAATGGTTTTGGATGAGAATTTCAGTATAGGTGAAACTATCAGACTTTTCCAAAAGTTCAATGAGTTCATCAAATAAATCATAACTGAAATTTCTAATTATTTCTGCCAACCTTTCT
>Ga0208766_1001556_pt1 | contig 12246 bp, 7 predicted proteins | sample ETN01SmetaG_3_FD_185792 | JGI IMG/M metagenome (GOLD analysis project Ga0208766, IMG submission 185792) | Marine microbial and viral communities from oxygen minimum zone, Eastern Pacific Ocean - ETNP2014F12-01SV263 (SPAdes) (version 2) | ecosystem: Environmental > Aquatic > Marine > Oceanic ...
TCACCCATTTTGTTTCCTAATAATTCAATTATATCTTTTTTAGATGCTTCTCTTACTCTTTTTAAAGATTTGAATTTATTTAGAAGTTTAATTTTTGTTTTAGGGCCGACACCACTGATTTCATCCAATGTTGATTTTATGCTATTTTTATTTCTAATTTTCCTATGAAGATTGATTGCAAACCTATGAGCTTCATTTCTTATTTGTTGGATTATTTTAAGTGTTTCCGATTTTTTATCTAAATAAAGTGGTATTGGGTCTTTTGGAAAAAAAATTTCTTCAAGACGTTTAGCAATTGCTATAATGGTAATTTTTTTATCTAGCCCTAAAACTCTTAAACTTTTTATAGCAGAAGATAATTGTCCTTTACCACCATCAATCACAATAAGTTGAGGAAGAAGTCCATTACTTTTAATTAAATCTTTATACCTTCTGTAAACAACCTCTTCCATAGATTTATAATCATCTGCTCCGGTTACAGACTTTATTTTAAAATGCCGGTATTCACTTTTTTTTGGTTTGAGATTCTTAAATACAACACATGAAGCAGTAGGATTTGATCCCTGAATGTTAGAATTATCAAAACATTCAATGTGGATAGGATCTTCAGACATTCTTAAATCTTTTTTCAATTTGCTAGTAATCCTTATTAAGTGTTTTTCAGGGTTAGTAATTTTAATCTGTTTTAAGCGCTCAATTCTATATGATTTTGCATTTTTAAGTGACAGCATAATTAATTTTTTTTTATCACCAAGTTTTGGAACATTAAGTTTAATCTTTATAGATAAATTAATTTTAAATGGTATTAATATTTCATTAGAAATAGACTTAAATCTTTTTCTCAATTCGATTATTGAAATTTCTAAAATCCTTTTATCAGATTCATTTAATTTTTTCTTTATTTCAGTAGTATATGATCCAATTATTGAGCCGTGTGAGATCTGCATGAAATTCACATATGAGTAATTTTCGTCAGAAAAAACGGTGAAGACATCTGTATTACTTATTTTAGAACTAACTATTGTTGACTTTGCTTGATATGATGAAACTACATCAAGTTTTTTCTTTATTTCTTGTGCTTTCTCATATTCTCTTTTTGAAGAAAACATTAACATTTCTTTTTTAAAGTCCTTTATAGCATTTTTAAAATTGCCTTTTATTATTGATTTTATCGATTTAATATTTTTATCAAACATTTTTATCTCATTTTCTTCATCTTTAATTTTTAGTAAGTGAATTAACTCATGATTAAAGAAAGGATATAATTCTTTTATCATTTGAATTAAAATCCTGATACTCTTACCGCTCATATATGGGCCAAAGTATTCTCCCGATTTATTTGTAACCTTTCTTGTTAAAAAAATCTTAGGTCTAGGGCTTCTTAATATACAAATCCATGGGTATGTTTTATCATCTTTCAGCAAAACATTGTATTTGGGCTTTAGTTTTTTAATTAAATTATTTTCAAGCAGTAATGCATCAATTTCTGTTTCAACAAGAATATTTTCAATTTTAAAAATTTGTTTAACAAGCAAATTAGTTTTGAAATTCTTTTGGTTCGGTCTGAAGTATGAGCTTACTCTTTTTTTTATGTTTTTTGCTTTACCAACATACAATACATTCCCTTCTTTATCATAAAATTTATATACTCCCGTATTGTTTGGAAGCGTTTTTAATTGAAGAGATATTTTGGAAGTCTTCATAATAATGGAATATCGTTTATTTTATTAAGGGATTACATATTATTATGATAATTAGGAATTGACCTGACCATCTAAAGCAAAGACCTTTTTATTAAAAAATAATATTATAATTACACCAATGCTAACATAAGTATCTGCAAAGTTGAAAACATACTGGAAGAAGGTATAAGGTTCGCCTCCCCAAAATGGCATCCAATCTGGCCAATTCCAGCTAACCAGTGGGAATTGAAACATATCAACAACACTTCCATAGAAAATAGAGGCATACCCACCTTCATCTGGCAGAAATGTTGCGATTTGACCATAACTATGAGAAAATAAAACCCCATAAAAAATAGAATCAATTATATTGCCGAATGCTCCAGCAAAAATTAAAGAAAGAGAAAAAAGAAAAAGTGGGGATGCAACTTTATTTTTAAACGAAATTTTTAGCCAGTATCCAATTGCACAAATAGCAATTAATCTAATCAGAGTTAAAAAAAGCTTTGACAAATTTTCTGACAGAAAAGGAATTAGATCACTTAATTTAGCTCCCATAGCCATACCTTGATTTTCGACGAAAAGTAATTTAAAAAATCCCCAATCAATTATGGGAGTGGTGCCATATAAATTTAAAGGGAAATTTAATTTAATATAAATCTTAGATATCTGATCTATTATAACTAGTATCGTAATTAATATAATTGAATTGTAAGGAGTTATTTTTTTCAATTTAAATGACAAACAAAATAATTTTAGTAAAAATAAAAAATTCTAAAGTCTATTTATGAATTATGTCCCCATTCAGACTATAAATTTTTAAATCAGGATCTTTATTATTTCTTTTTTTTCCTAATTTTACTTTCCCATTAATGCTTTTTGCAGATATGTTTATTTCTCTTTTGTGTATATAAATATCTGCATCAATAGTTCTGATACTTCCTTTTGATTTAAGATTATAAAGATGACAGGATCCATTTCTTTGAAAGATTTCTAGAAAATCAACTTTACCCTCCCCATTTATTTCTGAGTCATTTACATATAGTTCTAGTGAGATTTTTGAATTAAATTTAATTTCAATTTGAGAGGATACAAATTTATGGGCACTTAACTTATCATTAAATTCATAAATTGTGGGGCTATAATTTTCAGTAAAATAAAGTATTTCTGAATTTAATTTAAATTTTGGAATTACATCGCCCCCGTATTCCCCATCAGATGAGTATTTGATTTGAACACCATTAAAATTTTCTTTACCAAAAAATGAGACTTTAGACGCCCATCTTGCATCAATAAATATTTTTGAAAAATTTGGTTTTTGCCATCTTTTTTCAACAACCTTTTGTGACCAAACTAAAAATGGAAAAAGGAATAGAATAAAATTTAGTTTAAGTAAATTTATTTTTGCATATTTTTTGCCTCGATACTTAAGGTTGCATGAGGGACTAATAATAGCCGTTTCTTTTTAATTAATTTCCCAGTAACTCTACATATCCCATAAGTCTTATTTTCTATTCGGATAAGAGCACTTTTAAGATCTCTAATAAATTTTTCTTGTCTAATTGCTAATTGAGTATTTGCCTCCTTAGACATTGTTTCAGATCCTTCTTCAAAAGTTTTAAAAGTTGGAGCGGTATCATCAGTGCCATTATTCCCATCATTCATATATGAGCTTTTCAAAAGGTCAAGATCAGCTTTAGCTTTATCAATTTTTTCTTTAATCAATTTTCTAAACTTTTTAAGTTCCGTATCAGAGTATCTATTTTTCATTTTCAATAAAAATTCAAATTTTTTTAATTTCTATATATGTTTCTTTTTTTTCAAAAACTACTTTAGTTTCAGATTTTATTGATTGATCAAAAGTAATCTTTTTTGCAAGAGTTTCATTTTTTATATATTCTTTATTTTTATTTATAATTTCTTCAATAATTTTATTTTTAGAAAAAGCAATTTCTATTTTATCAGTGACTTTAAAACCAGAATTCTTTCGTAAGTTCTGTAACCTATTTACTATTTCTCTGGCTCTTCCTTCATTAATTAAATTTTTTGAAAGTTTAATATCTAGGGCTACAGTAATTCCTTGACTACTAGCAACGGCATATCCATCAATATCCTTTGAGATAATTTCAACATCATCCATATCTAAAATAATATTTTTTTCCTTAAACAAAAAAGAAATAGAGCCATTAGCTTCTATTTCTTTTATTTGCTTTAAACCAAAGGACTTTATTTTTTTTACGACGTCTTTCATTTCATTACCATATTTTGGACCCAAATTTTTATAATTTGGTTTTATTTCTTTAATTAAAATATTACTTTCATCATCTATCACTCTAACTTCTTTAATGTTAATTTCAGAACATAGCTGATTTTTTACTAATTCAATTTCTTTTTTCTCTTTGTTATTTCTAGCACTAACCATAAGTTTTTTGAGTGGTTGTCTAACTTTAATTTGTTCTTTTTTCCTCAAGGATAGTGCTAAAGATGTTATTATTCTTGCTTTATTGATTCTACTTTCAAGAGGCAGATCAATTTGATTCTTTTTACTAATTGGGAATTTTGATAGATGGACAGATTCAAAGGATTTATCTTTTGTGTTTGAGACCAAATCCTTGTATAAAATATCAGAATAAAAGGGTGCAATTGGAGCAGATAATTTAGCAATAGTAAGGAGAGTATCATAAAGTGTTTGAAACCCAGAAATTTTGTCTTTTTCATAGGCACCTTTCCAAAATCTCCTTCTAGAAAGCCTTACATACCAATTACTCAATTTCTCTTGAACAAAAAAAGAAATAGCTCTAGCAGCTTTTGTTGGCTCATAATCATTATATGCCTTATCTATCTGATCAATAAGAGAATTTAGTTCAGAAATTATCCACCGGTCAAGTTCAGGACGTTTTTCAATTGAAATAGAAGCCTCTTGGTAACAAAATTTATCAATATTTGCATATAGACTAAAAAATGAATAAGTATTGTATAGAGTTCCAAAAAATTTTCTTTGAACCTCCATAACGCCTGATAACTCAAATTTGAGATTGTCCCATGGATTTGAATTAGATATCATATACCACCTGGTAGCATCAGCACCATATTTATCTAATGTTTCAAATGGGTCAATAGCATTCCCTAATCTTTTTGACATTTTTTGCCCATCTTTATCTAGTACAAGCCCATTTGAAATTACATTTTTATAAGCTACTGAATTAAAAACTATGTTTGATATAATATGCAGAGTATAGAACCATCCTCTTGTTTGATCAACCCCTTCAGCTATATAATCTGCTGGGAATGCATCTCCATCATCAATTTTTTCTTTGTTTTCAAAAGGATAATGCCATTGAGCATAGGGCATTGCTCCAGAGTCAAACCATACATCCAAAAGGTCTTTCTCTCTTTGCATTGGGGAATTATTTTTTGAAGTGAGCGTGACTTTATCTAATATATGTTTATGAAGATCAATCATTTTATAGTTTTCATCACTCATGTCATCAACTTTAAAATTTTGGAAAGGGTTAGATTTCATAATACCAACAGATACAGACAGGTCAATTTCTTTAATAAGCTCTTTTATTGATCCTATTACTTTAATTTCTTTTTTATCTTTTGTTATCCATATTGGTAGAGGGATTCCCCAAAATCTTGATCTAGAGAGGTTCCAGTCATTTGCATTACTAAGCCAATTTCCAAATCGTCCCTCACCAGTTGATTTAGGTTTCCAATTAATATTCTTGTTTGAGACCGTAATAGAATCTCTAATTTTAGAAACTTTTATGAACCATGAATCTAAGGGATAGTAGAGAATAGGTTTGTCTGTTCTCCAACAATTTGGATAAGAATGAACATATTTTTCAACTTTAAAAGCTTTGTTTTCTTCCTTTAATTTAATAGCTATTTCAATATCCACAGATTTATCAGGGGCTTCACTATCATAATATTCATTTTTCACATATTTACCTCCGATACCAATTAATTCATCTCTAAATTTACCTTCTAGATCAACGAGAGGGACTTTATTTTTATCTTTGTCGTAAATTAAAAGAGGAGGAACCTCTGGAGAAGCTTCCTTAGCAACCTTTGAATCATCTGCGCCAAAGGTTGGAGCTGTATGAACTATTCCTGTTCCTTCTTCAGTTGTAACAAAATCACCTAAGATTACTCGAAAAGCATTTTCTGGGTTGTCAGCAGGCAAGGGGGAATCAGACCAAATTTGTTCATATTTAATTCCCAGTAAATCCTTTCCATTTATTTCTTGTTCTATAAAGTAAGGGATTTTGTTTTTATTTCTTTTTAATGATAATTCAGAATGCTCGTTTACCTGAGTATATTTTTTGTTAAAATATTTACCTATTAAATCTTTTGCTAATAATACTCTTATTGGCAAAAGTGTATATTCATTAAATGTTTCTATTATACTGTAATTGATCTTTGCCCCAACAGTTAAAGCGGTATTTGATGGAAGCGTCCAAGGCGTTGTTGTCCATGCAAGTATGTAAAGAGGAGTTTTCTTGTAAATTTTTTTAGGTAAAGACTCATTAATTGTTTTAAATTGAGCTGTAACACTTGTATCGGTTACATTTTTATATGTTCCGGGCTGATTTAATTCGTGTGAACTTAAGCCCGTTCCAGCTTTTGGTGAATATGGCTGAATATTATATCCCTTATAAAGTAATCCTTTCTTATATATTTCTTTTATCAGCCACCAGACGGACTCCATATATTTTGAATCATAGGTTTTATATGGATCATTCATATTAATCCAAAAACCAATTTTATTAGTTAGATCTTCCCATTCATCCGTATATTTCATCACAGCTTTTTTACAAGCCAGATTATAGTCTTCTACAGATACAGTTTCTCCTATATTTTTTTTTGTTATTCCAAGCTCTTTTTCTACTCCTAATTCAACAGGAAGCCCATGAGTATCCCAGCCAGCTTTTCTCTCTACTTTATACCCTTTTTGTGTTTTGTATCTACAAAAAATATCTTTTATTGTTCGAGCCATAACGTGATGAATTCCAGGCGTGCCATTAGCAGAGGGAGGACCTTCATAAAAGACAAACGAGGGACTATCTTTTCTAGATTCAATACTCTTTTTGAAAATTTCTTTTTCTTTCCAGAAGGCTATCATCTCTTTTGAGATATTAGTCAAAGACAACTCTTTATATTCTTTAAAAGCCATTAAAATTATTTCTTTTGATAGTTCGTAAAAATAATTATTTTATATATAAAATTTGGATGAAGTAATTATAATTTCGTTTTAATGCCAATATAAAAACTTCTCCCCTCAGATGAAATTCCTGAGGCAAAAGTTCTGTAATGAAAATCAAAAATATTTGTCACTCCAAATTTTAATTTTGTTTTCTCTGAGAACCTATATTGAGACAATAGGGATAAAGTATTCCATTTTGGGCCTCCCGCATATTTTTCTCTTTCATCAGTAGCATTAAAATTAGTTATTGGGGTTTCATCAAGACCGTCTTCTCCACCCCAACTATATTCAAATGGACTCTTAGAGGCACTAAATTTCCAATTAATTTGTGCAGTTATTTTAGGAGATTCATAATTAAAGTAGAATGAACCAAAAAGAGGTGGGATAGATGGCATTGGACCTGCAGAATAGTCTTTATTCCCCTTCGTAAAAGTTATATTGAACTGAGAATTAAAGTTTTTACTAAGTTGATAAGAAAATTCTGAAGAAAGCCCATAAATAAATCGATTCCCTAGATTTTTATTTGCTTGGGTTATTACTTCATCACCATTATAAATAATAGTTTCTAAACTTTCTGTTGTGGTATCTCCAAAAATTGAAAAATCAGATCTAACAATATGCCTGGAGACAAGAGTGTAATAACCTCTTAAAGAGGCAAAATTATTGCTGTTCTCAGAAAAAATAATTCCTGCATCAAATGTATAAGCATATTCTGGTTTTAAAAAAGAATTTGGAACAAGAAGGAATCCTGAATTTTCTCTAACCTTTCCAATGTCATCAATATTTGGATTTCTAAACCCACTTGAAATAAGGCTGCTTAATTTCCATTTTTCTTGTAAAAGATATGTCATGGCAATTGTTCCAGTAAGAGCTTCTTTTTTAAGATTTAAAGAAGAAAGTAGTTTGTTAACTCTTGTTGAATCATTCCATTTTGCTTTTAAAAGAGTTGAAGTGACCCTAAGTCCAGCATTAAAAGTAAGTCTTTCACTTAATTCGTATATAAAATTAAAATATCCAGCATAGCTAGAATAACTACTTCCGCCATCAGGGTATCTAGATGGAATAGTGTTTGAATTAATTAAATCTAAAATTCTTTGATTATTAATTACTAAATCTTTGGAAAAAGCATTTGAATCAATTGAGTTATGGCTTAGCTCGAAACCATAAGAAAAAGAAATATTTGATCCACTATCACCGCTAAAATCAGTATTTAAACTTAAAGCATTAACTTTTTCATTAAAATAAAACCTTGTAAGCTCATCAAATTTTCTGTTTACACGAGACTCCTGAATTTTTTGAAAAGCACCCGTTATTGTTCCTTTTTTTAGCCATGATTTGCCTAAGAAAAATTTCAGTTGAGGAGAAATAAATAAACGTTTTTGGGGGCCATAATACCATTCACTGAATTTGAGATTCCCATTCATAATTTCAGATAATTTGTCATATCTAGGGACATCAGAAGATGAAGAATACTGAAGATTAAGGTTAAGCAACATATTTTGTGGAAGTCGTATAGAAAACTTTTGAAACAGATCATACTGATTATATCCTGTATTTTTCTGCAAGTTAGGATTAGAGTTATAAACTGGTGATGGGGAGTAATTATTTCTATTATTTTCTGAATAAAAATTTGTCAATCCCCATTCTGAATAATTATGGGATCTGTTTTCTCCAGATAAAATATCTCCAAAATTTGAATAACTAAAACTTGTAATACTACCCCACTTTTTAAAACTTAAAGAAGATGTTAAATTATTTACACTTGAGGAATTTGCAGTATTAAAAGAACTAGAAAATTCATGGGAAAACATATTTCCGCTATTTATCTCAGGAGATTTTGTATAATAGTGAATAACTCCTCCCAGAGCATCAGAGCCATATCCAACAGATGAAGAGCCAAAAACTATTTCTACCCTTTCTATATTGTGAGGATCTACGGTAATAGCATTTTGAAGGTGACCAGACCTGTATATAGCATTATTCATTCTAACTCCATCAACTACCAATAAAACACGATTAGCTTCAAATCCTCTTAATACTGGGCTCCCACCCCCTCCTTGGGATTTTTGAATTCTAATACTTGGACTTATTTCTAAAATTTCCGCACCACTGAGTCCTGATCTTTTCTCAATTTCTTTAGCAGAAACAATTGAAACTTTTTCGGCAATTTTATTAGCAGATGTTTTCGCTCTTGCAATAGACAGAAAAACTTCTTTGAGAATTTGATTTTCAGGAATCATTTTTAACGATTTCATATTTATATCAATCAAATCAAAAAGTTTAATTTGTAAATTCTTGTATCCTAAAATTTGTAAATTCAAAGAATCATTTGGAGAAAAATTTTCCAGTGAGGCCTTCCCATATTTATCTGTTATTGTACTGTTAGATTTATCTTGATTAAAGATGGCAACACCTTCAAGAGGCTCTCCAGAATTATTATCTTCAACCCAAATTTCCTGAGCATATAAATTTATGCTCAAAAAAAGGCACAAAAATTTGACTCTATACTTTTTAGAATAGATCATTTAATATTTTATATGACTTTAAATTATTAAAACTTTGTAAATGTATACGAAAATATTGTATTAAATTATCAAGGATGTCATTGCTGAAATTACTGGAAATAGATAGTGAGTTGATCTGATCAAAAGATGTATTTAGTATTTTTTTAAATTCTCCTAGAGACTTCCCTTTTATTGAATTGCCATGATTTTCAGTACCTGAAAAGCAACCTGTCTCAAGATCAAAAAAGGAATTGTTAATATTTTCCATGTTAGGATAAAACCCTAAGAAACCGCTAAGGTCTATTAAAAATTTTAAATAAAAGGCTGATGAAATTCTTTTCCGTTCAAGATCTAAAATAGCCTTTCTAAGGAAATCAAATAATTTGATATTAATTCCACCATCTTCAGGCAATATTTTTTTTAAAATTTCAGAGATAAAAAGTGCGGTGTTGTTCTTCTTTATATCTAAATGAATTTCTTGAAGGGGTTCAACAATTTTAATTTCTTTAAAAAAGTGAAGGTTTTGGGATTTATTCTTTTGGTAATTTGTAATTATTGAGAGGATATTTAGGGGCTGAAAAAAAGACCTCCGGATCAGTCCTTTTTTAGACTTTAAAACGCCTTTTACTATGAATGATTTTAAACCTAATCTTTCGCAATAGCAAGAAACTATTAGACTAGAATCGTTATATTTTAGAGTACTAATTACAATTGCATCTGTTTCAACAAGCATCAGGGAGATATATTTTTATACAACTCCTTGTGCTAACATTGCTTCTGCAACTTTAACAAATCCAGCAATATTTGCTCCCTTGACATAATTTACATATTCTTTTTCTGATCCGAATTCAAGACAGGATTTATGTATATCTGACATTATTTTTTTTAACTTTTCATCTACTTCTTTTCTAGACCAACTATATCGCAGAGAATTTTGAGCCATTTCTAAACCTGAAACTGCAACACCACCTGCATTGGATGCTTTCCCTGGGGCAAAAAATATTTTATTTTCATGGAAAAATTTAATCGCTTCAGGAGTAGAGGGCATGTTAGCTCCTTCACCTACACAAAAACATCCATTTTTTATTAGAAGTTTTGCATCACTAAAAGTTAATTCATTTTGTGTAGCACAAGGTAAAGCAATATCACAAGCTATTCCCCATGGTTTTTTGTTTGCTTCAAATATTGCTTTAGGGTATTTTTTTTGGTATTCTTGAATCCTCCCTCTTTTTATATTTTTGATTTCCATTATATGGGAGAGTTGTTCCTTACTAAAGCCTTCTTTTTCATATATGTAACCAGAGGAATCAGACATGCAAAGAACTTTTGCATTCAGAGACAAACATTTCTCAGCTGCAAATTGTGCTACATTTCCAGAACCAGAAATAACAACTTTTTTATTTTTAAATGAGTTTCCCTGGTTTTCAAGCATTTTCTCAGTAAAATATACAACTCCATAACCTGTGGCTTCAGGTCTTATTAAAGATCCGCCCCAGCTTGTTCCTTTCCCTGTCAAAACTCCAGTGAATTCATTTTTTAATCTTTTGTATTGTCCGAAAAGATATCCTATTTCTCTACTCCCCACACCTATATCTCCAGCAGGTATATCTCTATTGGGGCCAATATGTCTAAAAAGCTCCGTCATAAAACTTTGGCAAAATCTCATTACTTCAGTATCACTTCTTCCTTTGGGATCGAAATCAGCACCTCCTTTTCCTCCTCCCATAGGAAGGGTTGTGAGACTATTTTTAAAAATTTGCTCAAAAGCTAAAAATTTTAAAACACTTAAATTCACATTTGGATGAAACCTTAAACCACCTTTATATGGGCCTATTGCAGAATTCATTTCGACTCTGTACCCCCTATTTACTTGTATTTCTTCATTATCATCAATCCAGGCGACTCTAAATGATAAAACTCTTTCCGGCTCAACCATTCTTAGAAGAATATTTTGCCCATAATAAATTTTATTTTGAACTATATAAGGGATTACATTTTCAGCAACCTCTGTTACTGCTTGCATGAATTCTGGTTCATTTTGATTTCTAGAACTTACTTCTTTTAAAAAGTTATTAATTATTTTTTCCATCTAGATTAATAATTTTAAATAAAGTTACATTATTTAGATTGAAAACTATTTGCCAACTTTTTATTATTTTAACGGTCTAAAATTTATGAAACGCAAACTATTTTACTAAAAGAAGGATTTAAAGATGTTTTTACACCTGAATTCATTACTAAAATTTCTGAAGAAAATGATTTTATTTATTTAGATTCTAATGAATTAAACATTTCTTTTAATCTTGATAAAAGTGATATGTATGGTTCATCACTGGGAGATGATGAAAACGATTTCTTTGAAATTATTTCTGAACTGGAAAAAAAATTTGAAAATCTCACACCATTTTTTACGGATGATTTTGAAATAGTATATTTTACTTATAATGCTGAATATTCCGTTTCAATGTGGAAATTTCAAAATGGAATATTATCAAATAATTCTGATTGGATTGGGGAATTTTGTTCATCTTGTGATGATATTGATGATGAGGATGAAATGGAAGAGGCAAGGGATTCCTTTGTTGATGAAAACTATCAAAGCATAAAAGATGGTAACCCTTCAGACGAAATTCTTGAGGGATTAAGAAAAGGCTTATACGAATTATAAGACTCTTGATGGCCTTAATGCAGTTGCAGAGGATTTGCAAGAGTTTGTAGATTCAGTTTACAAGCAAAGGATTTAGATTCTTGATTTCCAAGTACCACCATACTTGTAATGGATATTATTTCTTTTGACTTTTAGTAGACACTTTCTACAAGCATACACCCACTCTTTTTTTGCATAGTGTTG
>Ga0208766_1001557_pt1 | contig 12234 bp, 9 predicted proteins | sample ETN01SmetaG_3_FD_185792 | JGI IMG/M metagenome (GOLD analysis project Ga0208766, IMG submission 185792) | Marine microbial and viral communities from oxygen minimum zone, Eastern Pacific Ocean - ETNP2014F12-01SV263 (SPAdes) (version 2) | ecosystem: Environmental > Aquatic > Marine > Oceanic ...
TTTAATTTTAGATTAATGATTAAGAACAATAAACTAAAAAATGATATTAACCTTGGTATGTTAATTGGTCAGGTACACAGGCTGTCAACCAAAAAATTTGTACAAAATTCTCATAATTCTGGATTAGATATATCTATGGATCAGTGGATAGTATTAGGTCCTATCTGGGAAAATGAGGGGATATCTCATAAAGAAATATCTGAGTATTGTTTGAAGGATAAAACCAGTGTTACGAGAATAATTGATACCTTAGAGAAAAAAAATCTTGTTGTGAGAGTTCCTGATCAGTTAGATCATAGAGTGAAGAGGGTTGTCCTAAGTAATAAAGGAAAAGAATTATTTTTACAGGCTATTCCAATAATGGAGCTAACCCGAGATGAACTTCGAGACGGGATCACTGAGCAGGACATTGAATCATTAAGATCTGTATTAACCAAAATATATAATAATTTAGTTTCAAATTAAAAATCAAAATAGTTGTAGCTACAACTAATAATATATGAAAAACCTTCTCATACTAACTTCGCTTTTATTTGCTTCTTGTGCAGAAAATATTACTACAAAAAATCTTTCTGTAGCCAAATCAATCCCCGACTTCTGGGGATATTCAATACCAGAATCATCCTCTTATACTGGACAATGGTGGGAAGCATTTCAGGACACCATACTAAATAGTGTTTTCACAGATTTTCATTCTAATAGTCCAGATTTAAAGAGCATTGCATCCAGGCTTGAAATGGCAAAGCAGGTTTATAATATAAATAAATCTGCTAGACTACCATCTGCCAGCATTGGTGTGAATGGATCAAGTCGCCGACAGAACCTAACTGCTTTTGGTCTATCTGATGACTTTTTTGGTGGTGGTCCAAATGATGAGCCAAATGGTAGTGGGGTTACCAGCTTTACCTCAAATAATTTTGGTCTTAATCTATCTATGCAGTGGGAGCTAGATATATGGAAAAAGATATTTAATCTAACTAGGGCCTCTGAAAAGGATTATGAGTCAATTGCCTATGATTTATCCTATCTTAGTTTTTCCATGCAAGTTCAGTTAGCGAAATTATTTTATGCTACTGTTGAAGGATACAAACAATATGATTTGGCTATAGAGACACTTGAGAGCGTTACTGAATTAGCAGATATGGTATCAGCGAGATATGAAAAAGGTCTACGTTCTTCGCTAGATGTTCGACTTACGCAATCATCAGTTTCATCATCAAAAGCATTACTAGAAAATAGAAGATTAGTATATATTTCTCTTGTTAGGAGATTAGAAGCAATGCTTGGAAAATACCCAGGTGGTAATTTTGTAGTTAGCAAGGACCTACCAACTAGTATACCATCAGTTGAACCTAAAATGCCTGTAGATATTTTGAGTAGAAGACCTGACATTAGATCTGCTCTAGCTAAAGCACAGGCCGCATCATATCGTTCAGCAGAATCAATAAGTTCATTTTTTCCTGGGATTGTACTTACCAGCTCTGTTGGTACATCATCAAATGAGTTAAAAGATATTTTAAATGAGGATTATCAGGTATGGTCTCAAGGGCTCAATATCGGTCTACCAATTTTCCAGGGTGGTAGACTCGTGGCTAATAAAAATATGATGCAAGAAGCCCAAAAAGTTGCTGTACAGGATATGATAAAAACTATAATAAATGCATTTTCTGAGGTAGAGCAGACACTATTCTCTGAGCAGTCAAATAAGGTTTTACTGGATTCATATTCTGACGCTGCTAAGCAGGCAGAAGCAGCATATAAACTATCCAGAGAGAGATATGATTCAGGACTAGTCGATTTGATTGCTGTTTTAGATAGTCAACAGAGATGGTTTCAGGCAAGGTCACAGGTTCTTTTTGCCAAAAAAACAAAAATTGATACAAGGCTAAATCTGATTTTAGCTCTTGGTGGAGATTTAAAACAAAAATAGAGTAAAATAATGAACAAATATATAAAAAAGTTTAGTCCAATAATAATTCTATCAGTAAGTATTGCTGTATTCATGCTAATGATTAAGCTCAAGCCTGAGGCTGAATTTCAAAAACCAAAAATCATTCCCCAGGTTGTAGAGACTTTGATTGCTTATCCTTCGGAAGTTCGAGCTAAGATTAGTTCTCAAGGTACAATAAAGCCAGAGCATGAAATATCCGTAACCTCAGAAGTGGGTGGTAAAGTAGTATGGGTTTCTGAAAATTTTCTTGATGGTGCTGGGTTCAATATTGGGGACACTCTAATGAAGATTGAAAAACGAGATTATGAGCTTGCCCTGATTTCTACCGAGTCTAGCCTATTTCAGGCCAGACTCGCTTTAGAAAGAGAAGAGGCAGAAGCAAACCTAGCCAGTATTGAGTGGAAACGAGTAGGCAAAGGTGATGCCTCAAGTCTAACGCTCAGAGAGCCTCAGCTAGCCCAGGCGAGAGCAGTGCTCGCAGCTGCAGAAGCAGCATATGAGCAGTCCAAGAGGAATCTAGAAAGAACTGTAATTATTGCACCTTTTAATGGAAGAGTTAGGAGAAAGTTAGTTGATCTTGGTACTAACCTTATACCAGGGTTCAGGATAGCTGATATTTATAATACTGCAAGCTTTGAGGTTAGGTTACCAATTGCCGATAAGGACATACCTTTTCTAGGTATTCCATTAGATGGAACAATGCTCAAAAGTAAAGACAGGCCCAGTGTGCGTTTGTTTACAAGTTATGGTGGTGAGAATTTTCAAGCGAATGGGTTTATACTTCGTTCTGAATCTGAGATTGACCCTAAAACTAGAATGATATCAGTCATAGCAACTATTCCAGTATCAAAAATTAATAAAAGTCTAAAGGTTGGAATGTTTGTCAATGCAGAGATTGAAGGCCTTTCTTATTCTGGGGTGACCGTAGTACCTAGAAATTCTGTAAAGGATGATATGATCTGGATAGTAAAAGACCAAAAGTTAAGAAGAAAATCTGTAGAGGTCATTCGACTTGAAAATGATTTTGCTTTTATTGCTGACGGTTTAAATAAGAACGATAGAGTTCTAATTACACGATTATCTTCATACGTAGATGGAATGCCAGTAAGAGAGAACTAGTCTAATGAAAAATGTTATACGATGGTTCATTGCCAATACTGTGGCAGCAAATCTTTTGATGGTCTTCATTATCATTGCAGGCCTTTTTACTCTTTCAAGGCTAAGGATGGAGGTATTTCCTGATATTACGATACCTATAATCAATGTTTCAGTGATATACCCAGGCGCATCACCAGAGGATATTGAGGAGTCTATCTGTGTAAAAGTAGAAGAACAGGTGCAGGGCATTAATGGATTAAAGAGAATAACAAGTTCTTCTAATGAAGGATATGGTTCAATCAATATTGAGGTTGAAAATGGAGTTGATATTGATGAAGTAAAGGATGAGGTTAAATCCCAGGTAGATGCGATAACATCATTCCCTGATGGTGCAGAGAAGCCAACAATAAGAAGTTTTGAAGGTCAGCCAGAGGTAATTACAATAGCTGTTCATGGAAAGATTGATGAAGTCAGCTTGTTGAATATTGCAGAAAAAATACGAGATGAAGTTAGCGAGCTTCCAGAAATTACCCAGACGCGTTTAGGGAAAAAGCCTCGTGAAATTTCCATTGAGGTATCAGAGAATACACTCCAAAAATATGGTCTAACGTTTGATTATATTGCAAATAGGATAAGGTCTTCATCTATGGATGTGCCGGGCGGGGCAATTGAAACATATGATGGAGAAATTTTAATTCGTTCAAAGGGTCAGGCTTATTCTGGCGATGATTTTGGGGCGATACCGGTTTTGTCAATGTCAGATGGGGCAACTCTTTTACTTAGAGATATCGCAAGTATTACTGATGGTTTTCAGGATGTTGAGTATGATATAAAATTCAATAGTGAACCTGCAAAATTAATTAGAGTCTACAGAACTGGAGAGCAAAACGCGCTTGATATTGCCGATGCTGTACATGAGTATCTTAAAAAGAAGAGTCCCCTGATGCCTCCTGGTGTTTCTCTAACCCCAATGAAAGATGAGTCAGTGATTCTAAGAGGTAGAATTGAACTATTAACAGAGAATGCATATTTGGGATTAATGTTAGTACTGATTGTGCTTGCTCTTTTTCTAAAACCTAAATTAGCTGCGTGGGTATCTCTTGGTATCCCAATTTCTTTTATGGGTGGGTTTTGGCTGTTACCTGTTTTCGATGTCTCAATTAATATGATCTCACTTTTTACATTTATTCTTGTTCTTGGAATTGTTGTTGATGATGCAATTGTAGTTGGAGAAAATATACATATCTTTAGAAAAAGAGGATTGAAAGGCCCTGAGGCCGCCTTGGAAGGTGCGTACCAGGTAGCAAAGCCAGTAATATTTGCAGTGCTAACTACGATGGTTACTTTCTCTCCCATGATTCTGGTAGAAGGTGCGACTGGGAAAATTTGGAAGATCATCCCGATTGTCACTATACTGGTTTTGATGTTTTCACTTATTGAGTCGTTGACAATTCTGCCTGCACACCTAGCCCATATGAATGAGGATGATGACAAAAAGAAAAATTTATTTTTTGAATGGTGGTCTAGAGTTCAATTAGTAATTCATAATGGATTACAGAGATTTATAAAAAATATTTATGAGCCTGTTCTTAAGTGGGCACTTACTTATCGCGCAAATACTATCGCTATTTCTATTTCAATATTTATTCTTACAATTGGGATAGTCGCTAGCGGTTTTCTAAGATTTAGTTTTTTCCCGCCTCTAGAGGCTGATATTGTTATTGCTGGGGTTGAATATCCGGAGGGGACCCCAGTATCAATTACAAAAATAGGTTTAGATCAGATTGAAGAATCGGCCTATAAACTGAAAGATACATTAGAAGTATTATACCCGGATCAAAAGATTTTTATTCATATGGTCTCTACTGCAGGAGACCAGCCAATAAAGACGCAATCTGCAAGAGGTCCAGGAAACCTCGATGCAACTTTTTTTGGTTCACACTTAGCAGAGTGTGTAATCGAACTTGCTCCTGGTGAAGAAAGACCATTAAGCACCACAGAAATATCAAAAATATGGCGTGAACTTACCGGACCAATTTCAGGTGTTAAGCAAGTGACTTTTGACTCTGATTTATTTAGTACTGGTGCTCCGATTGAGATTCAACTCTCTAGTATTAATAGGAAAGATCTTAAAAAAGTAACCACCGTCCTTAAAGATAGATTACAGACATATGCAGGAGTGTTTGATATTAAAGACTCATTCAGTGCTGGAAAAGATGAAATAAAATTAAAGCTCAGGCCCGAGGCCCAAAACTATGGTATTACAATGTCATCATTAGCACGCCAAGTGAGGCAGGCTTTCTATGGTGATGAGGTCCAAAGAATCCAACGTGGAAGAGATGAGGTAAAGGTCTTCTTAAGATACCCAAAAAGCGAAAGAGTAAGTCTAAATAATCTAGAACAAATGAATGTAAGGGTTGGTAATAATGTAGAGGTTCCACTTGGCCAGGTAGCAGAAGGAGAACTCTCAAGTGGATTTTCTACTATCACTAGGACTGATAGAAAAAGATCTATAAATATTACGGCGGATGTTGATCTGACAGAGGCAAATGCGAATGAAATTTTAGAAAGATTTGAAAAAGAGCAGATTATTCCATTGCTCAATGACTATCCAAGCGTGAGTTATAGTTTTGAGGGTGAACAAAGAGAACAACGTGATACTCTTGGATCATTATTTAAGAATTTTGCTTTAGCACTTTTTGTCGTTTATATTCTTTTGGCTGTTCCATTTAAATCATATTTACAACCTTTAATAATAATGTCAGCAATACCATTTGGTTTTACGGGTGCTGTTATAGGTCATTTAATAATGGGTATGAATCTGGCTGTTTTATCTATTATTGGTATTGTTGCACTATCAGGCGTTGTTGTTAATGATAGCTTGGTAATGGTCGATTTTATCAATCGCTATAAAAGAGAAGATAACAAAAGTGCGCTTGATGCTGCTCTAACTGCTGGGCCAAGACGTTTCAGGCCTATATTATTAACCTCAGTGACAACATTCGTAGGCCTATTTCCATTATTAATAGAAAAAAGTGTTCAGGCAAAATTTTTAGTTCCGATGGCAATTTCTTTAGCGTTTGGAGTGTTATTTGCAACATTTATCACGCTATTGCTAGTTCCGACAAGTTACCTTGTCATTGAAGACATAAAAAAATATTATAATAAAATCATAAAATAAAATATAGAAAAAGATTTCAAAAAATTAAATTTTGGGCTCGTATTTTAATAAATACGTCCAAGATAAAAATAAGATGGTTCTAAATAAAAAACAGGGTTATAAGCAATGAAGGTAGCGCTATTTGGTGGTACTGGGTTCGTTGGTTCATATATCGCCGATAAATTAATTGAGGGAGGTCATGTTCCACGGATTCTTGTGCGAGAGGGAGCTCATCAGAAAGTTAGGTCGTCAGATAAGTGTGAGATAGTGGAAGGTGATATCGAAGATACCAATTCAATACAAGATGTAATCAAAGGTGTTGATGCGGTGATTTATACTATTGGTATTATTAGAGAGTTCGTAAGAGCGGATATAACCTATGAGAGCCTACATTTTGAGGGAGCACTAAATTGTATGGATATTGCAGAAGAGTGTGGGGTAAAGAGATTTATTTTAATGAGTGCTAATGGAGTTTCCCCAGATGGTACAGGATACCAGAAGAGCAAGTGGATGTCAGAGCAGTATTTAAAAAATACCAATTTAGACTGGACCATATTTAGGCCATCTACTATTTTTGGAGACCCAAGAGGACAGAGTCGTCCTGAGTTTTGCTCTCAGTTAAAAAAAGATTTAGTTAGCTTACCTTTACCCGCCCCCTTATTTCATGAAGGGCTGGTACCTTTTAACGCTGGGAATTTTTCTATGTCACCTATACATATTAATGATGTTTCAAATTGTTTTGTGAAGTCAATTGATAATAAAAAAGATTATGCTAAGATTATAGAATTAGGTGGTGAAAATGTAACCTGGAAAGAGATAATCAAAACAATTAGCTCTGCTATTGGTAAAAAGAAATTAATGGTTCCTGCTCCAGTAGTTGCGGTAAAAGCAGTAGCATCATTATTAGATCGATTTAGTTGGTTTCCTGTAACAAAAGATCAACTTACAATGTTAGTTGAAGGAAATACATGTGAATCAACAAAATATTTTTCAGATAATGATATTAAACCATTACCATTTAATATTGAAAATCTATCTTATCTAAAAGATTCATAAATAATGAAACTCCTATTAGTTATTCCTTTTTTATTCGTTGTAATGATAGCTCTAAACTTTTTATCTGCTGATGGTGTAGTATTATCAATTGGAGATGATGCTCCACCATTTTCATTAAATGACCAGGATGGAAATATTCGTAATCTTCATGATTATAAAGGTAAGCGAACTGTAGTATATTTTTTTCCAATAGCTGATACGCCTGGATGAATAAAGGAAGCTTGCGGGTTCCGCAATATATATGCAGAGTTTGAAAAAAATAATATTGAAGTAATCGGTATAAGCTATGATAAACCAAAATCGCTTAGAAGTTTTAAAGATAAGTATAATCTCCCATTTAATTTTTTATCAGACATTAAAAAAGAAGTGGCAAAAAAATTCGGTGCTAATGGACTAGTTGTTCCAAAGAGAATGACATTCGTAATTGATGGTAATGGTAAAATTGAAAAAATATATAAGAAGGTAAACATAAACACACATGCAGAAACTATACTTGAAGAAATACTCAAATAGACTTACTATTTTTTTATTTTTAGCGTTCTCTATTGTTAATGGTCAAGAAAACGGATCAATCTACGGTTTTGTTACAGATTCTTCGAGCGGTGAAGCTCTAATCGGTGCAAACGTATTTATCAATGATGTTGGAGCTGGAATGGCAACAGATGTTAATGGTTATTATGTACTGCAAGACATAAAGCCAGGGCCTTACGATATTATAGTTTCATATGTGGGTTATGAGTTATTAGAAAAGAAAATAATTATCAATGAAGGCGAATCCACAAAATTAGATTTAGTATTACTCGAAGAAGTTGTTTCCTTAACAGCGGTAGAGGTGACGGCTGAAAAAATCAAACGGAAAAATAATATACAACCAAGCACCGTAAATTTATCACCTCGCATGTTAAGATCTGCTCCAGCTTTAGCAGAGCCTGATTTATTTCGTACAATCCAAGCATTACCTGGGGTGTTAACCACTTCAGAATTTAGTACTGGTTTAGTTATAAGAGGGGGAAATACAGATCAAAACCTAATACTTCTAGATGGTGTCACTGTCTATAATCCATCTCATCTAGGAGGTATATTCTCAAATTTTATTGTTGACGGTGTAAAAGAGGCTGAATTAATAAAAGGTGCCTACAATGCAGAATATGGTGGCAGACTTTCTGCGGTTCTCAATATAATAAGTCGAGAAGGGAACAAAAAAAAGATTGAGGGGAAAGCAAACCTATCGCTGCTTTCAGCTCAAGCCACATTAGAAGGTCCATTCTATAAGGGAGCATGGGTTTTTTCAGGTAGGAGAACATATTTTGATAAAATTTTCCAAAATGTGCCAAGTATTCCACCCTATTACTTTTATGATATTCAGAGTCATGTTTATTCAGACATAACGCCAAAAGATCGACTTTCTTTAAGTTTTTACAACGGTGTAGATGATTTATTGTTTGAAACATTTGGTCTTTCTGGTCGCTGGGGGAATAATACATTAAGCGCTCAATACAGAAGAGTTTTTTCTGAAAAGCTGATTGGGAATTTTTTATATGCCAACAGTCTATTCTTTACAGAATTTGGATTAGGTGGCTCCGCCGGATTAAATAGTGATAATCAGATAGATGATGCAACAGTAGCAGCAAATTTTTCTTGGTTTAAGTCAACTAAGAGTACAGTTAAATTTGGAGCACAACTAAAAAACTTAGGATTTCTATATACAAATACATTTGGAGATTCATTACAGTTTAAAATTGAAACTAAGCCAAAAGAATTTGCAGGTTACACAAAATTAAAATACTCTCCATCTGAAAAATTGATTCTTGAACCTGGTTTAAGAATCAATTTATATAATGTATACAGCGACTCAATATTTCCTGACTTACGCTTTGGAATGAAATATTTATTGACAGATGATAGGTATCTTAATTTTTCTATAGGGAATTACCACCAGTTCATCGCCACATTCCAAGATGATTATAATCCAACAATTTTAGATCAATGGATAGCTGTTGATAATACAGTCGCACCAGCTAAATCATCTCAAATAGTCTTGGGATATGAAGAATATATTAAGGATTTATATAAGCTTCAGGTAGAAGGGTACTACAAAGATATCAAAAATCTATTTACCTTTGAAGAATCTAGAGCAACTACTGATCAGGTCGTCTCTGATTCAGCTTTATCTGATATTGTAACTCCATCTAATGGTTATGCTTATGGCTTAGAGTTATTTGCACAAAAGATGAGCGGCAGACTAAGTGGTTGGTTAGCATATACTTTTTCTGTATCAAGAAAATCAATGAATAGTATTTTTTATGATAAAAATGAAGAATACTATAATAGCTGGGATAGGACTCATTCATTTAGTGCTCTAGGTAATTATCAAATAAGCCGAAAATGGGATATGAATTGGAAATTATCTTTACAGTCTGGACAGGCATATACGCCTATTATAGGGTACTATAATCAAATATTACCTGGAAGTCCTGACGAGGTATACAGAACAATTCCTGGTACTAGGAATTCAGCAAGATATTCTCCATATAGCAGACTAGATCTTGGGTTTGTCTATCACACCAAATTTTTTGGTTCGAAAATGGATATATATATTCAGATAATTAATGTTTTTAACAGAAAAAATACATTTAGAAAATCATATAGGGTAGGAAGCATTAATAATGGTATAGATGATGATAGAGATTGGGATGAGGAAAAACATGACACGAACGGAAATGGAGAGCCAGATGTTGGTGAGGTTAATGTAGATGAAGAAGACGAAGGAAGAATTCAGGTTAATGATATCAGTCTGTTCCCCATTATTCCTACAATTGGTTTTAGTTGGGAGTTTTAAAATGGCAAATAAAATAAAATTAGTAGTTCAATTACTTACCCTTTCACTTATTATTCAATCTTGTTCTTTTGATGATAATACAATCAATTATGAGGAACAGCTTGTAGTGTTTGCATCAATCAATGCAGGATTTCCTGTTTTTGATACTGTATTTGTATCAAGAACTGCTGAGGTTAGTGAGTCTGTAGATTCTGAAGATCTATACATTGAAAATGCAGATGTGAAACTTATTAACATAGCAGATGGTTCAGAGTTAAAGTTTTATTCGCTAGGTAATGGTAGATATTACCCGATTGATATGTCTATGCAGAACTTAGACTCAATTTCAAGGTACTGGCTCGATTATATCATTAGCTCTGGAGCTACCTATAGGTTAGTTGTTACTCATGAAGAGGACTCTGTCATAGCGCAAACTAGCGTACCAGAAAAAATAGAAATAACATCAGCGAGCATGTCAGAATTTAAATGCCCAGATGAGAGTACTGAGCCTGTTAGTATTATTGATGTAAATAATTTAGATAATTTGACATTTGAACAAATGCTGTCTTTATACCAAAATCCAGTAGAATATGTTAGAACAAATAATATTAATGTAGACTCAGTAGCATTTAAAATTGGAGATTGCTATACTAAGAGTTTTGCTAGCGCTCCAATGTTTGGCATAGACTATAACGATGATGATTATAATACAATCCAAATTATATCTAACGCTTTAGAGGCAGATGCAGTGGGTCTAGAGCCTTTTGATGATGAAAATCAAAATGGGATTTTTGATGCTGATGAGAATTTTTCTGATAGGAATAGAAATGGATTAAGAGATAGTTGTTATGTTAATCTAATCTATAGTGAAGAGAAGGGTCTTTTTGATAATGATAGCTTAGACTACAATAGATTAGCTAACATTTGGAAGAATCCATTAAAAAGAGGTGCTGCTGATGGTACTTGGCGGGAGAATAGTCCGTACAGGAATAATCCATGGCTATGGAATGTAGATGTAGCTCCTTCACCAATCATGTGGCTTTATTTCGATTATTATGGTTATTATATGATGACCTATAAATCAACTAGTGACTCATACTTTAATTATTTTAAAGGAGACCCTGTAGGCCAAAATATATATCTACTGCCAGATTCTAATTTTGAAGGAGGACTCGGGGTGTTTTACAGTTCTTCCTCAGCGTCTTTTATTGTTAAGGTAATTGAGAACACAGAATAAAATGAGTTGTTAGGGGAAAAAGTAGCCCGTAGGAGAATCGAACTCCTGTTGCCAGGATGAAAACCTGGAGTCCTAACCACTAGACGAACGGGCCAAAAACTTTTAAAAGAACAACTAGCTTGGCGACGAATTTATTTAAACATATATACTAGGCCAACAACTTTTCATTTGAGAATTTTATTTCTCATTAGCTTTGCCAAGTATATCTAGAAGTTGCCCATTTTGATGAAGCTCAATAGTAATATCAGCGCCACCAATAAGCTCACCTTGCACAAATAGCTGTGGGATAGTTGGCCAGCCTGAGTGCTCGCTAAGTTTTATTCTAATATTCGGATCTTCTAGAATATTAACATCTTTGTATTCAACGCCATAATGGTTTAAAACTTGGACTACTGAATTTGAGAATCCACACATTGGCATGTCTTTTGTTCCTTTCATATAAAGAATGATAGGATTGTCACCAATCTCATCTACAATTTGTTGTTTTAGATCCATTTAATTTCCTTTTATGATTTATTAATCAATTATTTATAATAAAAATTAATTCAATTTCAGGTTAAAGCTAATAGGCAAAATTTATAATTACTCACCATTGTTAAACCCATAACATATTAAAAATATACTACTCTCTGTTCAGTTATAGAGAACCGTCATAATGAATGTGAGTTTTTATAGAAATTTCTGGTATATACTATGCTTTTGGCGGTCCAAGCTTTTTATGTTCAACCAAAATAACTTTAATGGTAGTATCACCTATATTTCTCATTTGATGTGTGGTGACTGTATTTCTGTGTCCAACAAAACCATCTGGAACTTCCATTTCTCTGACGGTTCCATCAGGGCTCGTATTTTGTAATTTCCCGCCCGTGATTCCATAAATACTCATTAGACCATGCTGATGCATTTCATCACCC
>Ga0208766_1001561_pt1 | contig 12217 bp, 7 predicted proteins | sample ETN01SmetaG_3_FD_185792 | JGI IMG/M metagenome (GOLD analysis project Ga0208766, IMG submission 185792) | Marine microbial and viral communities from oxygen minimum zone, Eastern Pacific Ocean - ETNP2014F12-01SV263 (SPAdes) (version 2) | ecosystem: Environmental > Aquatic > Marine > Oceanic ...
GCAAGACGGGCAAAGTCGGTCTGTCGAGGTACGGCGAGACCTGGGCGTTTCACGACAGCGGCACGGCGGCGTGGCTCAAGCACATCTCGCCCGGTGACGGACAGTATGTAGCCGTCGGCACACGGGGCGCAATCCTCACCTCGGCCAATGGAACAAAATGGACGGAGCGCGATACGCCGACAACGAACGGCCTCGAGAGCGTGGCGTTCGGCGACGGCCGGCTTGTCACCGTCGGCTTTAAGGGAACGATTCTTTACTCGGGTGACGGGCAGCGCTGGCTCGCAACCAAGTCGGGAACAACTGAGTGGCTCAATGACGTGACGTTCGGTGGCGGGATGTTCGTGGCAGTCGGCGCGAACGGTACGCTGCTAACATCGGTGGACGGCAAGTCGTGGCTACGCCGCAGCTCCGGCACGGAGACGACGCTCGGCGGCGTGGCGTTTGGCGATCGGCGGTTCATCATTGCCGGCCGGTCCGGCTTGATCCTCGAATCGGGTCGCCTGGCCTCGCCGCCCGTGCCGCCAACACTCTCCGCCGCCATGACCGATGGCGGCAAGCCGCGACTGCTCATCGCAGGGCAGGAGGGCCAGCTGTATCGTATCGAAGTCTCGGCCGATCTGCGGAAGTGGCAAGTGCTCAAGCTGGTCGAGGGCACGGCTCAGCCGGTGGAGTTCGTTGACAAGTCGACCACGACGGAACGGAGCTATTTTTACCGCACCGTCACGCCATAGCATTTTGTCTTCCGCTCGGCCAAGCAGGACGATACGTTTCGCCGCGTCGACTTGAAAACAAATGAACACTTTCCTGAAGCTATTCAGTTGGACAGCCTTGCTCTGCTGCACCGCGTGCAGTGAGGCGACAGACCAGAAGACCAAGCCCACCGGCAGCACTCCAAAACTCGTCGTGAGCGAATCCAACGAACCTCTGACAAAGCCGGCCGAGCCCGGGACAGTCACCCTCGGTGCTGGGTGTTTCTGGTGTGTTGAAGCAGTGTACCAGCGAATTGACGGCATCACAAAAGTCACCTCGGGCTACATGGGCGGCACAATGGCTAACCCGACTTACAAGCAAATCTGCACCGGGCGTACTGGCCACGCCGAAGTAGTCAGGGTGGAGTTCGATCCCGCGAAAATTACGCTCGAAAAAGTGCTTGCAGTATTCTGGAAAGCTCACGACCCAACTACGCTTAACCGACAAGGTGCCGATATCGGCACCCAGTACCGCTCGGCGATTTTTTTTCATTCGCAAGCCGACAAGATAGTAGCGGAAAAATCGATGAAGGCAGCCAACCTCTCAGGCGAATTCCGCAGCCCTATCGTCACCGAGATCACCCCGGCAGCAACCTTTTACGAGGCCGATGGATATCACCAAAACTACTTCAACCTGAACGCCAACGCGCCGTACTGCCGTGCTGTCATATGGCCCAAGCTCCGCAAACTAGGCCTCAAGTTAAAGGAATAGCAATCTCTGACAACAATGCAAAAAAAGAACCGCCTGCCCGCTGCCCTGCTCTTCGCTTTGGTTTTTGTGGTTCAGTTGGCAGCCGAAGATCTTGCCCCATACGGATTCGATAAATTCTTCGACACCTCACGCCTAGTCCGAATCGAGCTGGAATTGAATCCGGATGACTGGGACCGGATGAGTTTGCAGCATAGATCACTGGTAAAAACCCTGCGCACAGACATACCGCGCTCCGACCAGGAGAAACCGTTCGACTATGTTCCAGCAAAGTTGACCATAGACGGCACTAAAGTTGGTAAGGTAGCTATTCGAAAGAAGGGCTTTGTGGGGTCGCTGGACGTGAATCGACCGTCACTAAAAATACAAATCGATAAATTCGATAAGGATAAATTATTCGCTGAGGTCGACACGCTGACGCTCAACAACAACAAGCAGGATGCCTCCAGAGTTCACCAGCTCATTGGGTACCAGTTTTTCCGGGCCTCCGGCCAGCCAGCATCCTACTGCAATCTTGCCCTACTAAGTGTGAATGGCAGGTCGCTTGGCATTTACTCGAACGTCGAGTCGCTTGACAAACATTTATTTCGACGAGCATTCAAGAGTGCGAAAGGCACACTGTACGAGGGTACGATTTGCGACTTTCATGCTAACTCTCTAGACCGGTTCGAACGCAAGTTTGGATCGAAAAAATCGATTGAAACAATCAAGGCTGCCAGCATTGCCTTGGACGCCGGTAACAACTCGCTTCTCGACCAGCTTGGCCGACATCTGGATCTAGACCGGTTTTACCGTTACTGGGCGGCAGAAGTACTGGTCGGCCATTGGGACGGCTACGTCAGCAACAAGAACAATTACTTCGTTTATTTTGACTCCAAATCGGAGCGACTGCATTTCCTCCCGTGGGGCCTCGATCAGTTGGCAACCGACCGCAATATGTTTTGGCGTCGCGACTTTGACCCGCCAAAGTCTATCAAAGCAGACGCAGCAATCCCACGTCGACTCTACAAAAACGAGGAAGCCAAGAAGCAGTATTTCGCCGCAATGCAATCACTACTCACGGAGGTCTGGGATGAAAACAAATTGATCAAACAAATTGACGATCTGCAGGCCATGATCAAGCCCCACCGCATTGAGAAAGGTTTCTGGAGCGGGCGCCATGCCTCCTCATTCCAAAAGTTTATCAGTCGGCGTCGCGCGGAAATTCTCGACGAGATCGCCGACGGGAAATTTCCCGATTGGAGACTGGAGCCGCGTGAGATGATGGGTGAAATTGTGAAAGTGGGTGACAGCAACAGCACGTTTTCGTTCAAATTGATCGATGATGAAAAAGACCGGGGCGGTTTTGTGACGGCCAAGGGAACCGGACAGACTAACATGAAATACGGCAATAAAGCTGTGACCTTTGATTCGCCCACATATGGATTGAGACAAAACGGGCGGCGCTCTATCACGCTACGAATTCATCGAGAGAACGCCGATGACGGGGAACCCGAGGCAGTTGAAGTCACTTTCCCGAAGCCAAGGCTGACGCACGAACAGCCGGAGGTGTCCTATCGGATCGATATTTTCGCGAGTCCCGCCCAAGGGGATCTATTTGTATCCAACTCACGTGAACCGCTCGGGCGCTTGGCCGGGAATGTGGTGCTCACCCGGTTCGGAACCGACCTCGGTGACATAATTGAAGGCCGCCTGGAGAGCGAAGTGTTTCGTTTCCTGCAAGAGGGAAGGTGAAGGGTAAGATTGTGTTATTGGCCGCTTGACCAAGCACCAAAAGCTCTATTCATCCGACTCCTGCAAAAGTCGATAAAAACGGTTTTTCTCACCCTGACTGGAATCGTCAGTAACTTCAAGCTCATCGGGAGTGCCGGTTCCTTGGATTACCTTCAATGAAATCCACTCTCCGCTGCCTATGTCATCCGAGTATTGAAGGATGCAATCTTTTCCTTCCGAAAGTTCAAAAGTAAGCACAACACGATCGCCAACCGTATTTATCTCCGTAAAATACATATTGCCCCTGTAATTCCGGGCTCCGGGTGTCGGCTCTGCAGACAGCCAATTGGCCGGCTCACTACCAAACTGTCCCAAGCTGATCCGTTGAATGGATTCACCCGAACCCACGACCGATTCCGGCCACGGCGTTCCCACGCCATAGAAAACAGCGTCGAAGGTCACGTAGGGAACTTTCCCTATATTTTGGTCGGGATCAGTTTGCGGAGCGTCCGGTTTTTTCAGAACGACCTCATCTCCACTGTTGTTCAACTTACCGGAATACGGACCATAAATCGAGGTGGAATTTTCAATTTGATAATGTTCTCTGAACCGACTTAACACCTCCGGTTGGTTTACTGGATCAAACCGCACAATCAAAATCCTCTCTCCGACATCCACTCGCGTGTTTGGAGGAAAATCGTATTGAACGCCATTCCGCAGTCGCCATGTGTTTTCCGGATACGAAACATCAAACAGCGGGATTCTCTCCTCGGAATTGTTTTGGAGCTCGATGAACTCCAGGTCAGTCACATCGGCTCCCAAGTTGTTCGACGGTGTGTGCATGATTTCGCTGATCACAATCGGGCTGATTCGTGGCCCGGTGTTCAGCTCCGAAAGCGTCAATGCGTGTTGCGCCGTGAAGTGTTCTTGTCCATCAGAGGTAACCCATCGACCAAAGGAAACGCCATTCTCGGCCGCACCAAATTCAAATCCGTGCATATACCCGGTCAGCGATCCGGCGGCATTGGCAGAGAACAGATAAACCTCCTCGCCAAATGAACTAAGTGAGAACACCCGTGAAGAATCGGGGTGACTCATGAAGTCATCCTCATCAAACAAAACAAATTCTTGTGGCTTGATCAGGGTACCATCTGGAATAGGAAACTTTCCTGGATTATTTCTGTTATCCGTCAAAAACCAGCCGGATAGATCAACTGGTTCTTCTCCCTCATTGAACAGTTCCACCGTATCCTTCATAGGTAGATCTGTGTGCGTGAGTGCCTCGTTGATAACGACAGTGTAATTGATCTCCAAGTGGTTGTCCGGAACCCCGGGCGACCCATGTATGTTCAAGCTGGCTGCCCAGTGCTCGGCTCCGTCCGCCTCTCCCTGCGGCGTTAATTTCTTGGCAACCAATGAAAAACCACGACCATCGGTAACCGGAATCCAATCGTCCTGATAATTCAACTCAAGGATCAACTTGTCGCTTTGATCTACAAATTCCAATCGACCGCCACTGTTACTCAGTTTGCCTGAATACACGCCACCAATGGAAATATTTGGGCCATAACGCGCTGCAAAGGCCTTGGCATTTCTAACCAACAGAATTCGCTCTCCCGGGTTTACACTTTTGTTGTCACTTTCCAGAAAGGAAAACTTAACTTCGCCGACAACCGTCAATCCGGAGAGGTTCAGCCTTTTTTGGCTCAAGTTAAGTACTTCAATAAATTCGAAGTCAGACGATTTAAATGTGGGGTCGGTCGACAACTCAACAGAAGAAGGATCGGAAGGATGATAATGAAGTTCTGAGATCAAAAGATCATCGATTGCCGGAGAAGGCGTAACGGAATAATAATGCGTCAGAGGCCCAGACCATTTACTGGTCAAGGGTGGGTTGTTGGACCCTGTCAGACTTCTGTGCGTTGTTTTGTACACACGCGCCGTCACAAGGACACCCTCCTGAATTTCGATTGGCTTTGCATAAAGGATCGCCTTGGTGGCCCCCCCACCACCCGATCGGCGTGGATCAGTTCCATCAAGGGTGTAATAGATTTTGCCGCCCTCACGGGATTTGAGAGTAACAAGTGTTCCGGATTCCAAATAGCCGGCCGGCCGGTTTGAACTGGGAGGATCTACAAACTGTTGTTCCATGAATGACATCCGCTGCGAAAGCCATGTTTTCATGTGGTTCACCTCGCCCTGATACGTACCACCGTATGTGCTTCGGGGCCGTTGGTTCCACTTGGTCAAGTTTCGTTTTTGTGCCTCCTTCAGTTCCTCGGCCATACCGTCTATGATGGTGTTAATGTTCTTCTTGCTAAATTCCGCACGGCGAAGCGACTGGAAACGATCGATGTATTTTTGAAAAAAATCTATGTCCTTGAACATGCGGTTCCACCACGGGTAGTTGAAAAAATCCGTACCCCGATCACTGGAAGTCGACCGCCATGTCCGGGGATTGTTATCCCTTCCATCCGTCGATCCCAGTGCCCGGTCAAAATCCCAGATCGGCCCAAAGGTCAGCTTGCCGCCGCGAGGTTTGTGCATGTAGCCGCTGAGCCTCAAAGCATCCACATTGAAGGCCACCACATTGAGCAGGTGATGATCGATTGCTGCCTCGACATCGATATATTTTGCGTAGCCTCTTTTGGGATCTTTGAAATATGAGGCGTTAAGAGCTGTGCCCATTTGATTGAAAAATCGACGAATATATTGTTGTTGCGAGAAAAAATTTTCCGCTTTCTCGATCTCCTCCTCTTTGGGGTAGACATACTTGATGTTTTGACCGGCTGAACTGAAACCGGAATCACCAGGATCAGCACGGTCGATCTTTAAAATATAACCACCAGAAACTTCTGGCTCCTCTTTATGCTCATCGAACAAACGCTCAACATCTACCCGGTCTGCATCCCGGCTGATTTTTTCCATCAGGGCATAGACCCCGTAGTAATCCGAACTCGAGAGAGTGCCACCACCCGTATTGAGGTATAGCTCAACAAACCGGGTCCGAGAAGCGTATCTGCCGATCTGACGGCTTAATTCGAAAATAAATGGATTATGCATCAATGAGAGATCAAAATTATAGGGTCCCCACAAAACCCAGTCCGACTCGTTGGGCATGCCTAACAAAGGAAGATTCTTGTCGTGTCCAAATTCATCTTGGACTTCAAGTGACAGTGATGACTTTGAACGCCCTCCGGTGCTTGAGCCCCGCACCTTGATGCCAACCTGACTTGACACAGCAAAATCGTTCTTGAACCGGCTACGCCCGCTGCCTGGTTCGATAATAGCCATCGATGCCATTTGGTAATCCCCCGAAGGAGGGCGACCACCTCCGTAATTTTCTAGGACAACAAGTGGCAAGTTGGACGAAAAACTGTTCAGGTTTTGGTTTAGTCGAAAATAAATTTCACTGGCAACCCTCCCCATGCCTCCCTTGGGATGAACCAGCCGTGCTTTTACTGAACTGGTTTTATTCAGTCTTAGTGGACTGGAGTAAACAGATGACAATTCTGTTGGGATGCTACCGTTCAAGGTGTAGTGAATTCTGGAAACCTTATTTGCATTTGCAGGCTTTTTCAGTTCTACATTGATTGAAGATTGAAAGGTCTGACTCGATTGCGAGAAGATCACATCCTCTTCCACGCTGGGTACGGTTGGTTCATTCGTTGCTCTCAGTGTTGGTAAATGCATATAGCCGAACGACTCTTTTTGCTCCGTTTTCTTGTAGGCAATAAGTTCCGGAAGAATCAATAGATCGGAGCTCGTAACCAGATTGTTCAATCCATGGATGGCAAGCAGGTTTTCGCCTTCAATCAAAATGTTCCCCACATTGGGCACGGAAAATTCAACGGGAGAGGTTGCCGTTGAGTCAGGCCTATTTTGAGAGGCACCTGAATTCCATCTCGGACTTGTAGGAGCATTGTCGCTGGCAACTTTTTTCCCATTTATGTAGGCGATAAAACCGTCATCATATTGCAGGTGAAGCTCCAGCGATTCGATGACCGACAAATCCGCCACTTCGAACGGGATGCGGATATAAACTGTCTCGTTGCTATTCCGCATGTTAGAGACATTCAACCCGATACGATTCCCGTAATCATAGCCCACACCGGTCTCGCCTGATTTCCAACCACTGTCATCAAAATCAACCTTTCTCCATCCCGCGCCCTCCGAGCTGTTTTTCGGGACGAGGGCTCGAGCAGAAGCTTTCTGTTCTAACAACGTCACCTGATCCTGCTTCGAATCTCCCTTGCCAAATGAAATATCTTCGTGCTGTGGCGGGTAGGTCGGGGAAAATTGGGAAACAACATTCGAACTCGTGTCCAACAAGGCCAAATAGCCGCCCTCCTTATTCAGCCGAAAATCTGTGTGAAGCGGAGCGTTAGGGTTTGTCCGGTTTTTTCCGGATGCAAAAACGACGATGTAGCCACGAGCCGGGATTGTGACTGCGGGGAATCTCCATTTTAGATTGTGACTCGGATCGTCCGTCAAAAACCAACCGTTCAGATTGGTTGAACTTCCTTCGGGATTAAAAATCTCAATCCAATCGGACCGATCATCGTCGTCATCGATGGTGCTCCTGCGATTGTCCGCCATGAATTCGGAGATCACTGGTGCCGCAAATGCGGGAACACCCGCAAACAGCCAAACCCAAGCAACGATTTGTTTTAATTGATTCTTCATCCTTGTCTGTTCGCGCCGAGAGCGGTCGTTTCAAAAAAGGGAAATCCTTGAAAGTGATACGCGAGAAAGGAGTCAAACCTTCACTCCCAAAGGAACCGGAGCTAAATCCGGCGCAGTCGTCTTAAAAGCTTTCTCTCCTAGCAAATACACACTCTATTTTCAGTTTGTGCCTATTAATTTGCCGACCCCCCACGAATTACCCGCACAAATGTCAATTCATACGGAAGGAACTCAACCAAGTCTATCCTAATGCAGCAAGCTAATTCCAAATAGTCGGCGGGGGGCTTCCCAACTCCACACGCCCAATTCATTAATAATGGATTTGGGCTTGGAGGATTTTTGGGCAAAAGAGGGCTAACGATGCTGGCAGTGTCGTCCGAGTGTGTCGTGAGGGATAGAGTTGATGGATGACTTTTGTAAGGAAAGACCACAAACCCCTCCGTGCCTCTTACCGCCCACGCTTTACCGGCGACGCCGTCTTCAAGCCAAAATGTCTATCAAGGGTTGATAGAGACCATCCGCCGCGTTGATCGGATCGGGGACAACCGTAGAGTTAATCATGTCATTTAAGAATAACTCCAACACCCCGTCAACACCATCGGTAGAATTAACCTCAGCCATGTTGTCGAGTATTTGGCCAAGGACCATTTCATTAGACTGCCTAGCCTCTGTCACTACGGATTCAATGGTGAGCGATTCCATAACAACCCAATGGGACGCCACTGCCAGTTTACTGTCAAGCGGTCAGAAGTTTGGAGTTTCTTCCGGTGCATCCTTTTCAGCCCAGTTGAACCAGCCTCGTGCCTGAAGATAAACTACAACTGAAGAGCAGAACATATTCGCTGCGCTGCCTGTAAGATATCCGTAGGTGAACCAGAAGATGTTGGCAATAATCCCCATCAAGAATCCGGTGCGGCTTTTATTCCCCAACAGGTAAAGCGAGGTAAAGGTGAATACCATGGCAGCCCAATCGCTACCCTTATACTGGAAGGCATGTTCGGTAAGATATTCCATCGTGGCCAATGTATACCTTCCAAAGTATCCCTTGACTAAACTATTCGCTTGATTGAGAAGATAGGCTTTCGATCAACCTGTTGGCAATCGAATCCAAATAATGATCACGAAATGAGTTGAATGGTTGAGACTGACGAATCGAAAGATTTGAGGTTTTACCTAGAAACTTAAGCTGCCCAAGTTCACGCCTTGCATCTTGAACTGTCTTCGCTTCAAGAGGCACACGCCGATCAATCTTTTGCCCCGGGTCGAGGTTACTTAAACTGGACCATATAAAGAGTTAGTCTGGGCGCTTAGAAAGGATCCAGAAAATGAAAGGAAAACGATTGATACAAATCTCGACCACTGGGAAGAATCTAGACGCTCCAAAATAAACGAGTTTGATCGAATAGTGGGATCGACTGTGATAGCTTTCGCCCATGGCAAATAAAGACCAAGGCAGAAAGGATAAAAAGAAACCCTCCAAACTAACTCCAGCAGAGAAGAAGAAAAGGAAGCAGGGAAAGAAAAATAAAAAAGGCAAGTAACCCTGAAACCATCACTTCCGCAATCCTCTCTCCAACAACAAACCGCCCCTTTCCAAATTCTCCTCGCCATTCCTGAATGTTGCCCAGTTCGAGCGAGGACCAGTTTGGATAACTCGATCACTTTTCTGGAACCCAACACAGGCAAACAAGATGGGTGAAGAATTGAAAGCTCAAGTGAAATGAAACACTCACTAGCTCATTCAGTAAAACATTGTGAGATACATCGGAAAAAGGAGAGGGAGTAGGATTCCCACCTTCCCAAAACTCGATTCATTAGGCTTTTGGTTTTGGAAGAGGGTTAGATTTCTTTCACCTGGTCCACTTCTCCACTCGTCATTCTGAACGGTTTACAGATTCGATAGAGCAATGGGGATTCTTATTCTCACGTCATATTTAGTGAACTTAGATTGGGTGGCCAAGTGGAATAGTCATTAGTTTTTCCAAAGAAAACCAAAAAAACAAAACACTCAGTGACGCTATCTTAAATTACCCTATACCAATTATTGATTTTCAACTTAAACACATCGCATTCCCTAAGAACAATCAATCCTGATATGCAGGATGGTTAATTAATTGCATCAATTGTTTAAATCTTTCATTTGCATGCCATTCTTGAAATTCACCACCTATTGATAAGTCCCAAAATCTTTCTCCGGTCTCGCGATTTTTTATCGCTTGATGTAGCCATGCATTTGCATATTCTATATTATCTAATTTGAAATACATCATTGCAATTGACGCGCAATTTTCTCTCGAAGTTTTCATGTCGCCAACTATTTGAGAAAACTGCTCAAGTGCCGCCAATTTACTTTGATCTTTTATATATAGATCAAATAACGCTAATCTATCTTCAATCATATTCTCATTTGTATTCAAGAGAATATTAAATTTTTCTATTCCTTTACTTGTTTCTTCAGAAAGTAAGTTAACATATTTTAGCCTTAATACTCTTCTGAAATCCGGCTCGATAGATAAAGCTTTGTCAGCATAGATCAACGCTTGTTTTTTATTGCCTAGTCCATAGTGTATATAAGCTAAATCGCATTTAATGATCATCGAGGAAGGATCTGACTGTTCTGCTCTTGTAAGTTTTACTAACGCTTCATTAAATTTACCCATATTCCTTAGCAAAAAAGCATACCAATGCATCCCTGTTGCATAATTTGGGTTTAGTTCGATCGCTCGTTTATAGTTTTTCTCTGCATCAATCCATTTATACTCATTGTGTAGTAATCCTGCCATGGAAACATATGCCTTCGATAATTTAGGGTTTTTTTGCATGGCCATTTCTGCATTTTTTTTAGCAATAGGAATGACTTCATCTTTTGAGGCATGATTATAAAAATCCAATAAACTATATGTATCGGCTAAACCAGTATAGGGATCTGCGTAACTAGGATCTAATTCAATAGCCTTATCAAAATGTTTGATAGCATTTTCAAATCCTTCTTTGCTGCGCTTATTCCATTCGCGCCGGCCTGATTGGTATTCTGCTTGGGCCTCTGCACTTTCAGTAGCTTTTTGCGAGAGCTGCTTCGCCTCCGCTGCATCCAGACCACCCTTAAGTTCGCTAGCAAGCTTGGTTGCTATTTCACTTTGTAAATTGAGAAACTCATCTTTGGGCTTCGTAAAGGTGCTCCCCCAGCCGAGTGCCTCGGTATTGGCGTTGATGAGTTGTATATTAACCTGGATGTCTGCACCTCCAGTCTGGATTTCGCCGGTGACGATGGTGCCCACACTAAGCGCCTGGCCAATCTCCCTCGGTGACCGTTCACTGTCTTTGAATTTTCGCGCCGATTCCTTGGCGATGATCACGAGATTATGCAGCGGCTGCAGTTTGCTCGTAAGCGTAGAGACGAGACCGTAGCCAAGATCAGCAGTTTCGCCTGTGGTGCCAATCGTTTTGAACGGCAGTACTACAACGCGGTTAGTATCAAGATTCACTACTTGGGGCAAAGGAGTCGCCTGCTCAACCGCATTTGTTACTGCTTGGCCAAACGTAACCGTCGTCTCACTTTTACTGCCTCCCAGAAAATATAAACCCGCTGCGAACATTGTCGCACCGCCAACTGCCGCTGCAATCTTCACCCAAATCGAACCCACCCTTTCTGACTGTTGGCCTGTAGTTGAATGGCTCAGGCCATGACTGGTTCGTTTTGGTGCCCCGGCTGCGGCCTTGCTGGCCTCTTCGTTCACCTTCACGCCGAGCTTAGCCAAGGCGCGGATCACCGACTGTTGCCCCGCATCCTCGTCGCCCTCAAAAAACTCAACCCGCTGAATGCCAGCAAGCTGATACGCCATCGACTGCGGGATTTTTGCCGATTCAAGATACACTGGCAGAATGCGCTTGCGGTCTTCCGAGGCCAGCGCTAACTCCTTCACCACGTTTTCCGAGTCAGCCGAGTTTCCGGAGATGGCCAAAATCAGCACCTTGCAGTTGCGAATTGCCGCGACGATTTCCTGACTCCACATCGTCGCTCCCTCGATACTCATCTGGTCGATCCACACCGACACCCCAGCTGAGTCTAGTCGATCGACTAAGTTCAGAATCCTTTTCCGATCCTTCGATGCGTAACTTATGAAAACTTCAGCACTCATACTCATTAAATGCCGTTATCAATGCAGTAACACTTATGCCACCGAATTTTAAATATCCGAAACGACCTAAATTAACTAATACCGAGTCATACTTAGCAAAGTAAGTCATTAAAAAATGTTTCTGATCGAGTTACCCAAACTGGTCCAGTGCATTCGTTAGTCTGGACGGGTTGATTATTTGCTCAATGTCGTAGAGTAAGTCAATGCTGGGACGCTGGGAG
>Ga0208766_1001563_pt1 | contig 12214 bp, 10 predicted proteins | sample ETN01SmetaG_3_FD_185792 | JGI IMG/M metagenome (GOLD analysis project Ga0208766, IMG submission 185792) | Marine microbial and viral communities from oxygen minimum zone, Eastern Pacific Ocean - ETNP2014F12-01SV263 (SPAdes) (version 2) | ecosystem: Environmental > Aquatic > Marine > Oceanic ...
AAATAGCCGGTCATCATTGCTGATGCGAGCAGGCTGGCGAGATTATCCCGATTGGCGGTGACTTTTACTTCGAATTGTTCACCAGGCAGCATGCCAAGTAGGCCCTGCACGTTATGGCGAATGATGTCCTGTATGTCATTGCTTGCGGACTTTGCGACCCGTTGCAGCACATCAGGTGATTGATCCTGAAGGTATTGGATTAGTCCATTACCTTCCTGGCAATCGTTGTTGTCGGTAGTCAGGAACTCCGGGTTGAACATCCGGTGTGCTTTTCGTCACGATGCAAACCCTATCGCAGCCAGGTGATTAGATCCACTCTTTTCTTGTGAGGGGAACCGTATTGGGCCGAATCGGTTGAGTGGCCAGTACCTCCAGATAGCAGTCCCTATCACCTCTTCTTCTGGTAATGAGCCCCAGATGTGAGAGTCGAGACTGACATTGCGGTTGTCTCCCATTACCCATATTTCATGCTCAGGGACGGTCACTTCAGCCATCTCATAGTCCATTGCTGTTTCACGCCAGTCATTCTGTAAGGCAGTTTTGTTGCGCCAGAGCTGGCCGTCATGCACTTCCAGATGATCGCCGGGAAGGCCTACTACGCGTTTAATTAAGGCGGCTTTGGGGTCATAACCAGCATCAATTAGCGGCGATGGTGGATGAAATACCACCACGCTGCCTAGCGGTAGAGGGTGCTGTTGTTGACGGGTAAGTCGTGGACGAAGCTTCTCTACAAGGATTCGGTCTTGTAGCTCCAAGGTTGGCAGCATTGAGCCGGAGGGGATCCAGCGGGGCTCAACCACCTGCCATCGAATCAGTAAGGCCAGAGTCAGCCAGATGATCAGGCTGAGCCAGCCGCCGCTTGTTTCTTTTCGAGGTGGTGAAGGTGTAGGGGTCATAGAAATTGTTTGATTAGGCTTATGCCGGTCGATGTTGTCCGAGGATCGCATTGGCTGAGGTTCAAGCTCTGTCAATTGCTCGCAATAATTTGCTGGTTTGCCTGAGCTTGCTCGAGGCATTTCAGGCATTGGGACTGCGCCATCTTGTGCTTTGTCCTGGCAGCCGCAGTGGTCCGCTTGCAATCGCAGCCGGTGCAATGGCCCGTGCAAATCGGTTGCGGCTTAGCACTGCCATTGATGAGCGTTCGGCTGCTTTTTTGGCATTGGGTTTCAGTGCGGCTACTGGCAGTGCCACAGCTGTTGTTACCACTTCCGGCACTGCTGTTGCCAATCTCTTGCCGGCAGCAGTAGAGGCTGATCGTTCCTGTCAGCCTCTACTTTTACTTACTGCCGATCGCCCTGATCGGCTCAAAGACTGTGGTGCTAATCAAACGGTGAATCAGGAGGCTTTCTTGGCTCCTGTGTGTCGATGGGTTGGCCAGGGGCCAAGAGAGGGGTTACATCTTTTCAGCCAAGAAGCTCTGCAAACGTTTGTGGAGCAGGCCTGGCAGCGGGCTCATCACCCTGCTGGACCAGTACATCTCAATTTGTCTTTAGAGGAACCTCTGCATGCCAGTGAAGAAGAGCAGGGACTGATTTGGCAGGGGTGGTCGCCTCGGATTGCACATACATCTGTAATCAAGCCATTGGCTAGGCAAATGCTGGATGAAGTTGCGGATGGATCTGTTGATCAGGCTCTGCCTGAATTGGATCCATTGCTACCAGGCGTAGTGGTTGCTGGTCCTTGGCGGGGACTTGCTCAGGACTTGTTTGCATTTCAGCAATCGCTGCGCGAGTGGCAGGCCTTGAGTGGTTGGCCCGTATTGGCTGACCCACTCTCGGGTGTGCCTGCTGATCAGCCTGGCTTGATCCGTTCTTGGGAGTTAATGCTTACTGCTGAGCTTGTGGATTCTCAGAAGCAGCTACAGGTGCTGCGCTTAGGGTCGATGCCAGCCAGTCGCAACCTTGAGGCTTGGTTGATAAGCCAGGGTGAAGGGCAGTTGCTGATCACCGAAGGGGAATCCCGTTGCCTTGATCCCCTTGGATTGTCGATTCAGTGGAGTAATGGTCTGGCGACTTGGTGGCAGCATCATCGCCACGCTTGGGTCTGCGCTGATGCCCCCTCTCAGCAGGAAGCCCATTTACTGCTGAAGAGGTGGCAGGCTATCGATCGCTTTGCTCAGGATTGGCTGGATCAGCAGTTGCCCTTGCAGGGTGCCATCACCGAACCGGCCTTGGCGCGTTGGTTGTCTCGTCTTCTGCCAATTGAGCTGCCGATCATGTTGGCGGCCAGCAGCCCTGTTAGGGATTGGTTGACCTATGCGGGAGTGGCTTCGCTCTCTCGGCGCTGCTTCAGCTTTCGGGGGGCTTCAGGTATTGATGGAACCCTCTCTATGGCAATGGGTTTAGCAATGGCCCTTGGGCCCATAGTGCTTGTGAGCGGCGATCTGGCTCTACTTCATGACAGCAATGGCTGGTTGCTGGCTTATCCCCAGCATCCACCACTCGTGGTGGTGCTGATTGATAACGGCGGTGGTGGCATCTTCCAGCAGCTACCGCTGAAGACAGCTCCGAGCGAAGCGTTTGAGCAGCTGTTTGCCATGCCTCAGATGGTGGACCCTCTTGCTCTTGCGGCGGCTCATGGCATTCCTCACCGTCAGCTGGCTTGTTTGGAAGATCTGCCAGAAGCCTTGGACTGGAGTCTTTCTCAGACAGGGCCTGTGTTGCTACGTGTGTGCACGCATCGTGGTGAAGATTCATCTATGCGGCAGCAGCTACGCGAGGGCTTGGCCAAGCATCTGCAGGTGATTTCCCACAATGGTTGTATTGATCTTTGATGCCGATGGCTATGGATTCCGGTCGCTCTGATCTGAGCTCAAGACGGGTTTTGCCTGGCGAGCCCACTGTCGACTGGGAACCCTGGGGTGATTATCAAGATGTACTGCTCGATCGCTGTTCAGAGGGCATTGCCAGGGTGGCGATTAATCGTCCGGCGAAGCGCAATGCATTCCGGCCGCGCACTGTGGTGGAACTCTGTGATGCCTTTACCCGGATTCGCGACGACCAGCGTTTAGGAGTGGTTTTGTTCACCGGTGTTGGGCCTGCTGAGGATGGTGGCTATGCCTTCTGTGCAGGTGGTGATCAAAGCGTGCGCGGCGATGGTGGTTACCTCGATGAGGAGGGATTGCCACGCCTCAATGTTCTCGACCTACAACGCATTATTCGCAGCTTGCCAAAGGTTGTGATTGCCCTTGTTGCTGGCTATGCCATTGGCGGTGGCCAGGTGTTGCATTTGTTATGCGATCTCAGTTTGGCGGCTGATAATGCAGTGTTTGGACAAACCGGTCCGAAGGTAGGCAGCTTTGATGGTGGCTTTGGTGCTGGTTACCTGGCCAGAGTTGTGGGTCAGCGCAAGGCGCGTGAGATTTGGTTTCTCTGTCGTCAGTACGGGGCGCAAGAAGCATTGCAGATGGGATTAATTAATGCGGTTGTTCCTCTTGATGGTCTTGAAGCAGAGGGAGTGCGTTGGGCACGGGATGTGTTGCAGCACAGCCCTACAGCAATCCGTTGCCTGAAGGCGGCTTTCAATGCTGAAACCGATGGATTAGCAGGACTTCAGGAGCTGGCCGGTCAGGCCACCCATCTTTTCTATCGCACGGATGAGGCCCAAGAGGGCCGAAATGCATTCCTAGAAAAGCGACGTCCGGATTTTTCAGATTCGGGTTGGCTTCCCTAACGAGGATTTCTAGGCAGCGTCATCATGGGCGCATCGTTCGCTAGGGGAAAGGGTTCTTGCTACCGCTGCTGTTTTCCCTGATCCATTTGGCGGTGCAGGAGTCACCTACTCAAATTCTCAGCATTATTCCAGCCGCTCTAATTGAACGAGAAGGCCGGCATCTGGTATTGGCTCGCGATACCCGGCGGCTGTTGGTTTTAGAAGACGGCTCCTTGATTGCTAGCTTTTCGGTAGCCGTTGGCATGCCTGGTTGGGAGACTCCAGCTGGTGAGTTTCGAGTCTTGAACAAAATTCTTCATCCAATCTGGGAGCATCCTCAGAGCGGCATGCAGATCAGCTCCGGGTCGAACAACCCTCTCGGCAGTCGCTGGATTGGTTTCTACCGTGATTGCAAGGGAAGGGATGCCCATGATGGCAATCGATGGCTAACGATCGATGGCTGTGTGATGGCAGGTTTTCATGGGACACCTCATCGCTGGACTGTTGGCCGGGCTGTTTCCCATGGTTGTGTTCGGCTTTTTGAAGAAGATATTGAGACTCTCTATCGGCTAGTGAAAGTCGGCACTCCCGTCAATGTGCTCCAGTGATCGGAAGCAGATTGACGTAATGCCTTTAGAGTCCCGCCTTTATCGATTGGCTTAACAATGCGCGTGTTATTTGCTGCTGCGGAATGCGCGCCGATGGTCAAGGTCGGTGGGATGGGTGATGTGGTGGGCTCATTGCCCCCAGCGTTGGCAAAGCTTGATCATGATGTTCGCCTGATCATGCCCGGCTACGGCAAGCTCTGGAATCAGTTGGATATCCCTGCTGAACCACTTTGGCGTGGTCAGGCAATGGATAACGATTTCGCTATTTACGAGACCCGTCATCCCAGCAATGGTTTGCGGTTGTATTTGATCGGACATCCAGTGTTTGATCCTGAGCGGATTTACGGCGGAGAAGACGAAGATTGGCGATTTACATTTTTCGCAAGTGCTACAGCCGAATTTGCCTGGAACGTTTGGAGGCCGCAAGTTCTTCATTGTCACGATTGGCATACCGGGATGATTCCTGTGTGGATGCATCAGGACCCTGAAACCAGCACGGTATTTACTATTCATAACCTCAAATATCAGGGCCCCTGGCGCTGGAAATTAGATCGAATTACTTGGTGCCCTTGGTATATGCAGGGTGATCACACGATGGCGGCAGCTTTGCTTTATGCCGATCGGGTGAATGCTGTTTCTCCGACTTATGCCAAGGAGATTTGCACGTCTGAATACGGTGAAAATCTTGATGGTTTATTGAACTACATCTCCGGCAAGCTGCGTGGAATTCTCAACGGTATAGATCTGCAGGCCTGGGACCCTGCTACGGATAATTCCTTACCAGCAACTTTTAGTGCAGATGATCTTTCAGGTCGTGCGTTGAATAAGCGTGCGCTGCAGGAACGAATGGGACTTGAGGTCAACCCAGATAAATATCTGCTTGGGATGGTGAGTCGTTTAGTGGATCAGAAAGGAGTTGATCTGCTGCTGCAGGTGACCAATCGCTTGCTTGCATATACCGATTCCCAAATCGTGGTGCTGGGTACTGGAGATCGGGATTTGGAGTCGGGTTTATGGCAGTTGGCAATTCAGAATCCAGGTCGTATTGCAGTTTTCCTCACCTATGACGATGCTCTTTCGCGCTTGATCTATGCCGGCAGCGATGCCTTCGTGATGCCGAGTCGCTTTGAGCCCTGCGGCATCAGTCAGCTTTTAGCCATGCGTTACGGCAGCGTGCCGGTGGTGCGCAAAGTAGGTGGTTTGGTTGACACGGTGCCTTCTTATGACCCCATCAATAAGAGCGGAACTGGTTTTTGCTTCGATCGATTTGAGCCAATTGATTTCTATACCGCTTTGGTGAGGTCATGGGAGGCATTCCGCCATCGTGATTATTGGCGTGAGTTGCAGCTAAGGGGAATGACTCAGAACTACAGCTGGGATAGATCTGCTCTCGAATATGACCAGATGTATCGCGATGTTTGTGGTATTAAAGAGCCATCACCTGATGCAGCAGTTGTGGAGAAGTTCTCACTTGGACAGGATTCCGATCCATCTCGCCAGGGCCAGAAAACTGCTGTAAAAACAAGAAAAAGAAAAAAATAAGTAGAACTAAGATCACTAAATATTATGATTATCAATTCAACCTAATGATGTGTATATTGATTTGGATGTTGTGTCGCTAGCCTAGGCTTCTGGTTAATTATTTTCAAGAATAAGGCAATGCCCTGCTACATAGTTAGCTTTATTGTTTTCATTGATGATTGGTTAAGGTGTAATTATCAAAGTAACTCGATATAATCCTAGTTAGCTTGTCTTTTGGTGAGATATTTTGCGGTTGATCTTATTCTCTACTTCGACAGGCATGGTGCACATAATAAGTATATCCCGGTCTAATTGATATGCAGTGATTTAGAGATAGCAGGCCTCAGACAGGCCTGCTGCTTAGTTGTTATGGGTGGCTGATTTGTTGTCTTGGTGTTAGTGATTTCTTCTTGATAAGCAACCCTTTTTCTTTAAGTGTCTAACTCCTTTTTTGCTTAGTTTGTGTTGATAGATTGGCCTTCAGTTGCTCTGCGATGAGATCAGCCCATCTCTAACACTGTCGATATGGCTGCTCATTTTAGGTAGAAATGAATCGAGCTTATCTAGGCATAGCTGCTATGCCTAGATAAGCTCTAAACGCAGTGCTCCTGATCAGCATGGACAAATCGTCCAAGCCAGAGCAGCAAAAGGGGCAACTTCCAGCCCCTTATACCAATCCCTGGGTTTCCTTGCGTCAGGTCGTTGCTGCTGTCTTCGCTGACCTTTGCCTGCGACTAAGGGAGCTTTGGCGTCGAAATTGGCAAGGAGAGTTGTTCAAGCCAGGGTTCTGGCCGTCAGCAATAGCAGCCCTTTTCTGGCCATTTTTGCTTACAAGTGTGATCGTGTTGGCGATTTCCCTGACGGGGGTATTAATTGATAGAAGATCTGTTGCCGAGCAGCCAGATATTGCCGAACAGGCTGCTTTCAGCTCGGCAGAGGAGGTTGTGATTTCAACTCCTCCTGCTGTGGAGTCGCAGCTTGCTTCAGCGCCGTTGGAGTCTCCAGAGCTGGAATCAACAGATGAATTGGCACCTTTTAATGCATCACTACAAGTCGAGCCTCTCTTGATGTTGCTAACAGATGAAGATCTCCCTGATGGTTTGCTGCTAGCTGCCGAACCAAGACTCCTCGACAATGAACTTGTGCTGAGGCTTAGTTCGGCTTGGACTCAGCTCAGCCCGACTCGCCAGAGCTTGCTAACGGATCGTTGGCAAGCTCTTGTAGAGGAGCTCGGCTATGACGAGCTTCAGCTTCAGGATGAGGATGGACACTTGTTGGCTAGGACAGCAAGGGTTGGTTTGGGCATGATCGTTTTTGATCAGGATTCGGCTTGATGCTGCTGCGTTTAAGCCAGCTGATCGAGCTATGGGGTGTTCCTAATCATGCGCATGCATTTGCTCTAGATCTTCAGCAACCTATTGGTCCGATTTGCACTGATAGTCGCCAGTTGGTCAAAGGAAGCTTCTTTGTGCCATTGGTGGGAGAGCATTTCAATGCTCATGCCTTCCTCCCTCATGCTCTGGAGCTCGGAGCGCAGGCGGCTGTGGTGGCCAGAGATGACACTCATCCTGTACCCGAGGATCTTCCCCATTGGATTGTGGAAGACACTCTCGCTGCTTATCAGCAGTTGGGGTTACTGCATCGCAGTCAGCTAAATGTTCCTGTGATTGCCGTGACCGGTTCAGCCGGTAAAACCACAACTCGGGAGTTGATCCGCTCTGCACTCGCACCTCTTGGTGAGGTATTGGCGAGTGCCGCTAACAACAACAACGATGTGGGCGTACCGCTCACTTTGTTGCAGGCTCACTCAGGCCATGGAGCAGTTGTGGTGGAGATGGGTATGCGTGGGATTGGTGAAATAGAGCGCCTCTCTTGTTGCACGCAGCCAGATGTCGCTGTGATCACCAATATCGGCAGTGCACATATAGGTCGTTTAGGTAGTCGTGCAGCGATCGCTTTAGCTAAATGTGAAATCACCGCTGGTCTAAATGCCAAAGGATTAGTAGTCATTCCAGCTGGAGATTCGCTACTGGAAGATGCCCTAGGGAGGATATGGAAGGGGCGGGTGGTACGTGTGGCAGTTGAAAGCGAAGCTGCTTTGGCGTGTTCAGAGGTTGAGGCTGACAAGCCAGGCCTTCTGCCTCTAGCTGATCTCGTTGGTCGTGTTGACCTTGCTAAGGGCGAATTGTTGCTGGAGAGAGAGACCTACAGCCTCCCCTTGGAAGGAATGCACAACGCTTGTAATTTGATGTTGGCAATAGCTGTTGCACGTGAATTGCAAGTGTCAAAGGAGTCGCTGGCCCATTTAAAAGTGGAGGTGCCAGGTAGTCGTAATCGACGCTTAAAGGTTGGCAACTTCACCGTGCTTGATGAGACTTACAACGCATCACCGGAAGCTGTACAAGCTGCCTTAGTGCTCTTAGCAAACCAGCCAGGCCGTCATTTCGCCGTGCTGGGAACCATGCTGGAACTTGGAGAACAGAGCGTGGCTTTGCATCGTCAAGTCGCTGAGTGGGCTGTTCAGCTTGGCTTGGATGGACTTGTTGTAGTTGCTGCGGGAGCGGAGGCGGAGGCTATGGCAACAGCGGCAGAGACTTTGCCGCGTTTGGCTGTAGTTGCTAGCCCTGAGCAGGCTGCACAACCTTTGCGAGCATGGCTTGAAGCCGGGGATGTAGTGCTACTTAAGGCCAGTCGTGGCGTAGCCCTAGAGCGATTGTTGCCTTTGCTGCCAGGGGCTCAGTCTTGAGTTTTTTCTGGCATTGACCAGCCTTGTTTGATTAGTTGCTTTGCTCGACCGAGGGCGAGGGCACCGCTTTGAACGTCCTTTGTGAGCGTGGAGCCTGCTCCCACCGTGACTTTTGTCCCCAAGACGATTGGTGCCACAAGTACGGAATTCGCTCCGATACTGCTTTGGTCGCCTATCAGGGTGCGATGTTTCATTACCCCGTCGTAATTAGCAGTGATCGTTCCAGCCCCCACATTGACGTCGCGTCCAAGTTCTGCATCGCCGATATAGCTGAGGTGATTTATTTTTGATCCTTCGCCAATGTGGCTCTTCTTTAATTCAACAAAGTTGCCAATGCGGCAGTTATCAGCGATATGTGTTCCAGGGCGTAGGTGAGCGAAAGGGCCGATTTTCACTTGCTTGCCTACCTTGACATCGTTTATTACGGAATGGAGCACGCATACCCCTTGTTCGAGGTAGGCATTAGTAAGTAGGCTAGCGGGACCCAGTTTGCAGCCATCGCCAATATGGCAGCGACCTCGTAAATGGGTTTGAGGTTCAATCACCACATCTCTGCCAAACTGACACTCCTCACTGAGGGTGCAGCTGTCCGGATCGACGAAGGTAACTCCCTCGGCCATCCAGTGATCGCGCAACCGTTGCTGAAGAACGCCTTCACACTGAGCAAGTTGCTTTCGGTTGTTGACGCCGTTTACCTCGTCAGGGTCGGCCACTTCGACATGCCTGGCCAAAGGCAGCATCGTCACGGTATCGGTTAGGTAGAGCTCCCCTTGGTCATTGTCGTTGCTCAGTGAGGGCAGCACCTTGGCCAGTGCTGCCCAGTTGAAGCAATAAATACCAGCGTTCGTGAGGTTGTTTCGGCGCTGATCTTCATTACAGTCGCGGTCTTCCACGATGCTGCTCACCCGGCCCTGGTTATCGCTGAATACACGCCCATAGCCGGAGGGATCTGCTAGACGGGCGGTGAGCAGGGTGACATCTGCGCCGCTTTGGCGATGGCCGTTGACCAACGCTTCCACTGTCTGTGTTCGCAGCAGCGGCACGTCGCCGTTCAGTACCAACAGTTCTCCTTGGAAGCCGTCGAGAACCGGTAGCAGCTGCTGCACCGCATGACCAGTGCCGTTCTGAGGTTGTTGCAGCACGAACTCCAGACCTCCGAGGGGGCTGAGCTGCTCCTCGACGCGCTCGGCCTGGTGCCCCACGATCAGTAGGCGCCGCTCTGGCGTCAGTGTTTGGGCACTGGCGAGCACCCTTTCCACCAGCGTTGATCCCGCCAGCGGTTGCAGCACTTTGGGCAGGGCGCTCCTCATCCGGGTGCCCTTTCCGGCGGCCAGAACGGCGACGGCAAGCATGAAAAAACGAACTACGAAACGGCCGGAATCTACCGGGATTCGTCAGCCCAAGCGCTGGTTAGGTGTCAATTTGATTTTGCGAGGAGCAAAGAAAGCTTCTCTTCGATGCTCTGCAGACGTTCTGAGGTGTTGTTGATTTTGAGTTGCTTGTCCGTTAGCTCAGAGAGTTGGTGAATTTCTCGGGTCAAAGTGTGCACCGCAGTGAGTGTCTTGTGATCTGTTTTGGCTCGTTTGTCGGATTGTTCAGCTTGAATATTCTGGCCTACGATAATGATCGGCAACAGTACAAGTTGTAAGAAAGTTTGAGCACACCATCCAACAATCGTGATCGGGTTTTCTGATTGAATTGCATCTGGTAAAGATACCAATGCCAGGAGCACAAACATATAGGCACACCACATTGTGCCAACAGTATCTGTGATGACCGTTGCGATCCGATTGTTTAAACGGCCTATCAATGATTTGCCGTGCACCGCTTTTTCTGCTGTGCTCATCGTGACGAGAGCAGGGATGTGCTCTTTGGCTTCAGAGACCTTTACGTTCATACTTTTGTTAGTCATTAAGTAAGAGGTTTTGAAGGAATGACTGTATCAACGATCTGTTTCAATTCTTATCAGCATGGGTTTATTAACGCTTTTGTGATCGGAAGAGTTAGCCCGACCTTTATTTAGCTGCCCAGCGGTGTTGCCAGGCATTTGTCGTTTCCAATCCGCAGTGCTGTTGTTCCGTGTTACGCCGCATCAGGATCACTTCTGCCTCATCTTCCCCTGTTGGATCGCGGAAAGGGATTGCGGCGCGCGTGTGTAGATGCTCCTGTTCCATTTCGGCCAGCGGCCGCCAACCTGTCCCCGTCTCTACAACGCTGATATCAGCCTGTTTGACTGCCATGGTGCCACTGCTCCAGCCTCGGCGCTCCCCTGGCACTGGCAGAAGTGAGAACAGTTGCAGCCCTGCTCGCTGCAAGCTGGCCCGTATCGCTGCTGCACGGCTGTAGGTGAGTAGCCGCCCACCTGGAGCAAGTCGTGCGGCCAGGTCATACAGAAACTCTTCACTCCATAGTTGAGGGCAGCGGCCTGGAGAGAAGGCATCGTGGAGAATCAAATCCAGTGGCTCGTCTTGGGGTAACTGATCAAGCGTTTTACGTGCATCACCCCACAACATTTTCCCCCTGCTCTCGGGCTGATCCCAGCCATCATGATCTCGGATTGAAATCAGTCGCTGGAGCACCGATGTTGACCAGGTACTGCAGAATCTCGCCTGTTCCAGAGCGAGTTCCAATGGTCGCCGGTCAAGTTCTAGTCCCCACCACTGCACAGTTGGTGCTTGAGTTGGCATAGCTTCCAGCACAACAGCAGTGTTGTAGCCAAGACCAATACATACGTCGAGAATTCGGAGAGTTTGTCCGCTACTGAAGCGCGTTAGCTCTGCCGGTTGCGCGAACTTCACGCGTGCCTCATTAAGCGCTCCAGCGGAGTTGTGGAACGCTTCGTCGAAGTGCTCACTATGCAAGCTGAAGCTGCCGTCAGCCGTTGGGAAAGCATTCAGCTCCCCCAAGGGGTGGGAGTGACCGTCTTTAGCGGCGCAAACGTTCAAGTTCGTCCCAAAAGGTGGGATAGGACACAGCCGCTGCTTCGCTTCTTGAGAGGGTTGAGTTGCCTGTTGCAAGCAACGCCGCTACAGCCAGGCTCATGGCTACACGGTGATCGGTTTCGCTATCGAGGGCTGCACCTCGCAGTGTTCTTCCCCCACGGATGGTTAGTCCATCGGGATGTTCGTCAATGTCGGCTCCCATAGCAGTGAGCTGCCTGGTCATTACAGCGAGCCGATCGGTTTCTTTTACGCGCAGTTCACTGGCTCCGGTGATTTTGCTTTCGCCATCACAGAAACAAGCGGCAACTGCAAGGATCGGCACCTCGTCGACTAGGCGAGGCATGATTTCTTCATTGATGCTGAAGGGTTTCAGTGGTCCTTGCTTCACCCGTAGGTCTCCAACTGGTTCGCCGGCCACCTCGCGTTGGTTGATCACCTCAATGCGAGCTTCCATGCTCTCCATAACTTCCAGGATGCCGGTACGTGTGGGGTTGAGGCCGACGTTCTCGATCAGCAATTCAGCACCAGGAACCAGCGAACCCGCTACCAACCAAAAGGCAGCTGAACTGATATCACCTGGAACTACAACCGTTTGACCATGCAGGGTTGAACCAGGCTGAACGCTGATGTGACGACCCATCTCACCTACTACTTCGAGATTGGCTCCGAATGCCCGCAGCATCCGCTCGGTATGGTCTCGAGAATGGGCTGGTTCGATCACAGTGGTCGAGCCTTGAGCAGTTAAG
>Ga0208766_1001565_pt1 | contig 12206 bp, 10 predicted proteins | sample ETN01SmetaG_3_FD_185792 | JGI IMG/M metagenome (GOLD analysis project Ga0208766, IMG submission 185792) | Marine microbial and viral communities from oxygen minimum zone, Eastern Pacific Ocean - ETNP2014F12-01SV263 (SPAdes) (version 2) | ecosystem: Environmental > Aquatic > Marine > Oceanic ...
TCATACAATCTCCGAACCTCTGGCTTGGTAATTTTGATTTCACAGACTTTACTGGTCCAACAGTTTTTCGCTTGAAAGAGCCTAAAACATATGATGAGATCAAAATGAACAATGTAATAATGAATACAATGGATAATGAAGAAAAGACCGATCATGATGTGGATACGGTCTTATATCGACTCCATGCAACGGTAAGATCTTTTGTAAAGGGTGATCTATCATCATTTGATGATCTAAAAGAAATAATCGATGAAAGATTGGGAAATTGGTCTACAACAATGATCGATACGTTCATGAACTTGAGAGAACACCCCAATACAATTTTCAGAATAAAATTGATCGAGACCATGGCTCCCATAATATCTGGGAATCTTTTCATAGACCTCCTCCATGATACTTACTACTACCATAGGAAGATGGATATAGCAAAAGGTTTTTCTTTTACCATCGATAGAACAAACGATGATCATTATCATGCTTTGATCGAATATTTAAGGAGATCAAAAACAGACATAGAAAAAACAGATGTAACAGAGCAAGAATTCATCAAAACCCTATTACTTCTTATTTCGGATTTTGGGACAATGCACCCCACACGTTTTATTTGGGTAAGGTCAGAATTAATAAGTTGGCAATTAACAAAAGTACCAAAGCCAATCTATTCTACTGCACAAAAGGCATATTATGGTCTAATAAAGGGATTCCGCTCATGGGTAGGGCAATCCCCAAGCATAACTGTGGACCATGAAACTGGGGAAGAATATCATTGGAAAGATGTTTTGACCTTTGATGATAATATGCGCCAGAGGCATAGTGAACGTCTATTAAAGGCAATTAGTGAGACATCATTGATAAGGGAATCATTATTCCTCTTTTCAAATAACTACCTTATTGACCTAAATGATATTCCAAAAAAAGGCATTTGGGTGACCCACTTGGGAAGTCGAAATAACAAGAGTGTGTTCAGATTACTAGTCAGGACAAGAAACTTTGGTAACCATAATTTGGTGGTCAACCTAAATGAGGGATTAGATCGAGATTTCATAGATGATGAGACCAGATGGCTGATCAAAATGGGGACTGGTTTCAAGGATAGTCCTCTAGTTGAAAATTTTGGTGGTTACTGGCCTGAACATGATCTATACACAGAGGAATACATACAAGGCGAAACACTTGAAAACTATTTAAAGCGTAATGAGAAAGATATCAATGAACAAATAAAGGTCGATAGATGGCAGATGAGATGGTTACATTTCATATGGAGTGGCATACAGGCCTATCAAGAATTTTGGAATAGAACAAATCTTAAACTATCCATGCAGCCTCCTACTCCTGAGAATCTTATTATTCCTCAGCATGATTACAAGACCGGTACTCGATTAATTTCAATTTCCAGGAGAAGACCAATAACATCCTTGGCTGAACACTTTCTTTTATTGTTCACTGATTATATCGTGGAGACTGAAAAAAAATATCCTGGACTCAGACACATGTCAGATTGGGAAGTTATTTTCACGGCTACGATCCAGGCATTAAAGGTCAAAAAAGGCATGAAAGTATTGGATGATCTCAAATTAGAACTTGATTCTAGACCAATAAAAAAGAAATGTGAACTTACTGGCTTGACAACAAAACGAATCGATCAATTTTTGGAGGATATAGATAACTATGGAGTTTTGACTAAACCAGTCGTTTTTGCATCATTGAGATATGAAAGATGGTTAGACCTTAATCTAGAAGCAACCTTACAGGCAAGGGCATCTATCCTACAAGAGTTATACAATGATTATAAACTTGATGATCTTTTAGATGAATACCCAGAGACTCGCGTAAGGTTTTTCATGATGACCTGCTTCAAAGAAAGCGGTGAGCAATTATTTGACGAATTCAAATCCATGATCAAGGATATGAGAAATAATATAATCAGCCCATGGGACATGCAGGAGCGGATAACGAAAATTCAATCGGACATAAGTTTGAACAAAGAGGAAAAATTCTTTTTGGCGCGGATGCTATTCCCACATGTCGATCCTGCTGAGTATATTGAACTTGTAACAACAACTCACGGAGAAGAGGCTAAACTAAATTTGGTATCACAAACTGAATGCAAAGATGGAAAACTATATAGGATACGCCCCCCCTTTGTTCCCAAGGAGATCGCTAGGTTCCATAATCTTTTAAAAGAGTCTGCTTTATCTGTCACATTTACATCTAACCATGAATTCCTTTTTGCGTTCAATAGTCGTAATAGACTTGTTGGAGGACTTTATTGGAAGAGCATGGAAAAGAACAAGATCCATCTTGAATGGGTGGCCATTAGAAAAAAATATCAGAAAATTTTCCTAAGTAAACGCATAATGTCTGATTTTTTCAAACGCATGACCCATGGAGGAATAGAGATCATAACCGTTGGTTTCTACGCTCAAGAATTCTTTTCTAAACATGGATTTACTATTGAAAAACAATTTGGTGGAATGGTAAAAAGGCTATGACCATTCGATCGTCTCTTTACTAGTAAAGCATCAAATAAATAATGACTCCTGTGATAGAGACATATAACCATATGGGAAGAGTGACTCTAGCTATTCTTCGGTGCTGCCCTATTTGGGAATTCCACCCCCTATATAGTGTAAATAATGCAAGGGGGATAATTATGGCAGCAAGGATTATATGAGTGATCAGTATGAAGTAATATACAGTGTGATATTCACCGACGTATGCTTTTGGACCGCTCTTGAACCAATGGTATATGACATAACTGATAAGGAAAAGTGATGATGTCCCAAAAGAGGATAGCATCACTAATTTATGTGCATTGATATTTTTTTGCCTTATCAATACATAGCCTATAATCAATAAAAAAGTAGTGGCTCCATTCAAAAATGCATTTATAAATGGGAGCATGGAAACATCAATGCTTCCCTCCATTCCCTCAGGTCTTGGACCAAGTATCAAGAATGCAACTGCAAGGCTAATAACAACTGAGACTACATAAATTATCCGGGTCCAAAAGGTTTCATTATTCATAAAAGTTTATCCATTAATATTGTTACAAAAAGTGCGGGAAGATAGATCACAGACATTTTTAAGAGAGATCGTGCATTATCCATGCTAAAGTTTTTGGTCAACAAGATACCTGATACAAGATATGCAATTCCAAGAAATAATGCACCGTAGAAATAAATCATTCCTAAGGTATTGATGTAAACGGGGACCAAAGAAACAGGGATCAGCAAGATGGAGTGCCATACAATCTGTCGGTTTGTCCTCTTCCCGTCTGGCTCAACAACGGGTAGCATTTTTAGATCTGCTCTTGCATAATCATCTCTATACATGAGAGCTATGGCATAAAAATGAGGATGCTGCCATAAAAATAATATTGCAAATAATACCCAGGCCTCTGAATCCAATGACCCTGTTGCAGCAACCCAACCTCCCAAAGGTGGTATCGAACCAGGTATTGCACCAATGGACGTATTGAGCCACGTCAATTTCTTTAATGGCGTATATACAAAAAGATATAATAGCGTTGTGACCAATGCTAGAACTGAGGTTAGAGGATTAATGAATAAATAAAGTATTCCAGAACCAAATAGTGTGAGAAATAGGCCAAATAGTCTGGCATGTAGAGGGTCGATGATACCCGCTGGTAGTGGCCTTTTTTTTGTACGATCCATCAACCAGTCTGATTCCATTTCGGCAAAATGGTTAAGCGCACCTGCACCTGAGGATACTAGGCATGATCCTAAAAGGGTGAGTATGAATCTACCATGATCTCCTATCCCATCCCCACCAAGATAATATCCAAGTGCAGTTGATATGAGAATGAGAAATGTGATGCTTGGCTTTGTCAATTCAAAATAAGCCTCTTGGATCGATGATGCCTTTTTTGGTATACGTTTCATTTACGACCTAGATTCCTTGACCAAGTTTGCAATGTCCTTTCTTAGAACTTTTTGACTTGCCTCATCAGTACCATCAAAATATTTCCTTATGTTCCCCTTATGGTCGATAAGTACAAATTTAATAGCATGGCCTTGAGGAAGGTCATCCGCGAAGAGCATGAAGCCATTCTTCTTTAGATCCTTGATCGCATCCATGTCAGACCATAGAAATTGCCAACGACCATCATCAACTCCAATAAGTTCTGCATATTCCCTTAATTTTTCCTGTGTATCAACAACAGGGTCAACTGTTATAGACACAAATTGAACTTCTTTTACATCATCAAAATCCTTGTACAAATTAGACATGTTCAGTGTCATCATGGGACATGGCCCAGCACAACTAGTGAACATGAAATCCAATATGGTCACCTTAAACTCTAAATTCTCATTTGTAAATGGTTCTCCCCTTTGGTTGAAAAAGGAAAACTGTGGTACTGGTTTCAAAATTGGAATGTCATGTGAATTATTTGCCTTTTCTATTACCCAGTTAGCACCCAGACCTAAAACAATAATGATCAATAGAACATGGTAGCCTGCTCTATTCATAATCTAACCTTGACCTCTGCCATGCCACATATTGGATGCTCACTAGCCCCAAGATCCAAGACGCGATCCACAAATGAAATAACTGGATGAGGGGGATCACCTCAAAAAAAACAAGTATCTCGCCAAGAACTATCTGTAGCAAGATCAATAACACGGTCAATGTTGATGTCTGTACCATCAATGATGACGGATCCAATGATCTTTTGACCAACCCATGCCAAATTAAAACAGAAAGAATGGTGATCAAAAAACCTAATATGCTATGTGCATATTTGAATGGACCTAGCATGTCTATGAGAAATTGTGATTCTATCATTGGATTTTCTTTACGTATCATTTCAAGACCTCCGCGTATCTCAGTACCCAATACCACCTCCACAAGTAATGTAAAGGCCATCATGCCAAATAGCCACTTCATTTCTGAAGGATATTGGCTTTTATTCTCGGCATTAGGGTTGAGTAAATAATAAGCCTCTTGAGAGGCAAATAGTAATAACATGACAATGATAAGAGCAAAGAAAAGATGTAAGGTAATGGTCAGAGGATTTAGGACCGTATCTACAAGGACCGACCCCAACCAGCCTTCGAATAAAGTAAGTAAAAATGCGATAATAAGTGCCCATTTTATGCGAGGTAGATGAGAACAATGCTTGAGCCCTAGGTATAGAGTTATCGCTATTGAAAGACCTACGATCGCACCAAACAAACGATTAGAATATTCTATCCAAGCCAATACAATATTGAATTTTGCTGGATCGATATGCTCTGGTAATTGGTCAAGTCTTGTTGGAGGAATCCATCGTCCAAAACATCTTGGCCAGTCAGGACATCCCATTCCTGCACCTGCCACTCTAACCATGCCACCAATGAAGATCAATAAATAGGTCAATCCTGTTGATAGAATGGTAAACGTCCGAAATATCTGCATAAATAACTGGCTAAATTAGAAATTTTACAGGCCTTTTTTACCAAACTTTTACACTTCAATTACAATGACAAATGATTAAATTTCGTGCTTGGGATATAGTCAAATTTTTAATAATTGAGTATAAAATAAATTAAATCCAAAATGATCCTTAACAGAATAGAGTTAGGAACGCCCTGCACGATTCGAAAGAGTGGAGAGGCTGGCAAGGTAAATAAAATATTTTTCTATCCAACAAAATTTGAGATAGAATTTCCTGATGGCCATATTGGACATTACACATCCAAAGATATTGAATTTGAGGGAATTGAACAGGCCAGTGTCAATCGTAAAGTTCCTGAAGTTCCACTAGATGGCATTGGAGAGACCTGGTCCAACTGGTCCCCATTCAAAAGTGAAAATGTCATGGAGCATCATTTTTCGACCACTAAAGAGATCATGTGGGAAATGCTTACGTCCCTAGAGATGTATAATGTTTGGTTTCATGGAATACAGAGGGCCTTGCCAATACTAGATACAGACCGTTATGTCCATAAATATTCTTTCAATCAATTAGATTTAAAACCTGGTGCATATTTCAAGATCAGACCAATGACAATTGCACCATGGTTTTCCTGCAGGGTCATGACCATGGAACAGGAAAAGAAATTTGGTTTCACATTTAAGACAACGCCCCTATCAACCGAATATGTCGAATTCTCAATACGGGAAACAGAGCACGGTGTATGGGTCAAATGCAGACGAACATCAGAGGGTTTATTCTCCATTTTAGATCAGTTGAATTGGCAAGAAAAGTCAAAGAGTCTTCAACGCTTGGATCGCATTGTACCTAAAATCGATTTTGGATCTTCAGATGAGGACGATTCCGATGATAATTCAGCAAACTCACAATTTGGTGGCTTTGCATCCAGACAAGATTATATTGATTATGCCATCAACATGGGAATGCAAGGGAACATGGACTATGTGAATGGCATACCTGAAAAGCCCATCCGAGGAATGGCCAAAGCTGGAATGGTCAAGGCAAAAAGAACAGGCGTATTACCCCCACTTCCTGAAAAAGCAGAAAGTGGGTCCAGCACACAAGCAGCTAGTGGTGGCATGAAATCTCTGTCTCAGGATGATCAGGTTGCCTATTTGGTCAACAAGGGTCTCGATGGTGACATGGACACCGTGAATGCCCACTCGGATAAGGTCGTCAGAGGAAAGGCAAAAGCCATGATGGTCAAGATCGGCCGAGGTACCATTGAACGACCATCAATGCCTGACATTGACATGGATGCAACTTCTGATGGTAGTACTTCAGAACAAGTTGAGACGGATGACCAAAAAATGGAACGCCTGATAGCCATGGGTTTGGAAGGTGAAATGGATGAGATCAACGCACTAGAGAACAAGGTCCTTCGTGGCAAGATTAAAGCCGCAATAATAAAAGCAAAACGTACTTCAAAATAATGCCTGAGAGTTCAAAGAACATCATCACAAAGACCCAAGTGATATCAATGATAGCATGTACCATATTATTGATCATCTATGTCACAATGGTCACTTGGGTTCTTTGAGATAATTAGAATGGAATGGTTTACTCTAGAATGGCTCATGAAAAATTTAGAATGGGCAGTGGGTCTATTAGCGATCGGTTGCATCATCCTTTTCTTTTTTCCAGTCCTACTTGGATGGCAATTAAGGCAGGATGCGAAAAAAGAACAAATGAAATGACCCATGGATGCTTTACCCATCATATCCATTCTGGTCCTTATTTTCTCATTTGTTTTGATCAGTGAGATAATGAGATTAAGAAAAGAGTTGAGAAAACTAACGAGATTGACACGGCATTTAAAACAAGACATTGAATTATTAAAGGCAGATTCAAGTGAAAAATAATTATACTTTTCTCTTTGGCAGAACAGATGGTTATGGAATAAATTTCCCGGTCTTATTTTTCCTATAATGAGTAATACTACAACCATAGAAAGTCATGGGAATGAATCCAGTCGTATCTATACGCTGTTCTATTCATTTTTTTTGATACCATTCATGATCGCGATCTTTGGCGCGGTATTCTTCTTGCTATTTAGATTCATAACTTTTGAAACAGATGATGCATCTGAACTATTGAACCAGGTCAAGATCGGTTCTGCAACAAAAAGATGGCAATCCGCCTATGAACTTTCAAAGGTTCTAAATAACCCAGAAACAATCCCACAAGAGATGACCTTCAAAAATCAAATGATCTCAGCATATGATCATTCGATCAATGATGACCCATTAGTTCGTGCTTACCTAGCAATAGCAATGGGAGCAACGGGTGACAAGTTCTATGGAAATGAATTGATAAAAGGATTAAGAGATGACGCTCGTGAGTCACGCCTTGCCGCCATTCAAGCGGTTGGAATGGTAAGGTCAAAAGAGGCCGTAATGGATCTCATCCATATAGTCAAAAAATCAGACTATCAGGATGAACGGTTGGCAGCAACAATGTCATTAGGATTTATCGGTGATGATCGATCGATCCCAATGCTCAATGAACTTTTGGAAGATGATGAACCAAACATAAGATGGGATGCTGCGATCGCGCTTGCGAAAATGGGTGAAACATCATCCGTGCCAATCGTTGAGAACCTCATGGACCGTGATTATTTGATGACATTTGCTGAACTAGACTACAAGGAGATCAATAAGGTCATCATGACGGCCATCAAAACCTCTTCATTGGTTCAGGATGATCGTTTTGAACCAAGATTGATCGATCTAGCAAAATCCGATGAGAACCTCTCCATAAGAGACGCCGCAATAAAGACACTCAAAAAATCATACGATAGGATTATTTAAGATATGACAGAAGAGAAAATGACACCTAATGCAGCCGTAGGTTCTTCGGCCGAAAGCGCGTATAAGGGTACCGACACTGATAGAAGAGGTTTTCTTGGTTGGCTCTCCCTTGGGTGGCTTGCATACCTTGGAGTTACGGGTGGTTTCTTTACCATGATCGTTCGTTTTCTATTTCCTAATGTACTTTTTGAACCACCACAGACGTTCAAGATCGGATTTCCAGATAATTTTTCAAAGAACTCTGTTGATATCAAGTTCAAAAAACAATTCAATGCTTGGATAGTGAGGGATGAAGAGTCCATCTTTGCATTGTCAACAGTATGTACTCACCTTGGATGTACACCAAACTGGCTACCTGTTGAATCAAAGTTCAAATGCCCATGTCATGGTAGTGGCTTTAGAATGACAGGCATTCATTTTGAGGGTCCCGCTCCAAGGCCATTGGAAAGATTCAAGATCAGTCTTGCCAATGATGGCCAGATATTGGTTGACAAGACCAAGAGTTTTAAATGGGAAAAGGGAGAATGGGAAAACCCAGAATCCTTTTTAAAGGTTTAAGTATTTAATTAAGAGATTATTCATTCATAATGGCTGATAAAAAAAATAAGAAATCAATTTTGCAGACCTTGGGAGAGTCACAGGTCTGGAAGTCCATCATCAGGTCTGGGGTACCCCATACCAGAAGACAAAGGATGCATGCTGTTCTGGGTAGTGTATTCCTACACCTCCACCCTGCTAGACTTCCAAAGCATGCAGTGAAACTAGGATATACCTGGTGCATGGGTGGGCTATCCTTCTTCCTTTTTGTTAACTTAACCATTACTGGTATCTTGCTCATGTTCTACTACAGACCAACGGTTGAATATGCCTATACAGACATCATTGATCTGACAGAACAGGTGCCGCTTGGGATCATGAGAGAACTGCATCGGTGGGCTGCTCACGCAATGGTTCTGGTTGTCTGGCTACATATGCTTAGAGTCTTCATGACAGGGTCTTATAAACCTCCACGCGAATTCAACTGGGGCGTAGGTGTACTGCTCATGACGATGACCATGTTCCTATCCTTTACGGGATATTTATTGCCATGGGATCAACTGGCCATATGGGCAGTGACTGTAGGATCGAACATGGCCAGAGCACACCCTTTCATAGGGCATGAGGGTCCAGGAGCAAGCCTTCTGGCAATCGGAGACATCAATCTGGTCCACATTGGTTCTGACGTAAGATTTGCACTCATAGGAGGAAGATTTGTTGGTGAAGCAACTCTCTTGAGATTTTATGTGATTCACTGCATCGCAGTACCTTTTATCATGATGATATTCATGGCGGTTCATTTTTGGCGTATTAGAAAAGATGGTGGTATTTCAGGACCACTCTAAGGGGAAAAGGAATGTTAGAGACCTTTAAACATACGGTAGACTATCTATCAACACCGACGATCAGTTTCTCCATACTGACAATTGTTACCCCCATCCTCTTTCCTCCTACAGACTGGTTTGATAAGATCAATAGGAAATTAGGTTTTTACCTACTCTGGACCAAGACAGGACTTGTTGCTGCACTTTCAGCGATCTCCTTCTTCTTTGTGGTTGGATACTTGGATGAGAACTTCAATGTAATTCTTACCAAGCCCGATAATTTTCCGATCGTATTGATGGTCTATTCCATTTTCTTTTTCATTTGGCTTGCAATGCATAAGGCTTATATTAATGACGAGAGATTAGAAAAGGGCTTGAAGCCCTCAGAGTACAATGATCCAGATGATAAGGTATTGGTCTGGCCTGATCTCGTCTACATAGAATTCATCGCCTTGATCCTCTTCACTGTGTTCTTGGTGGTCTGGTCCATCCTAGTTGCGGCACCATTGGAAGAGCCTGCGAACCCTGCATCCACTCCAAATCCATCCAAAGCACCCTGGTACTTTCTGGGCCTACAGGAGATGTTGGTGTACTATGACCCCTGGATCGCTGGGATTGTGCTTCCAATGTTTTGCATCCTTGGACTGATGGCAATACCGTACATGGACATAAACAAGAAGGGAGATGGCTACTATTCATTCAAAGAAAGAAGGGTTGGAATATTCATCTTCATGTATGGTTGGATCGTTCTTTGGCTTTTTCTGATCGTCTTGGGCACATTTTTCAGGGGGCCTAACTGGAACTTCTATGGACCTTTTGAATATTGGGATACCCACAAGGTCGTGGCACTTAACAATGTGAATCTCTCTGAATATTTTTGGGTCAAACTACTTGGAAAAGGACTTCCTGAGAATATTCTATTGAGAGAATTTGTTGGTTTCCTAGTCGTTGGTGCATATTTATTCATCCTGCCATTCATACTTGCAAAGACCTGGCTCAAGGAGATGCTTGAAGCATATGGACCAATTAGATTTGTCGCACTAATGACCTTTGGCCTTGTAATGCTCTCCCTCCCTCTAAAGATGTATTTTAGATGGGTGGTAAACTTGAAATATTTCATAGCCATTCCAGAATATTTTTTCAACATATAAACCATGTACATAAATGTTTAAGAACGACGAAAGATATTGGGACATAAACCTATTAAATAAATGGTTTGCAATATCATCCATCATCTTCCTCGCTACCACGGTTTGGATCTTCGTAGATGACAATGATGATGAGTTCAAGGACTATCAACGTGAATTTCGCAAAATGCAGGTTGGGGTTGCTCAAGAGAAGTTGGAACAACAAGCCGTGGCGATGGAAAAAGAAAAATTAGTCTATGAAAATGCCCTAGCAGAGGCAAAAAAGGTTTATGATAGCAAAAGTAATGAACTGAATGAACTCGAGAAAAAATTAAGCACCCTGAAGGATAGACACTATAACCAGAACATGAAGTATCAGAGTCAAAAGGCAAATGTCGATGCTCTAAAATACCTTGTCGAGGCAGATAATGCCCATGGTGATCATGGCCCCTCACATAGAGATGAATATGCTGCGGCACTTGATAAACTCGATATTCTAAGACTCGATCGTGAGGCGACCGAGATAGAGATATCATCTACAGAAACAGAGATCAAATCAATCGAGGCACTTGTAAAACAAAAACAGGATGAATTAGCCAAATATACCAAACAGTATACTCTGACCAACAACAAACTCAGCAAATTGGATCGAAGCAAGATGACGTTGGCAAACAAACTAGGTGACGTCGTCAGAGATCTTCCCATTATTGACTTCCTAGATCCATATTACAAGGTCAATCAGATCGTGGTTGCGGATGTGAAGTATGACGTTAATTTTGCATCTGTCCCCGTAGTGGATCGTTGCACAAGTTGTCACCTAGGAATTGATAACCCTGATTTTTCGGATGCACCCCAACCATATACGACCCATCCTGACCTAGACCTATACATAACGTCAAAGTCTCCCCATCCAATGAATAATTTCGGTTGCACAAGTTGTCATGGCGGTCGAAGTCGAGGTACTTCTTTTGTCTCTTCATCTCATACACCCAATACACAAGAGGATAAGAAAAGATGGGAAGAAGATCATGGTTGGAAAGTTAATCACCACTGGCTTACGCCAATGGTTCCAACGCGATATACAGAATCAAGTTGCTTCAAATGTCACTCCAACACAAGCGATCTAGCAGGTGCTGAAAAACTTAACCTAGGGCTTTCCCTGGTCGACCGTGCAGGTTGCAATGGTTGCCACCATAATTCTAACTGGCCTAGTCAATCCAAGTCAGGACCGAGCCTAAGAAAGGTGAATGAAAAATTATCAGAGGATTGGGTTGCCAAATGGGTGAAAAATCCTCGACATTTCAGATACAATACGCGGATGCCTGCCATTTTCGAACAGACAAATCAAGATGAACCTGAGATATCCGCATACAATGATGTGGAGATTGCTGGCATAACAGAATATCTCTTTGCAGAAAAAGATGATAAAAAGAAAGGCAGTAATAGTAGTCGCTTCCTAGGAGACCCC